>Ga0208642_1000447_pt1 | contig 22031 bp, 26 predicted proteins | sample ETN02SmetaG_4_FD_185790 | JGI IMG/M metagenome (GOLD analysis project Ga0208642, IMG submission 185790) | Marine microbial and viral communities from oxygen minimum zone, Eastern Pacific Ocean - ETNP2014F10-02SV251 (SPAdes) (version 2) | ecosystem: Environmental > Aquatic > Marine > Oceanic ...
ATCCTCAAAAATACCAACAACAGCTGACATTTTAGAATTTGTTAATTGTTTTGGACCATAAACATTGTAAAAATAAATAATTTCATATTTTAGTCCAACCCATTTTTCAAGATTAAGTATCAAATTCATATTAGTAGATTTGCTGAATGCATATGGTGATAAATGACGATCATTCTCATTATTTCCTAAACTTGCTGAAGTTGCAGAGTAAATAATTTTAATTTTGTTTTTTAAACAATAATTTATAACTTCGTAGCTTCCAATTATATTTGAAATAAAGCATTTTCTATTATCTTTAAAACTTTGAGTAATTCTAGAAAATTCTCCAAAATGAAAAATTACCTTTATTTTTTTTTCATATTCTTTGAGAATTTTGTTTATTTCTTTTGTATGAGATTTTAAATATTTAATCCTTTTATTATTTATATGATTCTTTTTTGTTCCTGAGGAATAATTATCAATTGATATTAAATTAAGTTTTGTTTTTTTTAACAATAATTGAATTAGATTTGACCCTATAAATCCCGCTCCTCCTGTGATTACAACATACTTTTTCACTTAGTAATTAAAATTATATGGTTTCTCTGATTTCTTAAAATCTTTTTGTTTAAAGTATTCTATACCACTTTTTATCTTAGTTTGTATTATAATTTTTTCGTTATCTAGCATGTAATTATTTAATAAATAAATTTCTCAGATTTTGATTTATTGAGTTGATTACTGGATCCCAATTATTGATTTTTTTTTGATTATATATCTTTAAATTTTTATACCATTTAAACATTTTTGAATGGATATCCCATCTCCATCCAGGACTAAATCCTAAAATAAGCCAAGTATCCTTTTCCATAGTTGAGGCTAAATGGACAATAGATGTATCTGTAGTTATAACTAAATCTAAATTTTCAATAATTGCAATTGTATCTTCAAAAGTTTCGAAAGTCTTATTTGAGAAGTTTATTAATTTATTTTTATATTTAAAATCTTTGATTTGATTAATGCCCGCTCCCTTTTGTAAACTAATGAAATTAAGGTTATCTATTTCAAAAAACTTTTCAAAATAACTCAACGGTATTGATCTTTTATAATCTATTGGATTATTTGGATTTCCTTGCCAATTTAAACCTATTTTTGCTCCTTTTAAATAACTTAGTTTTTGTGTCCAAAAAATTTTTTTTTTTGTATTGGTTCTAATAAAGTTTATATTTTTTACAAACTTCTTATCGGTCTTATAAATTATTCTTGGTAAGCTCATTAAATATTGAAAATAATCGTACTCAGGAATTTCATCTTCCTTACTTATAATTTTAAATTTATCTTGATTAAATAAATTGATTAAATTTTTATCTAGTTTAAAAATAATATTTACAGAATACTTTTCTTTTATAAAATATATATATCTAGAAAATTGAATAATATCACCAATGCCCTGTTCGGATAATATTAATATTGTTTTATTATCTAAATTTTCACCTTCCCACTCATTTCCAATTGTTTTAAATTCATACTCATTTTTTTTTGCAAATTTTCTATTTTCATATGCATCTAATCCTTTTTCAATTTCACAATTTGAAAGTAATAAATAACTAAAAGCATTTAAAACTATACTATTATTCGGACTAATCTTAAGAGCTTTTTCAAAGTTATCTTTTGAAGATATAAAATCTGAGTTATCTTTTGAAGATATAAAATCTGTTTTCCTGAGATAAGCAGTTCCAAGATTTGAATAAACTATAGGATTGTTTTGATTTATTTCAACAAATTTTAAATAGTATTTTATAGCTTCGTCTGTATTTCCTTTATTTAAATAAAGATTTCCAAGACAATTTAAAGTATCAAGATGTTTAGGATTTAGATTAATTGCATTTTTCAATATATTTTCTGCATTTACATATTCCTTTAATTCAATAAGTGTCAGAGATAAATTAATTATAATTTGGAAATCTTTTTCATTTGTTTTATAAATTTTTTCAAAAAAAAATTTTGCTTTATTATAATCTCGAATCTTATAATAGGATAAACCAATAAATAAATTGCTTTGCCTATGATTATAATTTTTTTCTATAACTTTTTTTAAGTAATCTATTGATCTTTTATATTCATTTTTCTTAAAAGAAATAATTCCCAAGTAAAAAATAGAATCCATTTCATTTGGATAAATTTTAATTATTTTTTTAAAAAACTTCTCTGATTCGGAAAAATTATTTTTTTTTAAATTTTCCAATCCTTTTTTAAAGTTTTTTTGTAAAAAACGATTTTTTGTGTTCATACAATATGTAAATTGTCTATATCTATTAGTTAAAAGTAATTTTATAAATCATTTTAACTTATAAAATCAATATATTTTGATTAATTATTGCTATAAAAGAAAAATGTAAGATTAATTTAGCTAGATCATTAATCTTAATAAAAGTTCAACTTAAAATGATTAAAAAAATATATTCTAAAACAATAAAACTGGCTGGTCACAAAAGTTCCAGTTTCTTTTTAGGGCTGGTCTCATTTATTGAAAGTTTCATTTTTCCAATTCCACCAGATGTATTAATAATTCCAATGACAATAGCAAAAAAGCAAGAATGGATTAAAATTGCATTAATTGCAACAATTGGCTCGGTGTTAGGTGCATGCTTAGGATATTTTATTGGATATGTCTTTTTTAATGAAATAGGAATTAAAATATTTGAACTTTACGGTGTCGACAATACATCGTTTTTGAAAGACAAAATATCTTCTGAAGGAGGTGTGATTGCATGGATGACTATACTGGCTATAGCTGGCTTTTCACCCATTCCTTTCAAACTACTAACAATTACAAGTGGTTTTGTACATTTTAATTTATTATATTTTATAATCGTCTCTTTAATTACCAGGGGTTCCAGATTTTTTATAATCGCTTTCCTTATTGGAAATTTTGGCGTTGCTATGAAAAAAATTATAGAAAAAAAATTATTAAAAGTTTCAATGGTTTTATCTATCATATTAATTATATTTGCTTATTTGATATATAAATTATTGGTAAATTTTATTAGTTAAAAATGAAAATATTTCTCAATAAAAAAAATTTTTATATCTTTATTTTAATTTATTCTTTGTTAGCAATTTTTTTTGCATTATATGTCGAACATATTTTGCAATATAAAGCATGCAAGCTTTGCCTGTACCAAAGAATACCTTACGTGGTAGCAATTTTTATTAGTTTTATTGGTTATAACTATTTTAAAAATGACAAGATATTAATTTTAATTATTATGATTTTCTCAATAAGTGCTCTTATATCGGGCTATCATTATGGAATTGAAAATAATATATTCGAAGAATTTTCAGGATGTTCTAATAATTCACTCGGTATTACCAATAAGACAGAACTATTGAAATCTTTGAATGATAATGTTCCAAGCTGCAAAGATGTTAATTTTAAGTTGTTTGGAGTATCTTTGGCTGGAATAAATTTTTTATTGTCTTTATTAATTGCAATTTATTCTTTAAGAACCTTGGTTTATGAAAAAAACTAACCCAAAAAAACTAGAAGAATTTATAAGAGTTGACCATGCGGGTGAAAGGGGAGCCATAAAAATTTATGAAGGTCAACTATTAGCTCTTAAAACTTTATGCAAAGACTCTAATTTACAAAAAACAATAGAAGAAATGAAATTCATGAAAAGAAACGTTGTGATTTTTTTGAAAAGGAAATTAAAAAAAGAAATATTGAACCAACTAAATTTCTACCTTTGTGGGATTTAGTAGGCGTAGGTTTAGGTTTTAAATCAACAATTTTTAGGAAAAAACAACTATGTTATGTACTGCTTCTGTAGAAGAAGTAATTGACACTCACTATCAAAATCAAATTGATCAATTATGTTCAGATGAAAAAGATCTAAAAGAAAAAATAATTAAATTTAGATCAGATGAATTGTATCATAAAGACATTGCTTATGAAAAAGGCGCAACCAAAGATGGTATATACGGGATATTAGATAAAATAATAAAAACTGGATCAAAAATAGCAATAAATATTTCAGAGAAAATTTAATTAAGGCTCTAGTTCAACATCCCAATATAAATAATCCATCCAACTCTTATGCAAAAAATTTGGGGGGAAATTCTTACCATTTTTGTGGAGGTCTTCTGTGGTAGGTTGATATGGCAATTGATTTAATGTCATGCCCGAAAGCTTTAACAATCTTCCACCTTTTTTTACATTACAAACTGAACACGCTGTAACAACATTATCCCAATCTGTTTTTCCACCTTTTGATTTTGGCAACAAATGGTCAAAAGTTAACTCGTTTTTACTTCCACAATACTGACAACTGAACTTGTCTCTTAAAAAAACATTAAACCTTGTAAAGTTAGGATTAGAATGAGGTCTAATAAATGATTTAAGTGCTATAACGCTTGGAAGTTTCATGCTGAAAGAAGGACTTCGTATAGTTTTTTCATAATAATTAACTATGGAAACTCTGTCTAAAAAAACTGACTTGATTGAGTCTTGCCAGTTCCAAAGAGATAGAGGGTAGTAACTTAAAGGTCTATAGTCTGCATTCAAAACTAGTGCAGGACATTTTTCTAATGAAAGATTTTGATCCGACAGTTCAATCATGTAATAAGTCTACAATATCTAATTTATTATATCAAGAATACAAGTTTAATATGAAAGTTTTATTAAATAATTAAATTTTTTTTAATAAAATTTAATGCCACGCTTGATGCTTCGATCGGTATATAATGATCACAATTTTTTATTATTAATGCTTCAACATTAATTTTATGTCTAATTAAAAAATCTTTAGCATCTAACAAATTGTTTGGTGAAACAATTGGATCTGAATCACCATGCAACAATAATATATTTGTTTTTGATTTTATTCTTGATGAAAGATCATTTTTATCTATTATTTTTCCTGAAAAGCCAACTATACAATTAAAACTTTCATTAAATGTTAGTCCAACATTAATCGACATCATGCAGCCTTGGCTAAAACCAGAAATACAAATCTGAGAATTTTTTAATTTATACTCTAATTTAATTTCATCTATATATTGTTTTATTTTATTTTCTGCTTTCTTTGACTCCACTAAGATTTTCTCTGGATTGTCATCATTGAGATCAAACCATTGAAAACCACTTGGATTGATATTGCAAACTTCATGCGCATCTGGGCATAAAAAGATTGTATTTTTTAAAAATCTTTTCCAATTTAAAGTTAACATGCTTATATCTTTTCCATTTCCTCCATATCCATGAAGTAGAATTACTGCATTTTGTATTTTTTCATTTTCTTCAGGTTTTACGATAGTTGCATTAAGACAAAATTTCATAAATGATTAGTTAGCCAATCTAAAAAAGCTTGATTTTCAAAATCAATATATCCCAAAATTCTTGCAAATTCATAGCCATCTTTATTAATTATAATTGTTGTTGGAACTCCTCGAAGTTGAAATTTTTTTGCTAATTCAACACTGGACCCAGAAAAAATTTCTAATTTATCTATATTCAATTCTTCAAAAAATTCTTTAGACTTTTTATATTTTTCATCTCCTATGTTAACGGGAATAATTTCTATATCTTTGAATTCATCTTTTGATTTTAATCTATTTAATGATGGCATCTCTTCTTTACAGGGAGTGCACCAAGTAGCCCAAAAATTAATTATAACTAAATTTGAAATAAAATCGTTTAAACTTACTTTTTTGCTTTTGGAATTTATGAATTCTACATGCTCAATTTTTTTCTTATCTTTATGAACTATTAAATTTTTAATATCTGGAAGATCTATTGAATATGCAAAGGTAGATGATATTAAGTAAGTTATAATTACTAAATAATTTAAATTTTTGAATTTCATTTATAAAATGTATAACTAGATATCATGAGTAAAAATAAAAACAATCAACCAATTTGGGGTGTAAGAATCAAAAAAAATTCTACAAATTTATTTAATAAAGTTGGCGGATCTTTATCGGTAGATAAAAGATTGTTTAATGAAGATATTGAAGCTTCTGTTGCTCATGTAGAAATGTTATTCAAACAAAAAATAATTAATTTCAAAATAAAAAATAAAATTGTTTGGGGATTAAATAGAATTAAAAATGAAATAATAAAAAAAAAATTTCTATTTAATGAAAAACTTGAAGATATTCATATGAATATCGAAAACAGACTTTTTGAACTAATTGGAGAAGAAGCGGGATACATTCATACTGCCAGATCTAGAAATGACCAGGTAGTTACAGATTTTAAAATTTGGTTAAGAAAAGCCACTAATGTTATCATTAAAAATTTAGATATCACAATTAATAACATTTTAAAAAAAGCGAATAAGAATGTTGAAGCAATAATGCCCGGATTCACACATTTAAAAAATGCCCAACCAGTTTCTTTTGCACATTATTTATTAGCATATGTTGAAATGTTTACTAGAGACAAAAAAAGATTTAATAATAATCTTGAAAGTCTTTATGAAAATCCTTTGGGAGTTGCAGCTTTAACTGGAACGTCATTTAAAATTGACAGATCGTATACAACAAAAAAACTAAAATTTAAAAAACCAACAAAAAACTCTATAGATACTGTTTCAGACAGAGATTTTGTAATTGACTTTTTATATTCATGTTCGGCCTGTGCAATACATATTTCAAGAATTGCAGAAGAATTCATTATATGGAATTCAGATGCATTTAAACTAATTGTTTTAAATGATAAAATTGTTACAGGATCTTCTATAATGCCTCAAAAAAAAAATCCAGATCCATTAGAATATTTAAGAGGCAAAACTGGAGAAACATTCGGTAATTTATTTTCTATGTTGACAATCTTAAAAGGTCTACCATTGTCCTATTATAAAGATCTACAGGACGATAAAGAGTTAGTATTTAAATCTTTTGATCAACTAAAAAATTCTTTAATAATTTTAAATGATGTTTTTAAAAATTTCTCAGTAGATAAAAAAAAAATGCTAGAACTTGCAGAAAGTGGTTTTTTAACTGCAACAGATCTAGCTGACTATATGGTTAGAGAATTAAAATATCCATTTAGAAAAGCTTATTCGCAAACTGCTAAAATAATTAACTTTGCAGAAAAAAATAAGAAAAAACTTACAGAACTCAAAATGCATGAAATAAATAGAATCGAACCTAAATTAAATGAAGATGTATATAAAATTTTTGATCTTAAACACTCAATAAACTCAAAAACCTCATATGGAGGAACTTCTTTTGAGAATATTAAGAAAATGATAAGAAGTTATAAAAAAAATTAATAATGATAAAAAAAATAATTTTTCTTATGATGTGTTTAATAATTTTGGCTTCATGCGGTAGAAAAGGAGATCCGGAATATCAAGCTACACAGCATGATATCATTATGCAAAAAGTATAATGAAATATATTAAAAATAGTTTTTTAATTGAAAAAGTAAATTTACAAAAATTAACAAAAAAGTTTGAAACTCCACTTTATTGTTATTCTTACGAAAAATTAAAACATAATATAAATAATTTTAAATTAAATTTTAAATCATTTTCTCCATTAATATGCTTTGCATTAAAAGCAAATTCTAATTTAAAGATAATAAAAGAAATCAAAAAACTTGGGTTGGGTGCAGATGTAGTTTCAAAAGGTGAGCTGATGAAAGCACTTAAGGCAGGTGTAAATTCAAAAAAAATAGTTTATTCGGGTGTAGGTAAAACCTCTTCAGAATTAAGTTATGCAATAGACAAAAAAATATTACTAATAAATTCAGAATCCAGAAGTGAAGTATTAGAAATAGAAAAATTAGCAAAATCTAAAAAAAAAATTGTTGATATTGGTATAAGACTTAATCCAAATACTGACGCAAAAACATTGAGTCAAATTTCAACGGGGAAAAAAGAAAATAAATTCGGTGTAAATGAAAAAACTTTTATAGAATTAGTTAACTATATAAAAAAATCCAAATATATAAATTTAAAATGTTTGAGTGTTCATATTGGAAGTCAAATAATAAATCATAAACCTTATGAAAAAATGCTTAGAGTTATCGATAAATTAATTAGAAAAATTAATTATAAATTTGAATTTATAGATTTGGGTGGAGGTATGGGAATTTCCTATCAAGAAAGCAAAAAAAAATTAAATTACAAGAAGTATAGTCATGCAGTTAAAAAATTGTTAAAAAAGCATGATTGTAAAATTATTTTTGAACCTGGAAGATCAATAATAGGAAATACTGGAATACTTGTTTCAAAAGTCATTTATATAAAAGAAAACCAAACAAAAAATTTTATCATTCTTGACGCTGCAATGAACGATTTAATGAGACCTGCTTTATATGGTGCAAAACATCGTATAATTCCTTTAAATAGAAAAAGGGAAATTTCAAAGAAAACTTATGAGTTTGTGGGACCGATATGCGAAACTACTGACAAATTTTTGACAATAAATAAATTTCAAAAATTGAATGAGAAAGATTTAGTTATTATTTGTGATGTAGGAGCTTATGGATCTTCATTAAGCTCGAATTATAATTTAAGAGCGAAGCCAGTCGAAATATTAGTAAAAGGTTCAAAAATAAGTGTTGTAAAAAAAAGACAAAAGTTAAAAGATCTAGTTTAGCTTTTGATTAAAATGATAAAAAACTTTTTATTTCAATTTTTCTTTTTTTTGGGAATATTTTGTATTTCAGTTTTATTTTTGCCTACATTGCTAATGCCAACTGAAATTGTATTGTTTGGTGGAAAACTTATGGGTTACTGGTCTGAAATTTGTTTAAAACTTTTTCTATCAACAAAAGTTGTTGTGAAAGGAAAGGAAAATATTATAACCCATGAAAAATTTTTTATAGCGGCGTCTCATCAATCTATGTTTGAAACTTTTTATTTACAGACAATTTTTAACTCGCCAATATTTATTTTAAAAAAAGAATTATTGCAGATTCCCATATTTGGTTGGTATTTAAAAAAAATTGGATCTATTTCAATTAAAAGAAATAAAGTTACTAAAGATAACTTGGGAATAATTGATAAAATTAAAAGATTGGTTCAAAATTCTGATAGACCAATAATTATATTTCCACAAGCAACTCGAGTTTTACCAAATGAAAGAATTTCTTTTAAAAAAGGTGTTGGCAGAATTTATAATGAACTTGGAATCAAATGCCAGCCAGTAGCAATAAATTCTGGAAACGTTTGGCCCAAAAAAGGGTCTTTGAAGACAAATAAATTGATTACTATTTCAATTTTAGAACCTGTTAATCCAGGAATGAAACCAGATGATTTTACTAGTACAATTGAAAGAAAAATATACTCCGAACTAGACTTAATTTGTTAACCTTTCATGGGCATAATGACATAAATACTATCAAAGTCTGCTGGGTCCCTAATTAAGGCTGGAGATGTTGTGTCTTTTAAATAAATTTCAATACCGTCACCATCTAGCTGTGAGGCTACATCAATTAGATATCTTGAATTAAAGCTAATGTCTAGTTCATGATCAAACTTTACATTCAAACTTTCTTTTCCATCACCGCTATTAGTATTATTTACTGATAAGTTTAAATTATCTTTTGAAAGATTGAATTTTACTCCATCTTTTTTATCTAATGAAACGGACGCAACTCTATCAACTGAATTTAAAAACAATTTTAAATCTACTTCTAATTTTTTTTGATTTTCTTTTGGTATTACTTGAACATAATTAGGAAATTTACCATCAATCAATTTAGATATTAAGATACTATTATTTAACTCAAATTTTATTTTTGATTTAATATTAGAAATTTTTACATCGCCTTCATAAGCTTCTAATAAAGAGCATAATTGAAAGATAGTTTTTTTTGGGAGAATTATTGGTTCAAATTCAATCTTATTTTGAAGTCTTATTTTAGATATAGACATTCTATGACTGTCTGTGGCAACGGAAGTTAAAAATATTTTATCATCTGTTTGGGTTTGGTGAAAAAAAATTCCACTTAGATAATGTCTCGTTTCATCATTTGAAACCGAAAATTTACATTTGTTTAATAATTTTAATAATTCCTTTGATTTGATTGAGAATTCATTTTGATTGAAATTTTCATCTGTTAAAGGAAATTCTGATGCACTTATGCAATTCAAATTAAAAATAGATTTCTCAGACTCAAGTTGTAGTTTGTTTTCACTTGGATTTGAAAAATTTATTTTATTACCTGAGGAAAATTTTCTCACAATATCATACGTGATTGATGATGAAGTGGTTGTTTTGCCTTCTTCTAATATTTCAACATTTGAGATTTGATTAATAAAAATTAAGTCTAAATCTGTTGCTGTAATTGTTAATTTGTCATTACTTGCATCTAATAAAATATTAGATAAAATTGGTAGTGTACTTCTTTTTTCAATAACTCCTTGGCAGTAACTTAATGATTTTTGTAGATCTTGCTGATTTACGTTAAATTTCATTTTCTTGGTTATATAAAATCTTGTTCTTCAAACTATCAATATTAATATTTAATTCTTTATCTTCTTTTCTTAGCTTATCAATGGTTTTAACTGAATGAATAACTGTCGTATGGTCTCTATTTGAAAAAGCTCTTCCAATTTCAGGTAAAGATTTAGAAGTTAGAATTTTTGACAAATATATTGCAGTTTGTCTCGGTCTAACTAAATACCTAGATCTTCTTGGTGAAAGCATTTCATTTTTACTTATCTTAAAAAATTTACAAACAACAGTCTGAATAGAGTCTATTGTTACTTTATTTTCTGATAGATTTAGTAAATCTTTTAAAATCACTCTAACCTCAGATAAACTTGGAACTTTATTGTAAATCCTTGAGTATGACACAATTCTATTTAATGCGCCCACTAACTCTCTGATGCTAGTTCTGATTTCAGTGCTGATAAATTTTTGTACTTCTTCCGTTATATTAATTTGGTTTGAATAAAGTAATTTAAGCTCATCTATTTTAGATTTAATTATTTTGTGTCTCAACTCATAATCGGCATTTTGGATATCAACAACTAAACCACCGGAAAATCTAGATTTAATTCTCTCTTGAATTCTAGCTAGTTTGTTTGGTGGTCGATCTGCAGATATAATAATCTGAGAATCTTTTTCTAATAATGCATTAAAAGTATGAAAAAATTCTTCCTGCATTGCTTCTTTACCATTCATAAATTGAATATCATCGATTAAGAAAATATCGGTATTTCTAAAGTATTCTTTAAACTTTACCATTTGATTTGATTTGATGGATTTAACAAATTGATACATAAATCTTTCTGCGGAAATTAACATGACTTTGTTTTTTTCTTTTAAACTTAAACCAATAGAATTTAATAAATGTGTTTTACCCATACCAACACCTCCATGAAGATATAAAGGATTGTAATGGGCAATATCTTGAGAGACTTTTTTCGACGCCTCAAAAGCTAGCTTGTTACTAGGTCCAGTTATAAAATTCTCAAAATTTTTATTTGGATCTATTCTATTATATTGAAGAAAAGAGTCCTTAATAAATGATACATTATCATTAATCAAAGATTTGTTTTTGTCGTTTTTTATTGATTCTGAATTATTTATTATAGCTTTATTATTATCTTCAATAATAAACTCAATTCTTATAATATCTTTATTATATTTCTTAACTATTTGTAAGATTTGATCTAAATACCTGGATGTTATCCAGTCTCTTATAAATCTTGTTGAAACTGAAATTAATATATAGTTTTTAAATTCATCTATTAATTGAATTTTTTTAAGCCAACTCTCAAAAATATCCTGGGCAAACTTTTCTCTCATCGAAAATTGAATTGTTTGCCAATCAATTTTTTTTTTAATTACGCTATTAGAATTTTGTAAATTATTGCTCATGGAAGAGTTCCAATTAGAACGTATGATCGTTTATTGCAATAAATTTATTTATAAAAATAAAAAAAAATAAAATTTATAAGTGTATAAATCTATAATTGAATCATTATTAAATTATATTTTTTATTACAACTTAGATTAGTAAATTAATATTTACTTTTTCTAATAAATTTTTTTCTACATCTTGTGTCTTATAATCTTAAAGATTTATATGTGGTAATTAAAAAATAGACTTGTCCTGTAAGTTGTAATTAATAATTTTTAAAATTAAAAAATTTTTTTTATCTACTTTGAGTTGTTAAAGAGAATTTATTTTTTTTGTAATTCTTGAAACGTTTCTAGAAACATTTTGTTTCTTAATTACGCCAGTTTTTGCTATTTTCATTAGCACAGAATTTAATTTTGGAAGGAAAGTTAAGGCTTCTTTTTTATTCTTTTTATTGAGGATAGTATTCATTTTTTTTAAAGCCAGTCTAAATTTTCTTTTTCTAGATTTGTTTACAGCAGTTTGTTTTGAAATTCTTCTAATTCGTTTGATTGCTGATTTTGTGTTTGCCATAAGCGCGATTGTATATCTTGAGAATTTATACTGGTCAATAGAATAATTAGTTATTTTTGGCAAATATTACAAAAGAAACTAGATCTATTTGATATAATTTTTTTTTTTATAATGCCTGAACAACTATATTTTAAACAGTTTAAATTTTCTCTTTGATAAACATTAAAATCTTTTTGAAAAGAACCTAAATTTCCCGATAAGTTTTTAAAATCTCTAATACTTGAACCACCTTTTTCTATGGCTTTTTTCAGAACTAATCTTGAATAATATATTATTTTTTTACAGTCATTTAAGCTTAGTTTTTTTGCCTTTTTTGTAGGATTAATTTTACAGAGAAATAAAATTTCACTAGCATATATATTTCCAATACCTGAAACAAATTTTTGATCTAATAAAAAATTTTTAATATTTTTTTTTTTATTTCTAAAATATTTATAAATGTAATTTATGTTAAATGACGAAAAAAAAGGTTCGGGTCCAAAATGACTAAATTTTTTTTTTAAATCTTTATTATTTTTAATCAATAAAATATAACCAAATCTTCTTGGATCATTATAAATTAATTTTAATTTATTAAATTTTATTTCAATATGATTATGTTTTTCTGGCAAAAATAAAGTATTATAAAAACTTGTATTTGTGATCGTTTTTGATTTATTTTTTTTTAATAAATGTATCGTACCTGTCATGCCAAGATGTATCATGCAACCAGTATTATCTTCAAAAATTAATATTAAGTATTTAGAAAATCTACTAACTTTTTTAATTTTTTTTTTTCGTATAAATTGTTCAAAGTTGTAAGGGATTTTAAATCTTAAATTTCTGTTTTTTACTAATACTTTTTTAATTATCTTTCCTTTAATCTTTTTGTTCAAGGACTGTTTAATAATTTCTACTTCTGGCAATTCTGGCATTTAACACTATATTAATCTTAAATAACAATTTTTATGCAACAAAATCTTCAAAATAAAAAAGGACTAGTAGAGAATGTATTCAATAAGGTCTATGACAAATATGATCTTATGAATGATTTTATGTCTTTTGGTATTCATCGAATTTGGAAAAAAAACCTTATAAACTGGATGAATCCTATTATTAACAAAAAACTTGTTGATGTCGCGTGTGGAACTGGCGATTTGGGCAAATTATTTTTAGATTTTACGAATAAAAATGGTGAGATCATTTGTGTAGACCCAAACAGAGGCATGATCAGCAAAGGAAAAGAAAAGCTTAAAAATTACAAAAATATCAAATGGATTATTGCTTCAGCTGAAAATTTGCCAATAGAAGAAAATTCATGTGATTATTATACAATTAGTTTTGGATTAAGAAATACTAAAAACTTAAATCATTCCATATCTGAAGCTTATCGAGTTTTAAAGCCAGGCGGACGTTATTTATGTTTAGAATTTTCTAAAATTCAAAACTCAAATTTAGAATTAATTTATAATAATTATTCAAAAATAATTCCCTATATTGGAAAAGTAATAATTGGAGAAAAAGAACCATACGAATATTTAACCAAGAGCATAGAAGAATTTATAAATCAAGATGAATTAATTGATTTGTTGAAAAAAAATAAATTTGAGAATTGTAGTTATAGAAATTTGAGTGGTGGTATAGTTGCTATTCATTCTGGTTGGAAAATATAATGATTAAAAAACTATTCACTTTATTTAAATTAGGAAGAAAACTAGCAAAATCTGATGCTTTAACTATTGCTGCAAAATTTAATAAACCACCACTAGCTATTAAGATGCTGTTCAACTTACTTTCTTTCTCTTTCATAAAAAACCAACAAGTTAACCAAAATGATAGTGAAGGAAAAAGACTTTCTAATTCTTTACAATCAATGGGTACAACATTTATCAAGCTTGGACAATTTTTGGCTACAAGACCTGATATTATTGGAGAAGAATTATCAAAGCATTTGGAAAATCTACAAGATAGACTTCCTCCTTTTCCGTTATCTCAAGCAAAAGAGATGATTAAAAAAGATTTGGGTGAGGAAACTTTTAACTCAATAATTAATTTAAGTGAACCAGTTGCTGCGGCATCAATAGCACAGGTTCATAAAGCTCAAATTAATGATAATGGAACTATAAAAGATGTGGCAATAAAAATATTAAGACCGAATATTAAAAAAATTTTCAACGAGGAAATTGATGCTTTAATGCTTTTTGCTTTCTTGGTTGAGTCTTTAATAAAAAAAACAAAAAGATTAAAATTAATTGAGGTTGTTTTTCTATTGAAAGAAATCACTAACCTTGAAATGGACTTGAGATTTGAAGCTGCAGCCGCTAACGAGTATGCCGAAAATACAAAAAATGATGTAGGATTTAAGGTTCCAACAATTTATTGGAATTTTACAAGTGAAAATGTAATGACACTGGATTGGGTTGATGGAATATCTATTCGAGAAACTGAAGAACTAACAAAAAGAAATTTTGATACCAAAAAAATAGCATCAGATATAATTCAATATTTTTTAAGGCATGCTGTAAGAGATGGATTTTTTCATGCTGATATGCATCAAGGTAATGTTTTTATTGATAATAATGGACAAATTGTAACAATAGACTTTGGAATAATGGGAAGATTAGACAAATTAAGTCAAAGATTCTTAGCCGAAATCCTATATGGATTTATTCAAAGGGACTATAAAAAAGTTGCAGAAGTTCATCTTGTTGCAAATTTAGTTCCTAAAGATGTGCCTGTTGATGATTTAGCACAAGCGTTGAGATCTATAGGAGAACCAATTTTTGGGCAATCTGTTAAAAATATTTCTGGTGGAAAACTACTCAAACAACTTTTTGATGTGACGGAAAAGTTTAATATGCAAACTCAACCTCAGTTACTTCTTTTACAAAAAACAATGGTTGTTGTAGAAGGAGTTGCAAGAAAACTCAATCCAGATACTAATATTTGGGAAACTTCAAAACCTGTATTAGAAAGTTGGTTAAAAGAAACAAAAGATCCAATCAATTCAATTAATGAAGTTGTAAAAAATTCAACAGAAGTTTTAAAAAAACTGCCTGAATTGCCTGAAGTGATGGACAAAGCCTATCAAGCGCTAACATATTTAGCTAGTGGAAAAATTCCTCAAAATTCAAATTCTTACAATGAATTAAATATTAAAAAATCAGAAATGACTACATTTAGAAATCAAACTATTATTGGATTATTACTGCTTGTAATTTTAGGACTATTGGTATTTTAATTCGCTCGATGAATAATTTATTTAATAAAAAAATTCTTTTAATTATATGTGGAGGTATTTCTGCGTATAAAAGTTTGGAACTTATTAGAGTCTTAAAAAAAAGAAATGTACAGGTTAAAACAATATTAACAAAAAGTGCTAAAGAATTTGTTACACCACTATCAGTTACTTCTCTTTCTCAAGAAAAAGTATATTATGATATTTTTAGTGTTGAAAATGAGTCAGAAATGGATCACATTTCTTTATCCAGATGGGCCGATTTAATCGTGGTTGCGCCAGCAACAGCTAATACAATTTCAAAATTAAGTTCTGGAATGTCAAATGACCTAGCTTCAACAGTAATTTTAGCTTCAAATAAAGACATATATTTAGCTCCCGCAATGAACGTCAGAATGTGGGAACATGCTTCAACTAAAGAAAATTTATTTAAATTAAAAAATTATGGTTACAAAATTATTGGTCCTGAAATAGGAGATATGGCATGTGGAGAGTTTGGCAAAGGAAAAATGGCTGAGGTAAATGAAATTATTAAACAAATTGAAATATATTTTAATAACAAAACAAAAAATCAAAAATTCAAGGCCTTAGTAACAGCTGGACCAACACTAGAATACATTGATCCTGTGAGATTTATAACAAATAAATCTAGTGGAAAACAAGGATATGAAATTGCTAAATCGTTTAGAGACAATGGTTTTGATACTACTCTCATATCCGGACAAACAAATTTAGATCCAGTAACTGGTGTAAACTTTATTAAAGTAAATACAGCTGAAGAAATGTTTAATGAAACAATAAATAATTTACCAGCTGATGTTGCTGTATTCTCTGCTGCTGTAGCGGACTATAAAGTAAAAAATTATAATAGCAAAAAAATCAAAAAAAAAGAAAATCTAAATTTAATTCTAGAAAAAAATATTGATATACTTGCTCATGTGTCAAAGCATAATTATTTAAGACCTAAATTAACTATTGGTTTTGCTGCTGAAACAAATGATTTGGTTGAAAACTCATTAACAAAGTTAGAGGAAAAAAACTGTGACTGGATTGTAGCAAACGATGTATCTGATACATCAATAGGATTTAATTCCGATAACAATCAAGTTTCTATATTTTACAAAAATAAAACAAATGAAACTCTAGATAAAATGAGTAAATCATTAGTAGCTACAGAACTAGTAAATAGAGTAATCACAAAATTAAACTAGTTAAATGGTTAAAGTTTTAGTCAAAAAACTTAATTCAAAAGCCCAACTTCCAAAATATAAAACTAGCGGATCTTCTGGTATGGATTTGATGGCATCAATTGAAAATCCTATAAAAATTAAACCACAAGAGTCTGAATTAATCGCAACTGGTATATCAATTGCAATACCAGAGGGTACAGAAGTACAAATTAGACCAAGATCAGGACTTGCTGCAAAATTTAGTATTAGCGTTTTAAATACTCCAGGGACAATTGATAGCGATTACAGAGGTGAAATTAAAATTATTTTATTTAATCATGGCAAAGAGGAATTTACCATAAACAATAATGACAGAGTTGCACAAATGGTATTAATGCCAATATTAAAGACTGAATTTGAAGAAGTTGAAGATTTACCAGAAACTTTAAGAGGTTCTGAGGGTTTTGGGTCAACTGGTAAATGAGTAAAACTTTAAAAAAAAATTCATTAATAAGATATTCAAGACAAATTATTTTAAAAAGTGTTGGTATAATTGGTCAAAAAAAAATTCTTAATTCTAAAGTATTAATAGTAGGTGTTGGTGGTCTTGGATGTCCGGTGGTAGATCTATTAGCTAGAGCTGGGGTAGGAGTAATAGGAACTATAGATTACGATAAAGTAAGTTTATCTAATATTCATAGACAAACATTGTATACAACTAAAGATGTTGGCAAATACAAAGTGGAAATACTTAAAAAAAAACTAAATTTAATAAATAAAGAAATCAAAGTTAATATTTATAATCAAAAAGCAAATGAAAAGAATTTGATAAAAATAATAAATAAATATGACGTTATAGTTGATGGTAGTGATAATTTTAAAACAAAATTTTTATTAAATAAATTCTCAATAAAATTTAAAAAAAAATTAATTGTAGGAGCAATTAGTAAATTTGATGGTCATGTTTTTACATTTGATTTTGGTTCAAAAAAAACTCCATGTTTAAAATGTTTTTATCAATCAGAACCTTCAGATGAGATCTTAAATTGTGAGAGTGAAGGAATATTGGGATCTACTTCAAATATTATAGGCAGTATACAGGCAAATGAAGTCTTAAAAGCAATATTAAGTATTGGTAAAAACTTAGAATCAAATATATTAATTTTAGATCTATTAAATCTAAACTTTAGAAAAGTTTTATTTAGAAAAAGAAAAGGTTGTATATGCAAAAAAGTATAATTTTTTTTTTTTGTTTTCTTTTTTTTTTTACAAATTCATTTTCTATCGAAAAAATAACTTTTTTAATGCTTAAAAATAATAAGGTTAATGTAAGATATGGACCGAGCTTTGATTATCCCATTAAATATATTTATACAAAAATTCAATTGCCAATAAAAGTTATTGATAAAAAAGAAAATTTTAGAAGAATAATAGATCACAAAAAAAATAGTGGATGGATACATATATCGCAATTAAGAAAGTCTAAATCTTTAATTACAACATCGCCAAAAATTTTGTTTAAAAAACCGACCAAATATTCAAAACCCTTGGCTAAACTAGACAAAGGGAGACTCCTAATAGTCAAAAAATGTGAAAAAAATTGGTGTAATATTAAGACAGAACAATTCTCAGGATGGATAGAAAAAAGTAATATCTGGGGAACTATTGAATAAAATAACCTGATAAAAATTTAATACTATTTAAATTTATCCCTTCAAATAATTTAACATTGTATCAACATCACTCACTTTGAATGGATCATCATCATTGCTTTCATTATTTTTTCCATCTTCAACAAATATTTTGACAACTTCACAGTTATCAATAAATGCAGAATATCTCCATGATCTCATGCCAAATCCTTGTTTGGGTTTGTTGACCAACATATCCATTCCTCGTGTGAATTTACCTTCTCCATCTCCAATTGGTTTAACTTTAGTTATGTTTTGATCTCTAAACCATGCATTCATTACAAACGAATCATTTACTGACAAACAATAAACTTCATCTACGTATTTTTTTAACTCTCCATATTTATCTTCATATCCGGGCACCTGTTGTGATGAACAAGTGGGCGTATATGCTCCAGGTAATGAAAATAGGACAACTTTTTTATTTTTAAATAAGTCATTTGTGTTAATGTCTTTCCATTCTCCACCAATAGAACATCCGCCTCCTAAAGACTGATTATCACCTATTCTTGATTTAAATGTTACTTCTGGAACGTTCATTTTTTCTCCTCAAATATTTTATTATATCGCAACTTATAATTATTCTAAAGTAAATGTCAATAGTTTAGAATCATTTTAATTTACTTTTTAAACTATTGCTTTTATCAATTTATTTTTGATAGTAATTATCAGTATCAACCCTTACAAGCACTTCTACTGATTTTATTTTTTTTCCTGGGATAGTTTTTTTTATTTGGATTGGTTCTACATTATCATTTTCTAAATCAATTAATTCTTTTTCTGTTTCATCAAAAAAATGATGGTGATGGGATGTGTTTGTGTCAAAATAGGTTAGGTTTGAGTTAACTATTATCTCTTTAATATATTCCTTTTTTTTAAACGCATGAACAGTATTGTAGACAGTTGCTAAAGAAATTTTCTCATCGACATTATTTTCGATCATTTTAACAAGATCGTTAATTGTAAAATGAAAGGTTTTTTCATTGCAAAATAGAACTTTACAAATTTTAATTCTTTGTTTGGTTGGTCTTAGCCCTGAATTCCTTAGTTTTTTTTTATATTCAATGCTTAATGACATTGCTTTTTTATAATCATTCTAAACTATTTCTATATTATAATACTTTTAAATCAAGTAATAAGGTTACAAATTTATGAAAAAAAATTCCTTTAGTTATGATGAATTAATCAGTTGTGCAAATGGTAAGCTTTTTGGACCTGGTAATGCAAAATTGCCTTTGCCACCTATGCTGATGTTTGACAGAATTACAGAAATAAATGAAAATAAGGGTTGTTTTAATAAAGGATTAATTAAAGCCGAACTAGACATTAAAGATAATCATTGGTTTTTTGACTGCCATTTTAAAGAAGATCCAGTGATGCCAGGATGTCTAGGATTAGATGCTATGTGGCAACTAGTTGGTTTTTATTTAGGATGGCTTGGTAAACCGGGAAGAGGTCGAGCATTGGGAGTAAGTAGTGTAAAATTCATTGGAGAAGTTCTAAAAGATATCAAAGTGGCAACATATGAGATTGATATAAAAAGAATACTTATAAAAGAAGGAGCGACAGTTGGTCTTGCAAATGGTGTTTTGTTAGCTGATGATAAAAAAATATATAAAGCAGAAAATTTAAAAGTAGGTTTATTCAAATAATGAAAAGAGTAGTTGTAACTGGCATTGGAATTGTTTCTTGTTTAGGAAATAATCAAGAAGAAGTTTATCAATCTTTAATAAATTCAAAATCTGGAATTACATTTTCTGAAGAATATAAAGAGTATAATTTAAAAAGTCATGTGCATGGAAAACCAAATATTAAATTGGAAGATCATGTAGATAGAAAAGTGATAAGATTTATGGGTGGTGGCTCGGCCTACAATTATATTGCAATGAGTGAAGCTATAAAAGATTCTGGCTTGGAAGAAAATGAGGTTAGTAATATAACGACTGGAATAGTTATGGGTTCTGGAGGACCATCAATAAAAAATGTAATCCTTGCAGCTGATAAAACAAGAGAAAAAAATCCAAAAAAAATGGGACCTTTTGTTGTACCAAGAACAATGGCAAGTACAGCGTCAGCAACGTTAGCTGTTCCTTTTAAAATTAAAGGAGTTAATTATACAATTAGCTCTGCATGCGCAACCAGCGGACACTGTATTGGAAATGCCATGGAATTAATTCAACTAGGAAAACAAAATATAGTTTTTGCAGGTGGTAGCGACGAAGTTCACTTTGCACTAACTGCAATGTTTGATGCTATGACAGCTTTGTCATCAAAATATAATGACAAGCCAGAAACAGCTTCAAGACCTTATGACAAAACAAGAGATGGATTTGTAATTTCGGGAGGTGGTGGAGTATTAGTTATGGAAGAATATGAACATGCGAAAGCCAGAGGAGCTAAAATATACGCGGAAATAAAAGGTTATGGAGCAACATCTGACGGATATGATATGGTCGCTCCTTCAGGAGAAGGTGCTGTAAGATGTATGAAAATGGCTTTAAGCACAGCAAAAAATAAAATTGATTATATCAATACTCATGGAACTTCAACGCCTGTGGGTGATATTACAGAATTAAAAGCTGTTGGAGAAGCTTTTCCAAACTATAAACCTAAAATTAGCTCTACTAAATCTTTGTCTGGTCATTCGCTTGGTGCTACATCAGTTCACGAAGCAATTTACAGTCTAATCATGATGAAAAATAATTTTATTTCTGCGTCTGCCAACATTACAGACATAGATGATGAAGCTAAAAATTATCCAATTGTAACTCAAGTTGAAAAAAATGTAACTCTTAACGCAATAATGTCTAACAGTTTTGGTTTTGGTGGAACAAATGCAACTTTAATATTTGAGAAAGAATAATAAATGAGTTTAATGAAGGGTAAAAAAGGATTAATCATGGGCGTTGCCAATGAGAGATCTATAGCTTGGGGAATTTCTCAAAAGCTTGCGGAAGCAGGAGCAGAATTAGCTTTCACTTATCTTGGTGATGCGCTTAAGAAAAGAGTTATTCCTTTAGCAGAAAAGTTAAATTCAAATGTTACTTTTAGTTGTGATGTTGAAAATAAAGAAGAAGTAGTAAAACTTTTTGAAGACGTAAAAACAAAATGGGGTCAAATTGATTTTGTAGTTCATGCAATTGCATTTTCGGATAAATCAGAATTATCTGGTGAATATTTAAATACAACTAGAGAAAACTTTTTAAGAAGTATGTTAATTTCATGCTTTTCATTCACAGAAGTTGCAAGAGAAGCTTCTAAAATAATGAAAGAAGGAGGAAGCATGATTACTTTGACTTACGAGTCTACTAGAGCTATTCCAAATTATAATGTAATGGGTGTTTGTAAATCTGCACTTGAAGCAAGTGTCAAATACTTAGCAAGAGATTTAGGAGCAAAAGGAATTAGAGTAAATGCAATAAGCGCAGGACCAATTAAAACCTTAGCAGCTTCTGCTATTGGGGATGCAAAATTTCTATATAAGTGGAATGAAGATCACTCATTTTTGAAGAGAAATGTTGATATTCATGATGTTGGAAACTCAGCTTTATACTTATTAAGCGACCTGGGAG
>Ga0208642_1000455_pt1 | contig 21842 bp, 20 predicted proteins | sample ETN02SmetaG_4_FD_185790 | JGI IMG/M metagenome (GOLD analysis project Ga0208642, IMG submission 185790) | Marine microbial and viral communities from oxygen minimum zone, Eastern Pacific Ocean - ETNP2014F10-02SV251 (SPAdes) (version 2) | ecosystem: Environmental > Aquatic > Marine > Oceanic ...
TGCATGAATTTCTCTATCCATTGGCTCAAGGGTACGATAGTGTGCATTTGAAGTCTGATGTGGAGCTGGGAGGTACGGATCAGAAGTTTAATTTACTGGTGGGGCGTGATTTGCAGAAAGAGGCAGGGCAGAACCCCCAGGTTATAATTACCACACCCATTTTAGAGGGAACTGACGGCGTGGAGAAAATGTCTAAATCTTATGATAATTATATAGGGTTAACCGACTCGCCTTCAGAGATCTATGGTCGCACTTTGTCAATACCAGATTCACTCATTGGGCGCTATTTTGAATTTGCAACCGAAGTGCCAAATGAAAAACTCACCTCCATAAATAATGATTTAGAAAATGGTACATCTAACCCTAGAGATTTAAAGCGTGAACTTGCCAGGGAGCTGGTTGCTTTGTATCATGATAATGATGCCGCCCTGAATGCTGAAAAGGAGTTTGATGCATTGTTCATTCAAAAAGATGAACCTGACGATATGCCTGAATATAAGCTGGAAGAGCCAGAAAAACTTATTGGCATAATGGTTAAAAATGGAATGGTAGCCAGCAATGGTGAAGGAAAACGAATGATTTCTCAAGGAGGGGTTCGACTTGATAAAGAAAAAGTGGATGATATTCATTCAACAATTGAGCCTGGGGAAAATATGGTATTAAAAGTAGGTAAAAGAAAATTTCTAAGGATAATCAAATGAAAAATAGTATTAAAATGCTTATAATTGTTCAAGTATTCAGCTGTTATAATATTTACGGGGTGGCGTTGCAGGAGAAGAAAACCAATATTATCCCCTCTACACCTCATGTAAATTATGCTCTTAATGAAGAATCTGTGAGTGAGAACTTTGTTCCTAAATCTATAATATTTATAATTGCTGATGGTACGGGTATTGGGCAATATAGCTTGTCATATTATGCTAATGGTGAGTTTGCACCTGCACGGTTTGACCATGTGGGTTTGGTGGCAACTCATCCCAATGATGGTGAGTGCGCAACTACCTGCAAGCGGGTAACTGATTCTGCCGCCAGTGGCACTGCTTTATCATCCGGACAAAAGACCTATAATGGCGCTATAGGGGTAGATAATGACACCTTGCATGTTAAAACGATGTTAGAGTGGGCAGAAGAGAAAAACATGGCTACCGGATTAGTAGCAACATCCACCGTAACCCATGCAACTCCAGCATCCTTTGCAGCTCATGTTGATTACCGCAAAAAAGAATGGCAGATTGCAGAGCAGTTTGCTGAAACGGAGATTGATATAATTTTGGGAGGTGGCAAAACCTTCTGGCCCGACAAATTAATTGCAGAATACGAGAAAAGGGGAGGGCAGTTCATCGAAGCCATTGATGCGCAGCTGAACCCAGATAAAAGAGTATTGGGCCTCTTTGCAGAGGGGTCATTGCCCACCGTTCATGAAGGTCGAAACCCCACTACCACTCAAATGGCTGAAATGGCACTCAGTAAATTAGAGCAAAATCAAAATGGATTTTTTGTGATGATTGAAGAATCACAGGTGGACTGGGGTGGCCATGCCAATAGTGCAGAATATATTCAGGGAGAAATGGCATCGCTGAATGAACTTATCAATTTTACATTAGATTACCAATTGAGTCATCCAGATGTGTTGGTTGTGCTCACAGCTGACCATGAATGTGGTGGAGTAGCAGTTCATGATGCTAGTGATTCAAATCTAGACATTCGCTTCACCTCTGATTATCATTCGGCTAACTTTGTACCTATTTGGGCAACGGGTCCCGGCTCTGAAGTGTTTGATGCCTTTATGGATAATACGGAAATTGGCAAAAAGCTTATAGAGTATGTGAAAAATCGATGAGCCGAAAGGCAGTTATTTCTACAGCAGTAGCTTCTATTTATAGGGAGCCTCGATTTAATTCTGAAATAGTCACCCAGGCTCTCATGTGGGAAATAGTGGAAATATTAGAGGAAGAAAAGCTTTGGTTTCATATTCGACAGGAGGATGGATACCAGGGCTGGATATATATTTTTTACATTATTGAAGATTTGCAATCATTCCCACATTGGACAACCTTAACAGATCGTTTTATTCCAGTTTCTTTTTCAAAAGATGAGGGTAGTAAGCGCAGAATGTTATCATTCGGAACAAAGGTTCCTGTAATCGATAAGAATGCGCAATTTATTACCATTGCTCTTCCTGGTGAGATTTCCGGTAAAATTCCTGCCCAAAAACCATGTCCAGAAAACTCACGGTCAGATCTTGTTTATTTAGCAAAATCTCTTTTAGGAACGCCTTACATTTGGGGTGGTAAAAGTGCTTTTGGATTTGATTGTTCGGGATTTGTTCAACTGATTCTTAGCACAATGGGTATATCCATCGCCAGAGATACGGGAATGCAGGTTAAAACCACCTGGTTAAGTGAAATAAGTGTAGCGGATTCTAAGCCTGGTGATCTAATATATTTTGCTGAAAATGGAAAAATAAATCATGTGGCATTTTCATTGGGAGAGGGTAAAATTATACACTGTTCCGGTGAAGTAAAAATAGAATCTATAAATGAAGGAGATGTAGGGTTCAATCAGTATTTAAGCCAATCAATTATTAATACTTATTCTATTGCTGATAAGGTAGTGGGCTGATGGCTGCTATTTTAAATAGAAGGGTATTGGTATTAAATCAGAGTTATGAGCCTCTTATGGTTATTGGTGCACGTAGAGCAATTATTTTGCTGTTGAGTGAAAAGGTGGAATCGCTGGAAAATTACCATGAAATAATTCATTCTGTATATTTATCCCTGCCTCTGCCAAGTGTAATAAAATTGAAGGAATATGCAAAAATTCGTAGGAAAGAAATTGTCTTATCCCGTAAAAATATTTTAAAACGGGACAATCATACTTGTCAATATTGTGGAGCAAAATCGGTTCCTATGACCATAGATCATATCATCCCTCGCAATAAAAGTGGAGGAGATAGTTGGGAAAATTTGGTAGCCGCTTGCGTTCCATGTAATACAAAAAAAGGCAATCAATTACTAAGGAATATTCAAATGGATTTATCAAAGATACCTCGTAAGCCTACTATGATATTGCATCTGCAAAAATTTGTAAAACACTTTCAGAGTTCTTGGAGACCCTATCTATTTATGCAGGAGAAAACTAAAAATGTCAACTAAACAAAAACCCATCCTTCTATCCGGTATTCAGCCCAGCGGACATCTCTGTATTGGCAACTATTTAGGCGCACTGAAAAATTGGGTGAGTCTACAGGAGACTCATGACAGTATTTTTCTGGTGGTGGATATGCATGCGTTAACGGTTCGACAAAATCCTGCAGAACTACGTCAACGTTGTCTATCTTATGTGGCACAGTATATTGCCTGTGGAATTGATCCGGAAAAATCTACCATTGTCATTCAATCTCATGTGTCTCAACATGCAGAGCTGATGTGGATTCTCAGTACCCTCACTTATATGGGTGAATTAAATCGCATGACTCAGTTTAAAGATAAATCGAAAAAACATGCTGCCAATATTAATGCTGGTCTTTTCACGTACCCTATTCTTATGGCGTCAGATATTTTATTGTATCAGGCTGACCTTGTGCCCGTTGGAGCTGATCAGAAACAACATCTAGAATTAGCAAGAGATTTAGCAATTCGATTTAATTCTACCTATTCAGATACATTTGTAGTGCCTGAGCCATGCATTCCTAAATCCGGTGCACGCATTATGAGTTTACAAGAGCCTGAAAAGAAAATGTCTAAATCTGATGAAAATCTGAACAACCTAATTGCCATATTAGATTCAGCGGATATTGTTAAGAAAAAAATTAAACGTGCGGTAACAGATTCAGGCTCTGAGGTTAGAATGGATAAAGCCAGGCCGGGAATATCTAATTTGGTGCAGTTATATTCTCTTATTGCCGATATCTCCATAAAAGATGTAGAAGCTCAGTTCGCCGGTAAAATGTACTCTGATTTTAAAGCAGACTTGGGAAATGTGATAGCTGAATTTTTGGAGCCCATTCAGAAAAAGTATAATGAAATCAGTAAAGATAAAGATTATTTAGAATCTGTGTTGGCAAAGGGTGCTGAAAATGCATTTTATCGCGGGAGAAAGACCCTCTCTAAGGTATATCGCAAAGTAGGTTTTATTCAGCCGGCTCGATAAATATAATGGATTATCAAGTCAAAGTAGAAAATTTTGAAGGCCCGATGGATCTTCTCCTCTTTTTTATTCAGAGAGATAAACTTAATATTTACGATATTCCTATAGCTCATATTACCAAGGAATTTCTAGATTATATGAAATTGATGGATATGATGAATATTGATCTGGGAGGAGAGTTTGTATATATGGCTTCCTTGCTGATGAAAATTAAGGCTAAAATGTTGTTGCCTGTGTCAGATGAGGATGTGGAGCAGATTGAGGATCCGCGCACCCCCCTCGTACAGCGATTGTTAGAATATCAGCAATACAAAAAAGTAGGCGAACAATTACAGGAAATATATACTGATCATGCAGTGCATTTCCCTCTCGGACAAGACATGGCTTATGATGCAGGCTCTGAGAAAAAGATAAATCCCGTTCAGAATGTTACCCTTTTTACCCTATCATCTATTTTTCAAGAACTTATTAATCGTTTGCCGGATGTGAACCCCTACGAACTACATGAAGATCCTATTCAGTTAGATGAACAAATAGCTTTTCTAATTGGAGAGATTAATTCTACAAAAAGACTAAGCTTTACAATACTCATACCTATTTTGAAAACAAGATTGCGAATTGTGGTGACATTTATGGCAATACTGGAAATGTTACGTACCAATCAAATTACAATAGAACAGAATGAACCCTTTGGGGAATTAATACTAATGAGAGCTGCGGCATAGTGGATTATAAACACTTAGTTGAAGTGTTGCTTTTTGCATCTCCAGAGCCCTTAACCCAGGCTCGGTTTAATCATATTATTCAAGATGAAAATACGGTTGAATTAGCTCCTATTATAGATGAATTAAGTAATGAATATGAAACATCTGGAAAAGGGCTTATTATTAAGAAAATTGGAGGAGGGTTTCAAATATTATCCCATGGTGATTATCATATATACATTGAACGCATGTTTAAAAATACCCGAAAATTGCAGCTTTCCAGGCCTGCTCTTGAAGCCCTTTCTATTATTGCATATCGTCAGCCAGTAAGCAAAGCTGAAGTGGAATCAATTCGAGGCGTTGAATGTGGATCTGTGGTAAATACGCTTATGGAAAGAGAACTCATAACCGTGAAAGGCAGAGGGAAAACAGTAGGTCGCCCACTTCTCTTTGGTACAACTCAAATATTTCTTGAATCTTTTGGTCTTGAAAACACAGCTGATTTACCAAAACTTAAAGAACTTTCTGAACTCATGGGTGATAACCCCGACCCTGTATTATTTGAGAACGATCATGCGACTGAATAAATTTCTTGCTCGTGCGGGAGTGGCATCCAGGCGTAAATGTGATGCCCTTATTGAAGAAGGAAAAGTTGTGATTAATGGTCATGTAAAAAGAAATTTTGGCTATCAAGTGGGTGCTGATGATGTTATAGTTTGCAATGGAATGCCAATTAATTCTCTTCCCAAAACGAAAGTATATCTTGTTAATAAATTAAAAGGGTATATTTCTACCTCATCGGATCCGCAGGGTAGAAAATGTGTCATTGATTTAGTACCAAGTGATGACCGCCTGTTTACGGTGGGTCGATTAGATAGGGATACTACCGGTGCCATATTGGTTACCAATGATGGTGAATTGGCAAATAAACTCATGCACCCCAAGAACCAAATAGAACGGGTCTATATTGTTGCATCTAAGTTAAATATCTCTAGGGATAAGAGGGGGCATTTATCTAAGGGTCTTGATCTGGGAGATGGTACAAAAGCGACGGGAGAACTGCAGCGTCTTGATAGAAAGGGGGGCTTAATTTACTGGAAAGTAGTTCTTCGAGAAGGAAAGAATCACGAAGTTAAGCGAATTTTCAAAGCCTTAGGCTCAGCAGTAGTGCATTTACATCGTCAATCTGTGGCAGGGTTGGAAATTGATAAAATTTCCCCTGGCAAATATCAAATATTAAAAGAAAATGAAGCTAAAAAGCTATTAGAGGGGATTCCGAAGTAAAAGGTAACTCTAACGAACTTTTTAAGGATGATGTTTTTTGAATAAATACTTTCCCATGAATAATGCAGAGAAATATTTTATTAATAAGGTAAAGGTACTTAAATTACTCGGCTTTTTTAAAAGAGAGTTTTCGACGAGATGGTAATTGCAATTGACGGGCCAGCTGGATCTGGTAAATCAACCACTGCAAAAAATGTAGCGGAAAAACTGGGGTTTATCCACATTAATACCGGTGCAATGTATAGAGGTATTGCCTTGAAATGTATTCAGGAAGATGTGAATATGGAAGACGCAGCCCAGTTAAATCATCTTTTAACTCATACTAAATTTGAGTTTGCTGCAGAAGGTGAATTGGCATTGTTTATGGATGGTGTCGATATTTCAGCCGAGATTACTTCAGTTGAAGTGACCGATGTTGTTAGCCAGGTGAGCGCAATTTCACAGGTACGGGAGAAATTAGTACAATATCAGAGAAAAATGGCAGAAGGTTTGAATGTGGTTCTCGAAGGAAGAGATATTGGTACGGTGGTTTTCCCCAATGCTGATCATAAATTTTTTCTTGTAGCAGATATTCATGAAAGAGCCAGACGTCGTAAAAAAGAAATGGAAGCAAAAGGTGAAGTAGTTTCTTTAGAGGAATTAACCGCTGAGATGTTGGAACGTGATAGAAAAGATTCCACCAGAAAGCATTCCCCTTTGAAAAAAGCAGAGGATGCGGTAGAAATAGATACTACCGGTATAAGCATTGAAGAGCAGGTAAACCGCATCGTAGAAATCGTAAATAAAACAATCAAATAGGAGCAAGACTCACATAATGAGTACAGACATAGAACAAAAAAACCAGGAAATAGAAAATACAGAATCCACAGAGGTGGTAGAATCTATTTCCGCAACCGAAGAAATAAAAGAAACTACTGAAACCCAATCAGAAACTGAAGAAATTGCTGAGGAAACTAAACCTGAGGAAGCTGAAGAAAACGAATCTGATGCTGTGGTTGAAGAAATAAAAGAAATCACTGAAACCCAGGCAGAAACTGAAGAAATTGCTGAGGAAACTAACCCTGAGGAAGCTGAAGAAAGCGAATCTGATGATGTGGTTGCAGACATAAAAGAAATCACTGAAACCCAGGCAGAAACTGAAGAAGTTGCTGAGGAAACTGAAGAAAGTGAATCTGATGCTGTGGTTGAAGAAAAAACAGAACTATCTGAAACAGAGGAGGAACGTATTCCGCCTCCGGTAGCTGTATTAGATTATTTAGATCCATCCATTTTAGATATAAAAGTAGTGGCTGAAAATGAATTGGATCAATATGAAGAAGATGAATTTGTGCCGGATGCATTGCATGAGCAATATGCAGATACATTCAGCGATATAAAAGAACGGGAAGTTGTAACAGGTACAGTGGTAGGCCTCACTGATAGAGATGTGCTGGTTGATATTGGCTTTAAAGCTGAGGGAATTATTCATCGCACTGAATTTAAAGAACTCCCGGAAGTTGGACATGAAATTGATGTGTTTATTATTACTTTCGAAGACCGTCGTGGAAATATTATCCTTTCCAAGGAAAGAGCTGATTTTCAGAGACGGTGGACAGAAATTCGTAATTGTTTTGAAAAAGAAGAACTCATTACTGGGTTGATAAGCCGTAGGATTAAAGGTGGTATGGTTGTGGACTTAGGTGTTGTACAGGCCTTCCTTCCAGGGTCACAGGTGGATATTAAACCAGTTATGGATTTTGACGAATTCCTTGGCGTAGAGAGTGAGTTTAAAATTGTAAAATTTAATGAACTCAGACAAAACATAGTGCTTTCCCGTAAAGCCATATTAGAGGATGATCTGCTCGAAAAAAGACAAGCTGTTCTTGAAGATATGGAAATTGGAATGGTTCTGGAAGGAATGGTGAAGAATATTACCGACTTTGGAGCCTTTGTTGATCTTGGTGGCATTGATGGTTTATTGCACATTACGGATATCACTTGGGGACGAATCAACCACCCTACTGACAAGGTTTCGATTGGTGAAAAGGTCACTGTTAAGGTGATCGATTTTGATGTAGAAAAAGTTCGCGTATCTTTAGGTATGAAACAATTGCAGCCAGAACCTTGGGTAGATATTGACGATAAGTATCCAGTAGATTCAATCATAGAAGGAAAAATAGTGAACATGATGAATTATGGTGCTTTTATTCAATTGGAAGAAGGGGTTGAGGGTTTGATACATATTTCTGAAATGTCTTGGACTCGTCATATAAAACATCCTTCTGATATGTTTAAGGTAGGTGATAAAGTAGAGGCGAAGATTCTTAATATTGACACAGGTGAGAAGAAAATTTCCCTAGGAATCAAACAACTGCAAGATAATCCATGGGATACCATAGATAGTAAGTTTGTAGTAGGAAGTGATCATGATGGGATTGTTCGGAATTTAACGCAGTTCGGAGCTTTTATTGAATTGGAAGAAGGCATCGATGGATTGGTTCATGTATCTGATATGTCCTGGGTTAAACAAGTGCGGCATCCTAAAGAAATTGTGCAAAAGGGAGATACTATAAAGGTTCGTATTTTAGAAGTATCTTCTGAAGAAAGACGATTGGCTTTGGGTATTAAACAGATTGAGACAAATCCTTGGGAAAATATTAAAAATGATTTCACTTCAGGTAAAGTAGTTAATGGTGTCATTTTAAAAGTATTAGATAAAGGTATTATTTTCGATTTAGGTGAAGGCCTAGAGGGGATTGTTCCCCTGAAACGGTTAAAAAAGCATGAGAAAAATCAAATATTGATTAATTTCAAAGAAGGTGAGACTCATGAAGTAACTGTACAGGAAGTGGATGAAGAATATAAGAAAATCATTCTCATGCTGGATTTAGGATTGGATGGTTTGGAGGATGAGGGTGAACCGGAAACGGAAATGGTTGTTGATGAACCGGAATCAGAAAAGTTAGAAATTCCACAGGATGTCATTGATCAGATTTCTGATAATGAAGAAAGTAATGAATCTGATGATTCATCTGAAAATAATTCAGATGACGAAGATTCTGTGAATGAATAATATTCATTTAATTTAATAAAGTGAGGGGCTGATATAATCAGCCCCTATTTTTTATGCTTATTCTTGGTATTGAAAGCTCCTGTGATGAAACTGCTGGAGCTATATGTAGTGACGGTGAGATAATAAGCAACGTTGTCCTTTCCCAGATAATTCATAAACAATTTGGTGGAGTAATTCCGGAAATTGCTTCACGTGAGCATGATTCACAAATTACCACTATTATTCATAAGGCCTTAGAAAAAGCTAATATTAGCTTATCTGATATTCAGGCAATTGCTGTGACATTTGGTGCCGGATTGATGGGTGCGCTGCTTGTAGGGTTAAATTTCGCAAAAGGCCTTTCTATTGCGTTAAAAATTCCATATATAGGAGTTAATCACCTAGAAGGACATCTTTATGCAAGTTTTATTTCAAACCCAAAAATGCAATACCCATACTTATGTTTGTTGGTAACTGGAGGGCATACCCAAATATGGGAGGTACAATATCCAGGAAAGTACATATTACACTCAACCACTGTTGATGATGCTGCAGGTGAAGCTTTCGATAAAGGTGCTTGTATTTTAGGTTTAACCTATCCCGGTGGTCCTGAAATAGAAAAAATGGCTCAAAACGGTGATCCCGAAAAATATAATTTTCCAATTCCAAAAGTAAAAAGTAACCCATTGAACTTTTCATTTAGCGGATTAAAAACAGCATTATTATATAAAATTCGCGGAATGTCTGAGAATGATATTGAAGATAATAAGTGCAGTATTGCAGCAAGTTATCAAGAAGCAATTATAAAATCATTGCTACAGCGATTAACCCAGGTTATCTCCTTAACGGGAATAAAACAAATTTCAATTGTGGGAGGTGTTGCTGCGAATAAACGTTTTCGGAAATTGTCAGAAAAATTAAAAGATGATTTAATTACAGAAATATATTTCCCAACGCTGGAATATTGTACTGATAACGCTGCAATGATAGCGATAGCAGGATATGAAAAATTGAAAAAAGGAATTTATTCACCCTTATCCTTAAAAGCGAATCCAAATTTGCCTTTGAATGATGGAGCTATTGAATAATATGAAAATCTTGGGATCGCCATTCTTCACCATTATTTTCACAATAAGTTTTATTTTACTGTTGATTAGATATTGGAAATTGTTAAAAAATATTCCATTACCTTATAAACTATCACTCATTTCTCTTAGATCTATTACTTTAATTATTCTATTATTATTGCTGATTAATCCCTGGACAAATTTTAAGAAAAAAGAGCAAATTCCTCAAAATATAGATATAATATTTGATTTGTCTGAAAGTATGTACGCCCATTTCGATAAAATGGAATTATCAGTAGAAGGAATTATGCAGAGTATCAGCGCCCTTTTTGATAATAATCAAATTGATAAAAACTTCTACAGATTAGGTAAAAAAATAGAATTAATAAACGATGATTTAACTGCAATTGGCGTTACAGATTTTACGAATCTTCCTAATTTTATGGCATTTGAAAATCCAAACCAAATCTTATTAATTACCGATGGAAAAGCAACGCTGGGTCGTGAATTAAACAATATTAATTTCCCTAAAAATATACCCATTCATACCATCGGCGTTGGGCCAGTAATTTCTGAAAATGACCTTGCCATTAATCGCGTAATAATTCCCCCTCGATCTAATATTACAGATACTGTAAAACTTGTTATGAAAGTTAGCGCAAAAATTCAAAATGATGCCAATACCACATTAGATATTTACAATGGAAATGGCAAGAAAATATTTACAGAATCAGTAAGTTTTAAATCAGGTTCACATAATCATGAAATAGAAATTTTTATTCCTGCAATAAATTTCACCGGTTTAAACAATGCCACTATATACTCAATTGATGGTGAGTCTCAGCTAAAAAACAATCAATATTCATTCAAGGTTAACGTTCAATCTGATATTGATAAAGTTATATTGATATCTGGTGCATTGTCACCCAATTCTTCTAGCATTAAATCAATTCTAAATTCACTGGAAGGAATAGAAGTTGAGCACCATTATCGAATCGATGCTTTAAATTGGAACACTCATCCGGAAAGCATTTTGTCAGGAGATCATAAACTGATTGTATTTGATGATTTTCCAAGTGGGAATAATGACAGAATATTGTTTGATAAATTGATTCAATCATCTCGCTCTCGACACATTCCAATGGTGTATTTGGAAGGTCCTAAAAGTAATTTAACAACAGGGGAGATTATAAGGTCGCAATTTCCTTTTTTTATCCCCACTGCCATAGACTCTGAAATATTAACCTCACTTTCTGATGAATATTCAAAAATAATTGATGTTCAATTCAAATTATCTTCTTTCCCTCCACAAACCCGATCGGTAAAGTGGACAACGGATAGTAATGATTGGATTAATTTTACAGATGGCAGCTTTATGATTGCCAATAAGAATGATGTGTACATGGTTGCTATTCCGGATATAACAGGAAATCATCTAAAAACTAAAAATAATCTTTCTTCACCAATATTTTCCTTGTTAAATAAATTATTTTTACATGCATATTATGGGAATGAAGGTTTACTTGCAATGCATATTGATGGCTCATCATTTAACAAGGGGGAAATTTTCAGTGCAAAGTTACTTCCGGTTGAAAATTTAGGATTATTAAATTTCAAGGTAAAAGTTATTCACTCAGATATGGATACATTTATAACCGATTGTATTAAAAGTTTTCCTGAAAAATATTATAATTGTAACTTGACATTGCATTCGCCGGGTGAATTTACGTTAAGAGGTGAAGCAGAATTGCCTGATGGGAAGAAAATTAATAGCACAAATGAATCGATAATAGTTCAGGATGCGAACATTGAATTAAAAGAATTAATACAAGACCAGAATATACTAATGCAGGTTGCTCATACTTCGGGTGGTATTTATATACCTATTGAATCGTTGGATTCTATGTTTTCTAATATCGAAATTACACCAATTCAAAATGTAAGAAATTACCAAATTAGTGGACTATCTACTCAAAATTATTGGTGGTTACTCATTGTTCTTTTATCAACAGAATGGTTTATACGTAAAAAGTTAGGATTATTATAAAATGAAGATATTGGTTACAGGAGGAGCAGGATTTATAGGTGGAAACTTTGTTCTAAAACAAGTTCTGCAGGAGGGGAATAAAATTCTCAATTTTGATAAGCTTACCTATGCTGGGAACCTGGATACCTTAAAAGATGTTGAAAGTCATCCTGACTATCAATTTATTCAAGGTGATATATGCCAAAGAAGCGATGTTAAAAAAGCACTGTCACAATTCCATCCTGACGTAATTGTAAACTTTGCTGCAGAATCTCATGTGGATCGTTCTATTGATGGACCTTTCGAATTTATACAAACCAATATTGTAGGAACGGCAGTTTTATTAGATGAAGTCAATAATTATTATAAAAGTATGCCTGCTGAGAATAAAGAAAAATTTCGTTTTCTCCATGTTTCTACTGACGAAGTTTATGGAAGCCTTGGAGATAATGATTATTTTACCGAGGAAACTGCATACGATCCGAGCTCACCATATTCTGCTTCTAAAGCTTCGTCCGATCATTTAGTAAGGGCCTGGAATAGAACTTTTGACCTGCCTGTGCTTATTACTAATTGTTCAAATAATTATGGACCCTATCAATTCCCTGAAAAGCTAATTCCCCTGATGATATTAAATTGTATGTCCGACAAGCCATTGCCAGTATATGGAAAAGGAGATAATGTAAGGGATTGGTTGTATGTTGAAGATCATTGTGATGCAATTTATTCTGTTTTAACAAATGGTGGAATTGGAAGTACCTATAATATTGGTGGAAATAATGAGATAAAAAATATTGATATAGTAAAAATAATTTGTGGAAAAATGGATAAACTTTCCCCAAGAACAAACGGTGCTAAATATGAAGAATTGATAACCTATGTTGCTGACAGGCCCGGACATGATTTTCGATATGCCATTGATGCTTCTAAAATAGAAAATAAATTGGGCTGGTTGCCAAAAGAGAGCTTTGAAACAGGCATTGAGAAAACAATACGTTGGTATTTAGATAATAAAGAATGGTGGGAATCAATTCAAAATAATACCTATCAGCAGGAAAGACTGGGAGTGGTAAATTAATGAAAGGGATAATTTTAGCAGGCGGTGCAGGAACACGTTTATTTCCTCTAACCAAGGTTGCTAGTAAGCAGCTTATGCCGGTGTATGATAAACCAATGATTTATTATCCGCTCTCAACACTTATGCTCATGGGGATAAAAGAAGTACTCATCATTTCTACACCGGAAGATACGCCTAGATTTGAAAAATTGTTTAATGATGGATCATATCTTGGAATGGATATCTCGTATAAAGTTCAAGATGAACCGAATGGAATTGCACAGGCATTTTTAATTGGAGAAGAATTTATTGGGGATGACTCTGTTACGCTTATTCTTGGTGATAATTTATTTTATGGGCATGGGTATCTTGATTTTCTAAAAGGAAAGCTGGAGAATTTTAGCGGAGCAACCGTTTTTGGCTATTCGGTTAAAGACCCGGAGCGATATGGAGTGGTTGAGTTTAATGATAATGGAACGGTATTAAGCATTGAAGAGAAACCTCATCAACCAAAAACTAATTATGCAGTTCCGGGATTGTATATTTATGATGAAAATGTCGTTTCCATTACAAAGACAATGAAACCATCTGGAAGGGGAGAACTTGAAATAACGGATGTTAATAAGGCATATCTGCACAGGGGAGACCTTCATGTTGAGCTTCTGAGTAGGGGAGTTGCCTGGCTGGATACAGGAACCCATAAAAGCCTATTAGAGGCAGGTGCTTTCATTGAAACTATTGAATCAAGACAGGGGTTGAAAGTCGCCTGCTTAGAGGAGATAGCCTATGCACAAGGCTTCATAACGAAAGATCATTTATCCAAATTAATTAATAAATATCCGGATAATGATTATCGACAATATTTAGAATCTATTTTAAACGAATAGTATGGAATTTATACAAACTAAAATTTCTGAGGTTATCCTCGTAAAGCCTACTGTGATTGAAGATCATCGTGGATTTTTTATGGAATCGTACCATATTGAAAAATTTACAATTGGTGGAATAAAGTGTAAATTTGTGCAGGATAACCATGCAAAGTCGGTTCAAAATACACTGAGAGGTCTTCATTTTCAGGTCAATTTTCCCCAGGCAAAGCTGCTTCGCTGTTTAAAAGGAAAAGTATTTGATGTTGCAGTTGATATTAGAAAAGACTCTCTAACATATGGAAAATGGGTAGGAGAGATATTGTCAGATGAGAATAAACATCAGTTGTTTATTCCCGCCGGATTTGCACATGGTTATTATGTTATGTCAGAAACGGCTGAGATTGCATATAAATGCTCTGAGATCTATCATCCTGAAGATGAGCAGGGCATTCGCTGGGATGACCCAGATATTGCTATAGAATGGCCAGCGCAGGATCCTATACTCTCTAACAAAGACGCCATGTTACCATTCTTGGCTGATATTATTTCCAATAAAGACCAATTTGCGATCTAGATTAAATAATGAAAATAGTAAAATTGAATTCTGCTACATCTAATAGTTTTATATCCAATTGTTTGTATTTAATTATTCTGATCATGGTACAATTTACCTTTGGTCAAAATATAAACAACCGAAGTTTGGATATTAATGATAGTGATAAACTTATCAGGTTACCTGAATCTTTTATTATAGAATCCGACATTGATCCTGTTACTTATAATTTAGGTCCTGCTGATAAAATAGGATTAAGTATAATGTCAACTTCACATTCAACGTATGTTTTAACAGTAACACCAACAGGAGAGCTTTGGATTCCTGAAATTGGAGTAGTTGAAGTTTCTGGTTTAACCATTCCCGATGCGGAAATAAAAGTACAAGCATTCATCCAAAATGAAAAATTTAAATCAGCTAAAATCTCTTTGGTTTTACTTAATATCAGAAAATTTAAAGTACAAATTACCGGTGCAGTAATTTCCCCTGGTTTTATAAATGTTTCGGCTGTGGACCGCCTCACTGATATTATCCATAGAGCTGGAGGATTGCATAAATTAGCCAACGAGGAAAATGTAGTAATTATTCGACAAAATTCAAAAATTGATTGCTCATTAAAATCATATCAATTTAATGGAGATCTTGATAATAATCCTGTATTGAAGGAAGGGGATGTTGTGAATGTCCCTTTTTTGGATTCATACTCAAATGAGGTTGAAAGGTTAACTTCCCATAAAAAAAGTCTGGTTTTGGTAACTGGATTTGTAATAAGGCCTGGAGGTCATCAATTTATTCCAGGATATATGTTAATGGATTATATTGCACTATCAGGAGGAATAACCGATCAAGGGAACGGGAAAAATGTAATAGTGTATAGGAATGGCCAAAAAATATCTCTCGAATTAAATCAGTATGTGCAACCTGGAGACCAAATAGACATTCCTGCAAATATAAAATTCAGATATTTAGGGAATATAAGTATTCTTCAAACCCTGACTGCTGTAATGTCTCTTTACCTCACCTTTGTGGCAGCAACCAATTAATGAATAGTGATCAGTTAATTTCAGTGCAGTACACAAAATTATTATGGTCTTATAAAACTATAATAATTAGAAATGTTTTTATTGTTACAATTTTGACTTCTATTATGGCATTAATAATTCCGAAAACTTATAAATCAAATGCAATCTTAATGCCTCCAAAATCTCAGTCAGATCAAGGGGTTCTTTCAAATATTGAGGGGCTCGCGTTTGGTGACTTTTTATCTACATCCCCAGATGAGGTTTCAAATTCGATATTTGCCATCTTGAAAAGCCGAACAATGATGGAATCTATTGTAAATAAAATGGAGTTGATTCAGAAATACGATTTAGAAAATTTAGAAGAAGCTGTCAAATCATTGAGAGATAATCTCAGTTTTGAACATTTAGAAGAAGGTACAATTAGTATTTCTGCAAATGTTCAAACCCCATGGGTATCAAATGAGCAGGAAGAAATTGAAGCGAGAACTTTATCAAAAGAGATTGTGACATTTATTCTTAATAAATTAGATAAAGTCAATAAATCACTTCAAACTGATGAAGCAAGATTCCATAGATTATTTATGGAAAAAAGATATGATGAATCTATAAGCAGCTTGCATGAATCTGAAGAAAGATTAAGATTGTTTCAGAAAAAACATAATACTCTTGATTTAGCTGAGCAAACAAAAGCAGCAATTAGGGTTGGGGCTGAAATAAAAAGTCAAATACTTATAGATGAAGTGAAGCTAGGAATACTTAATAAAACCTATAAGATAGATCACCCTGAAATAGAAAAACTTAATATGGAGATCTTAGAACTTCAGGGCCAATTATCAGATTTAGATCATAGTTCTCAAAATAATTCGATATCTAATAATAATTTGTTTCCTCAATTTTCAGAAGTCCCAAATTTAGAAATAGAACTTTTGCGCTTAAAAAGGGAAGTAGAAATTCAGAGTAAATTGTATGCCTTTTTAACTCAGCAATATGAGGAATCCAAAATTCAGGAGGCCAGAGATACTCCTACCATTCAAATATTGGATGATGCCAATACTCCTATTAAACGTTTTAAGCCCAAACGAACTATCATGGTAATTGGATATTCTCTTATAGCTTTTGTTTTATCAGCTATATATGTAATTTTTGTTGAGTTTAATAAAAATGGGAAACCCCAGTAGATGTTTACATATTAATTTCAATTTTCTACCTTGATTAAATTTCCGAAAAGAATTATCGAAAAATAATGGTTTCTGAAATTATGATCAGAATGGTGGGCATTTTTTCTTCACGGTTCATCACGTTTTTAACATCATTATATATTGCGTCCATTGTAAGCGAAGGTGACTGGGGCCGAATTAGCCTCATAATGAATTATTTTACCATTTTCCTTGTCTTTTCCGGCAGCTTCTTTCCGCGATCCATAACCACATATACTGCTCAAAATAATACCAATATATCAAGCAACAATTCTGCATTAATTATTGGAAATCGAATTATTCTCATAGCTTCCACCATTACAATAATCTGTGGAGTCGTTTTTATTAAGGCCATCAATCCAATTCAAAATCTTGCTTCTGAATCAATATTACTGCTTTTGTTGCTTATGGTTTCAGTTCCGATATTATCTCAAAATATCATTTGTTTTTTTCAGGGATTAGGTAAAATTGGAATCATGACTGTGTTAGAACTAATTCGGAGCATAATCACTTCGGCCCTCATAATTTTTGGGGTACGATCAATGTATGATCCGGCTACGGGTTGGGCATTAGGTAAAGTGTCTGGAATATTACTTGTACTTTTTATCTTAATTATTGCCTATTACGTATTGCAACGTGAATCATTGTTTCAATGGAAATACTCTGATATTCAATTATATGAAAAATTAAAAAAATATTTTTATTGGGGACTTATAGGGGCCATTTTTTCTGTGGCAATTCGAAATGTAGATGTTATTATTATTTCGAATATATTTCATAATGATGCTCGAACAGGACTCTTTAAATTAAGCATTCTATTTTTTACTGCTCTTGGACTATTCGGGCAATCAATTACATCTGCTCTACATCATCGAATCGCTCATCTTGCTGAAAAGTTATCTGAATTAAAATCATTTACATTTAAAATGAAAATAATTGTGATTCCGATTTATTGCATAATAGCGTTCTTTTTATATATTAACTCTGCAAATATTACCACATTTATTTTTGCTGATAAGTATCTAGAATTGGGAGCAATATTGAAAATTATTTTGATTGCATCAATTTTTCAAATTTATACTTTTCTTAATGGTGGTATTTGGGCGGGTATTGGAAATATGAAAATGAATTCACAATTTTTCGGAATATCTTCTGTAATGTACATTGTTATTCTCATAATATTTATTCATAAATATGAATTTCATTTTTTTCCTTATGCTATTTTATTCTCTTCAATATTTGCTGCTTTTTACAGTGAGTTTCTTTATAGAAAGTTGTTTGCAGTAAAATGACCATTCCTTTTTTTACCTATTTGCTTTCTATTGTAGTATTCATTATCTCTCTTCTTTGGATAGTGAAGTTGATGGGGTACAATTTTATTTTAACTCTACCTGGATTCTTTTACGTTCATTTTGTTGTATTCATTTTCATCGGCAGCCCAGTTTTTTTTCTTCTTCAAGGTGCCACTAATTTTCAATATATCATTGCAACCCATTTAGTAATGCTTATTTTTCCTTTAGGAATTGCAATCATGAATAAATTAATGAAAATTAACTACCAATTAACTTTTGCTACATATATGCAGGAGCCTGTAAGTGATAGGCAATGGGGAAATCAATTTCTGCTTTTATACCTAGCGGTACTGGGTATAGCAATGAGTGTCACATTATTATATTATTCAAAATTAGAAATAATCCCTTTTAATTTTATGATTAACAATGTAATGGGTGATGTAAATATAACCGATCTTGCTAAACTAAGGGAATCATCCACTACAACATTCAAATTAGGGAAATTACATCGTTATAAATTTTTTATGGCTCAATTGATTCCATTTTTAGTTGTATTGGCATTATTAAAATCAAAATTAACTAAAAAAAATGTTTGGAGATTATTATTTTTTATTTTGGCAGTATTTGCGATGTACAGGAGCATTTCAGACTTGCAGAAAAAACCCCTGCTTGATTTTATTATTTTATTATTTATAGCGTTATGGATTTTCAGGGGGAAAATAAATGGAAAACAAGTTGGAATATTGATTGGTGTGTCATTTGGCATTTTGTCCCTAATGTATATTTATATAATGGGATTAACCAATAGACCCTTTTTGGCATTATTAGAAGGTATTAGTTCTCGTCTCTTTCTTGGGCAGACCGCGCCTCTATATTATTATTTTTCATTATTTCCTGATTCTCATGATTTTCTGTATGGCGCTTCACTGCCCAATCCGGCTGGGATATTTCAATTTGAGCATTTTCCCATTACGAAATGGATATTTGTCAATGGTTTAAACAGAAGCTGGGAAATTGTAGGTACAGCCCCCTCGGCTTTTATTGGCGAAATGCATGCCAACTTTGGATTTCCAATAATGGTATTGTCAATTTTAATACTCTCTTTAATTTTGCAGTATATTCAGATCAAATTTATTACACGTCCTCGAACGCTTCTGCTCACTGCATTCTACGCTTATTTCGTTTTCTTATCGGGACAATTTGCTATGACTGGTTTGTTTGTCGTAGCTCATCTGTACTTGATTTTATTTTTATTTACCGCTATTATTTTTGTGGATGGTTATTCACTTCTTGTGTGTGCGTTGAAAAATGAAAAGTAAGGTTGTCCATATTGTTTTAAATGCTTTTGTTCAGGACTCAAGAGTAATGCGAGAATGTAAGTCTTTGGCAGAAAAAGGGTATGAGGTTACTGTCATAGCTTATTGGATGGAAGATCTGAAAGAAGATGAATTCCAAGATGGATATACTATTAAAAGACTGCGGCTAAAAACAAAATCATGGACTAATAATTCCATAGTACAGGTATTTAAGTATTTTGAGTTTTTATTAAAATCCTTATTGACTATAAATAAAATTAAACCCAAAGTCTGTCATGGTCACGATCCCAGCGGCCTATTTGTTGCTTATTTTGCAAAAGCAATTTTGAACTGTAACATTATTTATGATAGTCATGAATTATGGTCGGACTCTGTGCATTCAAAAGGTAAAAAGAAGCTTCTGTATAAAATGGGGTGTAAAATTGAGAAATCCCTAATTAATAAAGCAAATTTAGTTATAACAGTAAATCAATCGATAGCAGAAATATTGATGAGAGAAAACAATATAGCATTCGTGAATGTTGTAAGAAATATTCCTTATAAATCTACTAATAATAAAATGATAAGTAAGATTGAATCGAGATTTCCTAATTGCAAGTTTAATTTAATATATACAGGAAATGTTGAAAAGGGAAGAGGGATGTCAAGTGTTATTGAAGCATTTAAGTTTGTTCATCCTGATGTTGGACTGGCTATTATGGGAAGGGATAGCGATTATAGAAATAAAATGATTGAATTGGTAAAATCTTCGAAACTCGAGAATAGAATAAAATTTATAAGTGCAGTTCTTCCAGATGAAGTTGTCAACTTTTGCAAAATAGCTGATGCCGGGATTGCTCCCGTCAAAAATATATGCAAAAGCTATTATTTATCTCTACCCAATAAAATATTTGAATATGTTCAAGCTGGTATTCCGGTTATATCAAGTGATTTCCCCGAAATGAAACGAGTTATTGATGAATATAATATTGGAAATACCTTTGATGTTGAAGATGGATTAAATATTGCCAAAGCGATAAATACACTGCATGATGATGGGGAATTATACAAAATATATTGCAATAATAGTAAATATGCAGCGGAATATTTAAATTGGGATGCGGAACAGTCAAAATTAATTGATTGCTATGAGCAATTATCTCTATAAAATGGGTGCATTAGTTTCAATTATTATCCCTTGTTATAATGAAGAGAAATTTATTGGCGAATGTCTCCAATCTATTGTCGATCAAAGTTACCCGCCTGACTTAATAGAGGTAATTGTCATTGATGGAAATTCAACTGACAAATCGGTATCGATTGTTCAAAGATATAGTAAAAGTCTTTCTAAGATCACTCAATTAATAAATCCACAAAAAATTACACCCATAAGTTTAAATATTGGCGTTAAGGCTGCAGTTGGAGAGATAATAGTAATTTTGGGAGCGCATAGTTTTATCCATAGAGATTTTATTAATAATGGAGTTTTGGCATTAGGGGGTACAGATGCTGTCTGCGTTGGTGGTCCTATTGAAAATATTGGCAATTCTTATATTGGGAGGGCAATCGCTCTGGCAATGAAATCTTCATTTGGGGTGGGTAATTCCCTTTTTAGAATTTCCAAAAAACGGAAATATGTAGATACTGTTGCTTTTGGAGCTTATCGGAAAGAGGTATTTGAAGCTGTGGGCTATTTTGATGAATCTTTAGTTCGAAATCAAGATTTCGAATTTAATCAGCGTATTGTGAAATTTGGATATAAAATATTATTAACACCAGAAATCACTTCATATTATTATGCCCGGAATTCACTCCCTCAATTATTTAAACAATATTTTTACTATGGATATTGGAAGGAAAAAGTGATTCGCAAAAATGTCAGTTCTTTTAAATTTCGGTATCAAATCCCTGTAATGTTTATTGTTGTAATGTTATCACTATTTGTTGGGGGATTTTACTTTGATTCGCTTTGGAATTACTTAGGTTATTTATTATGCGGGTACGGTAGCATTTCACTTTTATTTAGCCTGTATGCTGGAAAGAGTAATGATTGTAAGTATATTACTATTTTACCCTTGGTATTTTTCACACTTCATTTTGCATTTGGATTTGGCTTGCTCGGAGGAATTTTTGGAAATATTATTATGAAAAAATAATAATATTCAGATCATTATACTCTTCTTGAAGGGGACACTATGGAATTCCTATCTAAATTTCACTTAAAAAATGTTAACCTGTGGCAACGCTATGATTATAATATATGATATTGCAAAGCTTCGTGGAGTAATCCGTTTTAT
>Ga0208642_1000462_pt1 | contig 21744 bp, 31 predicted proteins | sample ETN02SmetaG_4_FD_185790 | JGI IMG/M metagenome (GOLD analysis project Ga0208642, IMG submission 185790) | Marine microbial and viral communities from oxygen minimum zone, Eastern Pacific Ocean - ETNP2014F10-02SV251 (SPAdes) (version 2) | ecosystem: Environmental > Aquatic > Marine > Oceanic ...
ATATAGAATTTAAATCAGTCTCCAATTTCTTGGCTTTTTCTTCATCTAGAGAAATTCTTGATAATTTCGATATATGTTTAACTGTTTTAAGATCTATGCTCATGTGATATTTAAATTAAGGGCAAATTATCATTAAATATAAAAATTACAATATGATGGACATTAATGAACTAAAGCAACACATAAATAAGAAATCTAGACTAATTGGGGTTGATATGGGTTCTAAGAGAGTTGGTTTGTCAATTTCTGATGAAAATAGAAAAATTGCTACTCCGCTTAAAACAGTTGACTATGAAAATATTCAATTACTAATCGTAGAAATTGAAAAAATAATTAATGAGAACAATATTGATGGAATCGTTTATGGAAATCCAAAAAATATGGATGGAACTGAAGGTTCATCATCACAATCAGTTAAAGATAAAATAAAACTAATTTCTGAAAAAATTGAAATTCCTCTAGTTTTGTGGGACGAAAGACTTTCTACGGTAGGAGCATTTAATCTATCTGGACAACTTGATCTAAATGTTACAAAAAGAGTTAAAAACATAGATAAAAATGCTGCAGCTTTTATTCTTCAGGGTGCTCTGGATTTTTTAAATAATTAAGCTTGCAATATCGCCACTCTATAGTTATAGAGTTGGTTTTAATGGCAAATGCAAAAAAAGCTGTTAAAATCTCTCAAAAACATCTTCTAGGAATCCAAGATTTATCAATTTCTGATGTTAACTATATTCTATCTGAAGCAAAACAATTTATAAGTTTAAATAAAAGTAAAAATAAAAAATTAGATATTTTGCGAGGAAAAACCCAAATTAATTTATTTTTTGAACCCTCAACTCGTACTCAAAGTTCATTTGAATTAGCCGGAAAAAGACTTGGTGCTGATGTTATGTCAATGAAATTAAGTAATTCAGCAATTAAAAAAGGTGAAACATTAATTGACACTGCAATGACATTAAATGCGATGCATCCAGATATTATTGTTGTTAGGCATCAAGACTCTGGTGCGTCAAATTTATTGTCTCAAAAAGTTAAATGTGCAGTACTGAATGCTGGAGATGGAAGAAGAGAACACCCTACTCAAGCTTTATTGGATGCATTGACTATTATTGATAGAAAAGGAAAAATTGAAGGACTAAGAATTGCAATATGCGGTGACATAGTTCATTCAAGAGTGGCAAGATCAAACATTTACCTTCTTAATATGCTAGGTGCAGAAGTAAATATTATTGCACCATCAAATTTAATGCCTAAAGAAATCGATAAATTAGGTGTTAATAGTTTTTCTGATATGAAAAAAGGTTTAAAAGATTGCGATATAGTTATGATGCTTAGATTACAAAATGAAAGAATGGCTAGTTCTTTCTTATCATCAAATAGAGAATATTATGAATATTATGGATTAACACCTGATAAATTAGCATTTGCAAAAGATGATGCCCTTATAATGCACCCTGGTCCAATGAATAGAGGTATAGAAATTGATACTAATTTAGCAGATGACATAAATAAAAGTGTAATCAAAGAACAAGTAGAACTTGGTGTTGCAGTAAGAATGGCTTGTCTAAAAATATTTTGTGAATAATGAAAAAAAAATACTTTCTAAATGCAAATATAATTGACCCTCAAAACTCTTTGGAGGAAATTGGTGGATTAATTATTGGAGAAAATGGAAAAATAGAAGCTGTAGGAAAAAAAGTTAATACAAATAATATTCCATCAAGAGAAAAATATATTGATTTAAAAGAAAAACACATAATACCAGGAATTGTAGATATGAGAGTTTTTGTTGGTGAACCTGGATTTGAATATAAGGAAAATTTCAGAACTTTAAGTGAGGCTGCATTATCTGGAGGTGTTACATCGGTTGTTACAATGCCTAATACAAATCCAGTTATTGATAACGTTTCAATCGTTGATTTTTTAAAAAGAAGAGGAAGAGACAAGGCAAAAATAAATATATTTCCTACTGCATCTTTAACAAAAAATCTTGAAGGAACAAATATGACTGAATTTGGCCTTCTACAAGAAAAAGGAATTATTGCCTTTACCGATGGATATAAAACAATTCAAAATACTAGGCTTATGTCTAGAATAATGAGATCTGCTTATGATTTAAATTGCCTAGTTATGCAACATGTTGAAGATAATGAGTTAGCTAAAGATGGAATGGTAAATGACGGGATTATTTCTACAAAACTAGGTCTTCAAGGAATTTCTGAATTAGCCGAAAAAATTATAATTGAAAGAGATTTGACATTATTAGAAGATTTTAATTGTAGATACCACATATCGCAAATCTCATCAGAAAAGTCATTAGGTACAATAAAAAAAAGGAAAGAAGACGTAAATTTTACATGTGGCGTGTCTATAAATAATCTTTCATTAAATGAAAATGATATTGGCGATTTTAGAACTTTTTTAAAATTATCACCACCATTGAGAACGGAAGAAGATAGAGAATCGTTAATAAAAGGTATCAACAACGACTTAATTGATGTAATAGTTTCTGACCATAAACCTGAAGATGAAGAACAAAAAAGATTGACATTTGCGCAAGCATCAACTGGTGCTTCAGGGATTGAGACATTGTTACCTTTGGCACTTGAATTATTTCATAATGGTTCTGTTAAATTAAGCAAAATAATTAAAACATTGACATGCAACCCAGCTAAAATTTTAAAAATTAATAAAGGAAACTTAAATATTGGTAATGATGCTGATTTTTGCATATTAGATATAAATAAGCCATGGGTAGTAAAAAAAGAAAATTTAATATCCAAATCTAAAAATACTTCAATAGATGATAGAAAATTACAAGGAAAAATAACAAACACCTTTGTAAAAGGTGAAGAGTTGTTTAAAATTTAAATATGGAAATATTTCTTGCAGTTCTTGTATCATATATAATGGGCTCAATCCCATTTGGTTATATTTTAACAAAAATTTTTTTAAAGAAAGATATTAGGGAAATAGGATCTGGAAATATTGGTGCAACTAACGCTTTAAGAACTGGCAATAAGTCTATTGCCTATTTAACCTTAACTTTGGATGTTTTAAAAGCAGTTATCCCACTATTATTTATTAAAATTAACTATCCTGACTTAATTCATGTTTCTGCATTATCGATATTTATTGGACATGTTTTTCCTATTTGGATGAAATTCAAAGGAGGAAAAGGAGTGGCTACTTATGTAGGTATATTATTTTGCCTAAGTCTTAATTTAGGAATTTTGTTTATTTTTTCATGGTTAATAATTTTTTTCATATCAAAATATTCATCACTTGGATCAATCTTATCAAGTTTAATAATTCCTATCTTTATTTTTTTTAATTCAAATTATGAAATTGAATATTTTTTTATTATTATGTTTGTGTTTATTTTATATACTCATAGAGAAAATGTTAAACGACTGATAAATAAAGAAGAATCTAAGACAAAAATTTATTAATTTGACTATATAGTTCATTTATGTAGTTTCACAAATTATGAATTTAGTCATTGTTGAAAGTCCAGCTAAAGCCAAAACTATAAATAAATATTTAGGTTCAGATTATACTGTTCTAGCTAGCTACGGGCATATTAGAGATTTACCTTCAAAAAATGGATCTGTTGATCCTAATGATAAATTTAAAATGATTTGGGAAGTAGATTCATTTTCAAAAAAATATTTAAAAGAAATTACGGATTTAGCAAAAAAATCAAATAAAATTATATTAGCAACAGACCCTGATAGAGAGGGTGAAGCTATAGCCTGGCATGTTAAAGAATACCTAGACGAAAAGAAATTATTAAAAGACAAAAAAATTGAGAGAGTTGTTTTTAATGAAATAACAAAAAAAGCGGTAACTAAAGGAATAGATAATCCAAGAAATATAGAAAATCATCTAGTTGATGCATATATGGCACGAAGAGCATTAGATTATCTCGTAGGATTTAATATCTCTCCTATACTTTGGACAAAGTTACCTGGTTCTAAATCTGCTGGAAGAGTCCAGTCTGTAGCACTGAAATTGCTTACAGAAAGAGAACATGAAATAGAAAAATTTAATCCAGAGGAGTTTTGGACTTTAAATATAGACTTCAAAACAAACAAGGGTGATATTTTAAATTCAAATATTTCAGTTTTAGATGCTAAAAAAATAGAAAAATTTTCATTTAAAAATAAAGAAGATATAAATCGCGCAATTGAAAAGATAAAAAAGAATAAATATAAAATTACTGATATAATTTCAAAAATTTATACAAGAAATCCATCAGGACCTTTTACAACATCTACATTACAACAATCTTCATCAAGTAAATTAGGTTTTGGGGCTTCTAGAACTATGCAAATAGCTCAAAGGTTATATCAGGGTATAGATATTATGGGTGATACGATTGGTCTAATCACATATATGAGAACTGATGGAACAAATATATCTAATGATGCAATAAATATTTTTAGAGATTATATAGAAAAAATTTATGGAAAAAAATATTTGCCCGATAATCCTAATAATTTTTCTGGAAAAAAAGCAAAAAATGCTCAAGAAGCTCATGAAGCAATTAGGCCTACAGATATTACAAGAACACCGGAGACCTTAAAAAAATATTTAAGTTCAGATCAATTAAAATTATATAATTTAATTTGGACCAGAGCATTATCTTCACAAATGGAATCAGCTAAATTTGATAGAAAAACAATCTTAATTGAAAGTGATGATGGTAAAAACCAGTTTAGATCATCTGGATCAGTAATTAAATTTGATGGATTTTTAAAATTAAATAAAATTGAGGAAGATGTGGAAAATGAAAAAATTTTACCTAATGTTGAAAAAGATATAGTTGTAATTAATCAATTTGTTGATGAACAGCATTTTACACAACCACCGCCAAGGTATTCTGAGGCAAGTCTAGTAAAAAAACTAGAAGAATTAGGAATAGGCAGACCTTCAACTTATGCAAGCATAATATCTGTAATATCAAATAGAGGTTATGCTGATATAGCAAATAAAAGATTTTTTCCTACTGACAGGGGAAAATTACTGTCGGCTTTTTTAGAAAAACTTTTTACAAAGTACGTAGATTATGGTTTTACAGCAAACCTCGAAGACCAATTAGATAATATAACTTCTGGAAAAGAAGATTGGATTGAAGTTTTAAATATTTTTTGGAAAGACTTTAATCAAAATGTTTCAAACGTAAAAGAAAAAAGAACTAGAGAAGTGTTAGATTTGTTAAATGAAAGCTTAGGAGATTTAATTTTCGATGTAGGAAAAGATGGTAAAATAGATCGAGAATGTAAATTATGTAGTACTGGTCAGTTAAGTTTAAAAAATAGTTTCAAGGGTGGTGCTTTTATAGGCTGCTCAAATTATCCTGAATGTAAATTTACAAGACCGCTTTCTAAAGCAAAAGCTTCTGAACAAATATCATTAGCTGAGCCAAAGTTAATTGGGAAAAATGAAAATGATAAGGATATATATTTAAAGAATGGTAGGTTTGGACCTTATCTTCAGTATGAAATTTTAAATGATGATTTAGTTAAAAAATCAAAAAAAACAAAAAAATCAAAAAAGAATGAAAATCTAAAAAATGTTTCTATACCAAAAGGTATTGATATTGATAGCATTGACTTAGAAAAAGCAAAATTTCTTTGTTCTTTGCCAAAAATTATTGGTACTCATCCAGATACAGGAAAAGATATTACATTAAACTCTGGTAGATTTGGACCTTATTTAAAATGTGAAAGCAAATCTGCAAGATTGGAAAATGTAGAAGAATTATTTACTATTGGCTTAAATAGAGCAATCACATTAATTGCTGAAGCTAAGCCCGGAAGAATATCTTCATCATTAATAAAAGATTTAGGAGAACATCCAGAAGACAAAAAACCAATTCGAATCATGAAAGGTCAATACGGTCCATATATCAAATATAAATCTTTAAACGCAACAATACCTGAGGAAAAAGATCCTTTAGAGTTAAATGTAGAAGATGCATTAATATTAATTGAGAAAAGGAAAGAATACGTTAGAAGTATAAAAAATAATAAAAAAAGGAAAAAATGATAAAAAAAATCGCTCTTATAGTCATATTCATAAGTTTAGCTTCATGTACAACTGTAAAAGAAAAAACTAGTGGCATGAAAGAAATGGGCAACATTGGAAAAGATTGTCCACCAAAGGAAGAAAGAACTTTAAAACATATTTTTTGCAAAGAACCAAAATAAAATTCTTTAAGTCAAAATATGTCATTTGAAAATAAAATAAAAGAATTAGGTATAGTATTGCCGAATGCAGCCGCTCCAGTAGGTTCGTACGTCGCTACAAAAATAGTTGGTAAATTATTATATATATCTGGTCAAATTTCAATTAATGAAAACGGAGAATTAATTAAGGGAAAGCTTGGTAAAGAATTAAAAACTGACGATGGTTACAAAGCTGCGGAAAGATGCGCTCTTAACATTACAGCTCAAGCAAAAAAAGCTTGTAATGATGACTTGTCGAAAATTAAATCATGTATTAAATTAACTGGATTTGTAAATTCATCAGATGACTTTATTGAACAACCTAAAGTAATAAATGGTGCATCAGATACAATAGTAAAAATTTTTGGTGAGGCAGGAATGCATGCCAGAGCTGCAGTTAGCAGCAATAGTTTGCCACTCGGTGTCGCTGTTGAAGTTGATGCAATTTTTGAATTAAATTAATTTATCTTCCAATACTAAAATATTTAACTTTATCTTTTTTCATTTTTTCAGCTGAATAAATATTCCTCATATCAAACAATTTAAAATTATTTTTTTTCATTATCCTTTTAAAATCAATCGATTTAAAATCATTCCATTCTGTATGTATTACAATTAAATCTGAGCCTTCGCAACAGGATTTAATTGATGGTTTAAATTCAACATTTTTAATTTTTTTGAATTCATTTTTTTTTCCTGTGGGATCATAATAACTAATTAGAGCACCTTTTTTTGAAAGTGATGGTATTATTTTAATACAAGAGGATTCTCGCATATCATCTGTATTAGCTTTAAAAGTAACACCTAAAAAACTAATTTTTTTATTTCTTAAATTGCCATTGAGTATTTTAAATATTCTTTCTGTCAAAATTCTAGAGCGATCTTCGTTAGATTTTATAACTGATTTAATTAATGATAAGTTTGATTTAATTTGATTAGCTGTATTTAAAATTGCTCTAGTATCCTTTGGAAAGCAAGACCCTCCATATCCAGGGCCTGCTCTCAAAAATCTTCCACCTATTCTTTTATCTAAACCCATTCCAATTGACACATCTTCAACATTAACATTAAGTTTTTCGCACATATTAGCAATCTCATTAATATAAGTAATTTTAGTAGCTAAAAAGGCATTGGAAGCATATTTAATTAATTCAGCTGATCTTCTTGATGTATTTAAATATTTAGCACCTTTGGAAATTAAAGGTGAATATAACTGTTTTAAAATTTTATTTGTTTTCATATTTTGTGTTCCGATTACAATTCTATCAGGATAAATAAAATCTCTAATAGCTTCGCCTTCTCTTAAAAACTCAGGATTAGAAACCACTGAAAATAAATTCTTTTTTGTCTTTTTTGAAATAATATTCTCTACTTTGTCACCAGTGGTAACAGGAACTGTAGATTTGTTTATTATAATCTTAAATGTTTTAATATAATTGCTTAATTTTTTGGAAACATTAAAAATTTGATTTAAATCAGGTCCAATTCCATCTTTTTTAGTTGGTGTACCTACACAAATAAATATAATCTTAGAATTTTTTACAGCATTAGATAAATCTGTTGTAAAAGATAATCTTCCTGCTTTGTAATTTTTTTTTACAAGTTCCTCTAAACCTGGTTCATAAATTGGAATAATAGAATTTTTTAAATTATTTATTTTGTTTTCATCTTTATCTACGCAAACTACATCATTACCTAGATCAGAAAAACACGCCCCACTAACTAAACCTACGTAACCTGTTCCTATCATACATAATTTCATATTTTTGAAATCTCCACTGATGATTTGATATAACCTTCCATTGTTCCGCAATCTAAATATTTTCCTTTAAAAGTATGTCCAATAAATTTCTCTCCATCATTTATTAACATTTTTATAGAGTCGGTAATGTGAATTTCTCCTCCTTTTCCTTTTTTTTGATTTTGTAACTTTTTAAATATTTTTTTTGGCAGTATATATCTACCAATAACAGCATTGTTGGAAGGCGCCGATTTAATATCAGGTTTTTCAACAACGTTACTAATATAAAAGTTGTTTTTATTTATATTTGTTTTCTTTGAATATATTCCCCATCTATTTACTGTTTTTTTATTTACTCTCATACTGGCCATAACTGAGCACTTTTTTTTATTATGTATTAAAATCATATCTTTTGAGCAATTTCTTTTTATTATCAAATCATCTGGTAACAGCATTAAGAAAAATTTGTCTTTTATTAATTTTTTAGTTTTTAGTACAGCGTCTCCTGTTCCATTTGGATTGTTTTGATAAACAAATTTAATCATTTTTTTATACTTTTTAATTTTTTTGTATTCTTTAATAATTCTTAAATCTTTTTTTTTTTTAATTATTTTTTGATAAAATTTGTCATTGTAAAAATATTTTTTGATATTTTCTTTTTTTTTAGATATTATAAAAATTATTTGTTTTACTCCTGCATCAATACATTCTTCAATAATATACTCTAAACCTACTTTGCCATTTATTGGCAGAAGTTCTTTTGCATAAACACTTGTTAAAGGTAATAGTCTTGTGCCTAATCCTGCCAATGGTATTATTGCTTGTCTTATCATTAGAATGTATTAATTAAATGAAGTACCATAAATGATAATTTTTAAAAGCATAAATAGATTAAATAAAGAAGTTAATTTTAAGGCAAACATAGGTTTTGTTCCTACAATGGGTTCATTGCATAAAGGCCATATTTCACTTATTAAATCATCAAAAAAAATCTGTAAAAAAACCTTAGTAAGTATTTTCGTAAATCCTTCACAATTCAATAAAGGAAGTGATCTAAAAAATTACCCGAGAAATTTGAAGAGAGACATTAAGATTCTCGAAAAACTAAAGGTTGATTATTTATTAACTCCAAATGTATGCGATATTTACAGGGAGAGAAAAAATAGAAAAATTAAGTTAAACAAAAAAGATAAAATAATGTGTGCCCTATACAGACCTGGTCATTTTGAAGGTGTTTTGGCCGTAATAAATCAATTTTTGCAAAGATTTGATCCGAAATGCATATTTTTTGGAGAAAAAGACTATCAGCAACTTTTTTTAATTAAAAAATTTATAAAAAATAAGTTTAAAACTAAAATTTTTTCTTGTTCAACTATACGTGATAAAAATAAACTGGCTTTATCTTCTAGAAATATTTTACTAAGTGATAATGATATTAAAAAATCATCTTTTATTGCAAAATTATTATTAAAATTTAAACATAAAATTAAAAAAAATATATATCTTAAGAAAAATATTAATAATATTATTTTTAAAATAAATAGAATAAAAGATATTAAAATTGAATATTTAGAAATAAGAAATAAAAATAATTTATCAAAAAATTATAACAAAAATAACTTTAAGATATTTTTAGCTTATTATAATAAAAAAATAAGGTTAATTGATAACTATTAATTTTAATAAAAAAAATAAGCTCCAATACCTAGGAATGATAAAAATCCTATAACATCTGTAATAGTGGTTACAAATACGCTAGATGCTATAGCTGGATCTATATTCATATTTTTTAGTGACACAGGAACTAATATTCCAAAAAGTCCCGCCACTATCATATTTAATATCATTGAAATTGATATAATTAATGAAAGTGTAGTATCATTAAACCATAACTGCACAACAATGGCACTAATAATTGCAAATATAATTCCATTTAAAATTCCAATTGAAAATTCTTTTATTATATTTTGTGAAAAATTATTTTTAGTTAGTTCTTTTGTAGCAATAGTTTTAATTGTTACAGCAAGAGTTTGCATTCCAGCATTGCCTCCCATCGATGCAACTATTGGCATTAATACTGCTAATGCTACAACTTTTTCAATGTCTTCTTGAAAAAAACCTATAACAACTGAAGCAATAATAGCTGTAAATAAATTAAGTAAAAGCCAAGTAAATCTTCTTTTAGTTTTTTTTAATACTCCATCGGTAATTTCTTCATCGCCTACTCCAGCTAGTCTTAATACGTCTTCTTCAGCCTCTTCTTTTAATACTGTTAATATGTCGTCACTAGTTATCATTCCAACTAATTTATTATTTTTATCAACTACGCAGGCTGAATTTAAATTATAATTCTCAAATAAATGACCCACCTCTTCTCTATCCATGTCTACTGGTATAGACAATTGAGATTCATTCATTATTAAATTCATTTTTGTTTCTCTTGAAGTTCTTAAAACTTTTGACGAAGGAACTGTTCCAATAGGTTTAAATTCATTATCAACAATAAAAATTTCTAAAAATTCTTCGGGTAGATCTTTATTTTCTCTTAAATAGTCAATAGTTTGCCCAACTGACCAGTTACTTGGGATTGCAGTGAATTCTCTTTGCATAATTCTTGCAGCAGAGTCCTCAGGATAACTTAAACTTTCTAAAAGTATAAATTTGTCTTTTGGTGGTAAAGAGCTCAATATGTCATTTTTATCTTTTTCATCTATATTTTCTAAGATTTTGATTGAATCGTCTGACTCTAAATTTTTCAATATATAAACGATTGAATCTTTTGATAAATATTTAATTACTTCAGATTGAACTGATTCATTTATCTCAACAAATACCTCTGGATCAATCTTAAAATTATTTAATTTAATTAAATTTTCTCTGTCATTTTCATTAAGATGTTCAATAATGTCTGCAGCATCAGCTGGATGCATTTCTTTAAATGAATTTGAAATAAATACAGCGTCATTGTTTGCAATCTTATCTGTTACAACCTTGATATATTCTTTATTAAATTCAAAATTGACTTTTTTATCTTTTATTTTTCTTACTAAAGTCATAAAAAACCTTTATTTTTATATGGCACTATTAATGGATAATTTTTATATTACAATTCTTTAATGAAGATAGAGATAAAAAAATCAATAAAACCAGTAAATTATTTGGATGCTTTAAAATTCTTAGAGAGAAGAGTTGCAGAAATAAATAAAAATGAAGCAAATGAATTAATTTGGTTATTAGAGCATCCTTCAACTTTTACCGCTGGTACAAGTTTTAACAAAAGCGATATTTTAGATAAATCAATTGATATAATCAAAACTTCAAGAGGAGGGAAGATTACATGGCACGGACCAGGCCAATTAATTTGTTATCTAGCAATTAATTTAAATAATAGAAATAAAGATATAAGAAAATTTTTAAATATTATTGAAAATTCAATTATACTTTCATTAAAATCATTTGGTATTCAGTCCTATAGTGATAGAAAAAATATTGGAATTTGGACAAAAATAAATAATAAAGAAAAGAAAGTTGCTGCCATAGGTATTAAAGTTAAAAAATGGATAACATATCATGGATTTTCAATAAACATTAATAATGATATTTCAAATTATAAAAAAATTATACCGTGTGGAATAAAAAACAAAGATGTAACTACTTTAAAAGAAATTAATAATCAAAATTATAATGATCTTTCAGTAGAAATTATAAAAAATTTAATTAATAATTTAAAAACTTAAGTCTTTTAGTTTTAATGAATTTTTTGAAGTAGTCTGGCAACAAAGCTTTGAAAGTATACTTTTTATCATTAATAATAAATTTTATTTTATATGAATGAAGCATTAAATCCTTATTTTTAGTTTTTAAATTTTTTTCAAAAGTATATTTATCATCACCATATATAGGATGCCCCACAAGAGAAAGTTGTTTTCTTAATTGATGTTTTCTTCCAGTTATAGGATTCATTTCTAGTAAAGAACAGTTAGAATTTTTATCAATAACTTTGTAAATAGTTTTAGACTTTTCAATTATTTTTTTACTTCCATCATATCTTGCTAAGTTTTGATCAAAAATTCCTTTATTTGTTTCTAATTCTCCGTAACATATTGCTAGATATGTTTTATGAATTTTTCTCAATCTAAATAATGATGTGAATAATTTTGCTGTATCTCTATTCTTTGCAATTATAAATACTCCAGATGTGTCCTTATCCAATCTATGAACAGAATATGGTTTGCTATTTTCAAATATTTTACTTTTCGAAAATATATCAATCAAATTTTTTTTTGATTTAGTGCCGCCTTGCACGGCTATGCCCGACTCTTTATTTACTACAATAAAATTTTCGTTGTCATCAATAATTAAATCTTCATTTTCTTTAATTATTTCATCGGATGGTTTAAATTTTATATTTTTTTGTATAAATCTTTCTTTAAATTTAACATCATAAACATTAATAATATCTTTAACATTTAATTTAGTAGAGCTTTTAGTTTTTTTTTTATTAAGTTTTATTTTTCCAGCTCTAAGTGATTTTTCAATTAATCCTTGCGGTACGTTGCCTAGGTTGTTTTTAATCCATTTATCAATTCTTATACCTTCATATGAAGGATCTACGATGTAAGACTTATTCATCTATTTAATGAAATTATGCTGAAACTGCTTTTTTTTCTTCAGGATTCTTTTTTGTTTCTTTCTTTTTCCGATCTACTCTTTTTGCTTCAACATCTCTATCTACAAATTCTATTATAGCAAGTGGTGCATTGTCTCCATATCTATAACCAGCTTTTATAATGCGAGTATATCCACCTTTTCTACTTTCGTATCTTTTTGCTAGTGTTTTTTTTACTTTATTAGCTGACTTAGTATCTTGTAATTTTGAAACTAATATTTTTGTATTTTGCAAATTACTCTTCTTTCCTAAAGTTATTAACTTATCAGCTTGTGGTTTTAAAACTTTCGCTTTTGGTAATGTTGTTGTTATTTGTTCATATTTAATTAGAGAATTAAGCATATTTTTTATTAATGCTTTTCTATGTTCAGAAGTTCTGTTAAGTTTTTTGTAACCTAATCTATGTCTCATTATATAGCTTCTTCAAGTTTTTTTGATAGTTCGGCAATATTGTCAGGAGGCCAATTTGGTATTTCCATACCCAAATATAAAGACATGGTATTTAAAACTTCTTTTATTTCATTTAAAGATTTTCTACCAAAATTTGGTGTTCTGAGCATTTCGCCTTCAGATTTTTGGACAAGATCTCCAATATAAGTAATATTGTCATTTTTAAGACAATTCATGGATCTTACTGAAAGCTCAAGCTCGTCTACTTTTCTTAGTAAGTTTTTATTAAACTCAGGTTCTGAAGGTGCTTCTCTTACAATAACCTCTTGAGGTTCGTTAAAATTAACAAACATATTAAGTTGATCTTGGAAAATTCTTGCAGAATAAGCCACTGCATCTTCTGCTGAGATAGATCCATTAGTTTCAACCTCCATAATAAGTTTATCATAATCTAATGCCTTACCTTCTCTAGCTGTACTTATAGAATATGAAACTTTTTTAACAGGACTAAAAAGTGAATCTATTGGTATTAATCCTAATGGTGGTTCTTCTGGTTTATTCATAACAGCTGAAACATATCCTTTACCATTTCCGACTGTCATTTCCATATGAAAATTTGTATTTTCGTCTAAATTGCAAATTACTAGATCTGGATTTAATATTTCTATATCAGCAACAGGTGTTATATTTGAAGCTTTAATTTCGCCAGGTCCTTTTGCATCAAGTATTAATTTTTTTATTCCTTCCATATTGCTTTTTAAATCCAATGATTTTACGTTTAGCACAATGTCGGTAACATCTTCTCTCACTCCTTTTATTGAAGAAAATTCGTGCAGGACACCATCTATTTGAATTGCTGTAACTGCTGTTCCTCTTATAGAAGATAATAATATTCGTCTTAGTGAATTTCCTAAAGTTAATCCATAACCTTTTTCTAAAGGTTCGGCTATAATTTTTGCATATGATTTATCGTCACTTAATTTAATATCAAGTTTTCCTGGCTTAATGAGTGATTTCCAATTTTTGATATTTACGTTAGTAGCTTCCATTTAAACTCTCCTTTTTTTTGGTGGCCTTGTTCCATTATGGGGCATAGGTGTTGTATCTTTAATAGAAAGAATTTTAAATCCTCTTGCTTGTAGTGCTCTTAAAGCAGTTTCTCTTCCAGATCCCGGACCTTTTACTTCAACAGATAAAGTTCTCATTCCAACTTCTAATGCTTTTGCAGCAGCTGCATCAGCTGCAACTTGAGCTGCATATGGAGTTGATTTTCTTGAACCTTTAAATCCTTTTTGACCTGCAGATGCCCAAGAAATAATATTTCCATTAATGTCAGCTATTGAAACAATAGTATTATTAAAAGTTGACTGAACATATGCTATACCATTTAGAATATTTTTTTTAGCTTTCTTTTTTTTTGAATAAGAGCTTTTTTTAATAGTTTTTACTTTTTCAACTTGATCTTTTTGCTCTGATTTAATTTTTTTATCTTTATTCATTAATTAAATAATTTTATTTCTTAAGTGGTGTTAGTTTTTTACCTGCAATAGCTATTGCTTTTCCTTTTCTGGTTCTTGCATTACATCTTGTTCTTTGGCCACGAACTGGAAGTTTTTTTCTATGCCTTGATCCTCGATATGATGCTAAATCAATTAATCTTTTTATACTTAAAGAATTTTCCCTTCTTAAATCACCTTCTACTGTAAAATTTTTATCAATATATTCTCTTATTTTTAAAATTTGATCATCGGTTAATTGGTTAACTCTTGTTGATTTTTGTATTTCTAAAGAATTACAAATTTGATCAGAAAATTTATCACCAATTCCATAAATATATGTAAGTCCTACATGAACTAATTTATTTTGAGGAATGTTTACACCTGCTATTCGTGCCATAATATTGAAGTTAAAATTTAGCCTTTTATATAAGAAGTTTTTTCAAAGTCAATGCATTATACATTTAGAATTTCTGCTATTTTAGCTGTTATTTCTTCGATTTTAACGCTTGCATCTACTTTATAAAAAGTAGTTTTTTTTGAATAATAATCTAGAAGTGGATTGGTTTCTTTTACAAAAGTATCATAACGATTAATGATAGTTTTTGAGTTATCATCTTTTCTTTTTTTTAGGTACTCATTACCACATTTATGATTTTTAATTTGTTCGTTATCAAAGTATTCATTCAATGTTACGTTACATTTTTCACAAACTATTCTACCAAATATTCTTTTTTCAATTATGTCCCTAGTTACATCTAAATAAATTATTGCTCCTATTGATTGGTTATTTTTTGACATAATGTTATCTAAATTTTTTGCTTGAAATATATTTCTAGGATATCCATCAAAAATTAATTTATTATGATATTTTTTTTTCGAAACAATTTCATCTATTAAAGAATTAACAATTTCATCATTTACAAAATCGCCAACATCAACTTTGGATAAAATTTCTTTACCAAGTTCTGTATTTTTTTTTATTTCGTCTCTAAGTAAATCACCTGTTGAAATTTGTGTGTAATTACAACTTTCAACTAAATATTGAGACTGTGTACCTTTTCCAGCTCCAGGGGGACCGAATAGAATTATATTCACTTTTATTTTTTATCTACCAAATTTTGTTTTTTTTATAAGTTGCTCATATTGTGAGCTCATTAGTCTTGTTTGTATTTGAGTAACTGTATCTATAGCAACTACTACAACTATTAATATTGAAGTTCCACCTAGATAAAAAGGTATTGGATAATTAGCAATTAAAAATTCCGGCATTAAACAAACTAATGTTAAATATAATGCACCTATTGTAGTTAGTTTTGTTAATATGTTGTCAATATATAATGCAGTGCTTTCACCTGGTCTTATGCCAGGTATAAATCCACCATATTTTCTTAAATTTTCTGCTGTTTCAGTTGGGTTAAAAGTTATTGAAGTATAAAAAAAAGTAAAAAATATAATTCCTGACGCATATAAAATCATATAAAGAGGTTGACCTTGTGAAAAGAAAGACACAATTGTTTGAAAAGTTTCATTTTGTGAAGCATTAAAATTAGAAAAAGTTACTGGTAACAATAGTAAAGCTGATGCAAATATAGCAGGTATTACTCCTGCAGAATTTATTTTTAAAGGTAAATGCGAGGAATCGCCTCCATAAATTTTGTTACCCATTTGTCTTTTTGGATAATTAATTAAAATTTTCCTTAAAGCTCTTTCCATAAAAACAATAAACATTATTGTAGCAATTAATAAAATGAATATAAAAATTATCATAGCTGTAGATATAGCTCCTGTTCTACCTAGTTCAAAAGTTGTAACTAATGCTCTTGGAATTTCAGCTACAATTCCTGAAAATATAATAAGTGATATTCCATTACCAATTCCTCTTTGTGTTATTTGTTCACCCAGCCACATTAAAAACATTGTTCCTGCTACTATTGTAGTTACTGTTGTAATTTTAAAAAACATACCTGGGTTTATTACTAAATTTGCAGAAGATTCTAGTCCTACTGATAATCCATAACCCTGAACTGTTGCCAATAGTACAGTTCCATATCTCGTTATTTGAGTAATTTTTTGTCTTCCAATCTCCCCTTGGCTTTTTAGATTTTTAAAATAGTCTGAAACTCCAGTAAGTAATTGAACTATAATTGATGAAGAAATATATGGCATTATCCCTAGTGCAAAAATTGCCATTCTACCCACTGCACCTCCAGCAAAAACATTAAACATTCCTAGTAATCCTTTTTGATTACTCTGCATCATATTTTGAAGCTGCTCAGGGTCAATTCCAGGAATTGGAACAAATGTACCAAATCTGTAAATTGATAAAATAAATAATGTAAAAAAAATTCTATTTCTTAAATCGTGAGACTGAGAAGATTCACTCATATAAATTTAATCTTTTTGTTTTAGGCTTATGGTTCCACCAGCTTTTTCTAATTTTTCTTTTGCTGACTTAGATATAAAGTCTACACTTAAGTTAATTTTATCTTTGATTTCACCTGATCCAAGTATTTTAATTTTATGATATGATTTGCTTATAATTTTTGTTTTTTTTAACAAGTCAATATTTATTTCAGTATCTTTATTTATTTTTTTTGTTTCGATTAAATTTTGAATCTTGTCTAAATTTATAATAGCAATTTTTTCTTTTTTTAAAGGGTTAAATCCTCTTTTTGGTAATCTTCTGTACAAAGGCATTTGTCCACCTTCAAAACTTTTGATAGCTACACCGCTTCTAGATTTTTGACCTTTTACACCTCGACCTGAAGTTTTTCCTTTACCTGATCCAATGCCACGACCTACTCTCATTTTTTTAATTTTTACTTGCGATGTCGAATTTAAATTAGTCACTATCCTCTTTTTTCAATAATTTCTGATATTTTTTTATTTCTTATCATAGATATGTTTTTTGGTGAATTTTGTTTTAAAAGGGCCTTCAAACATGCTCTTATTACATTATGAGGATTTGCTGTTCCTAAAGATTTGGCTACTATGTCTTTAATTCCTAATACCTCACATACAGCTCTTACTGGGCCGCCAGCTATTATTCCTGTGCCTTTTGGTGCTGATCTTAATTTAATTTTTCCTGCACCATCTTTTCCATAAATATCATGGTGTATTGTTCTACCTTCTCTTAATGGAATTTGAACTAAATTTCTTCTTGCTAGTTCGTTAGCTTTTTTAATTGCATCTGGAACTTGTTTTGCTTTTGCGTGAGCAATTCCAATTTTACCGTTTTGATTCCCAACGACAACTAAAGCCGAGAATCCAAATCTTCTACCACCTTTTACTACTTTGGTAATTCGATTTATGTGTACTAATTTTTCTAAATACTCATTATTTTTTTCGTTTTTTTCCATAAATTAAAATTCCATTCCATTTTTTCTTAATGTTTCAGCAAAAATTTTTACTCTTCCATGATATTTGTACAATCCTCTGTCAAAATAAATTTTAGTTATTTTTTTTTCCACAGCTTTTTTGGCTAAATTTTCAGCAACAACTTGTGATAATTCAGTTTTATTTTTTTTATCAAGAGATTTAATAGATTTATCTTTTGATGAAGCGGATAAAATTGTAATATTTTTGTTATCATCAATAATTTGAGCGCTGATATTTTTTGATGATCTAGAAACGCTTAATCTGTATCTTTCTTTGCTAGATACCTTTTTTAGATTACTTCTAACACGAAACTTTTTTCTTTCTTTAGTTGTTAATTTCATTATTTCTTCTTACCTTCTTTTCTTAATATATATTGGCCTTGTTCTTTAATTCCTTTTCCTTTATATGGTTCGGGTGGTCTAAATGATTTTATTTTAGATGCAATCATTCCAACTTCTTGCTTGTCACTTCCGCTTATTTTTACAATTGTTTGTTTTTCAACAATTATTTTTACGCTATCTGGAATATCAAAGTTAACATCATGGCTAAATCCTAGCTGCATACTTAATTGTTTGCCTTTTATTGAAGCTCTAAAACCAACGCCTGATAGTTCTAGTGTTTTTGAATAACCCTTACTAGTTCCAATTATTGCATTATTTAGCAAACTTCTATTCATTCCCCACAGACGTTTCGTATCTTGATTCAAATTTTTTGGTTTTATTGAAACAGATTTTCCTTCATCAATTTTTAATTCAAACACATTAGTGTCTATGTTTAATGATTTTTTTCCCAAAGGACCTTCAACATTCAAAAGATTGCCTGTTAATACAACTTTTACTTTTTCTGGAATTGAAATATTAATTTTACCTATTTTTGACATTAAAATACCTTACAAATAATTTCTCCACCTATTTTTTGCTTTCTTGCATCAATATCTGTCATTACACCTTTTGGGGTAGATACAATTGCAATGCCAAGGCCATTGTTAATTTTTGGCAAACTTTCTGCACTTGAAAAAATTCTTCTTCCTGGTTTTGACACTCTTTGGATTGCGCTAATTACTGGTGATCCATAATTATATTTTAATTCAATTTCTAATTTAAATTTTTTTTCTTCTGAAGAAACTTGATAATTTTTTATATAACCTTCATTTTTAAGAACTTCAGCAATTTTAATCTTAAAATTTGAAGAAGGTAATTCAACTTTTTTATGATTTCTTGACTGCGAATTTTTTATTCTAGCTAACATATCACCTATCGGGTCATTTAAACTCATAATTTCCTTTCTACCAACTTGATTTAACCATTCCTGGTATTTTTCCTTCTAAGCCTAATTTTCTTAATGCAATTCTTGAAATTTTTAATTTTCTATAAACAGCGTGAGGTCTACCAGTTATTTGACATCTATTTCTTACTCTAACTTTTGCTGAATTTCTTGGTAATTTTGACAATTTTTGTTGTGCTCGAAATCTTTCTTCTAATGGTAATTTTTTATCCATAATAATTTTTTTTAATTTTTTTCTTTTTTCATAAAACTTGTTAGCTAGCTTTATTCGTCTGTTATTTTTATTTATTGAGCTTAGCTTTGCCATAATTAATTATTCCTCATATCTCTAAATGGAAAATTTAGTTTTTTTAACAAACCAAAACTGTCCTCTTTTTTAATTGATTTAATTACTATTGTAATATCTAGACCTCTAATTTTTTCAACCTTATCAAAATTCACTTCTGGAAAAATTATATGTTCTTTGATCCCGAATGTATAATTTCCAAACTTATCAAATCCTTTCGGAGAAAGACCTCTAAAATCCTTAACTCTTGGTAAAGCAATATTTACCAATCTATCAATAAACTCATACATTCTATCTTTTCTTAAAGTTACTTTTAAACCTGCGTTTGTATTTTTTCTTGTTTTAAAATTTGCTATAGATTTTTTAAATTTTGTTACTACAGGTTTTTGCCCTGATATTGCTGCTAAATCATCATGACTTGATTTAAGTATTTTTGCATCATTTCCATCCAAACCTAAGCCCATATTTAATATAATTTTTTGAATTTGCGGAACCATAAAATGATTTTTATATCCAAATTCTTTTTTTAAATTTGGTTTAATTTCTTTAGTAAATAATTCTTTTAATCTAGCCATTTTTATTTTTTTACTTCTTTTGTTTTGTTTTTATTTTTTTCAAATATTGATAAATTTGAAATATTTATAAAATTTTCTTTAGATACTATTCCGCCTTTTTTTTCTTTAGTTGCTTTAATGTGTTTTTTAACAATATTTATTCCTTTAACTTTTGCTCGATTGTTTTGCCTATCTATTTCAATAACTTCTCCATCTTTTTTTTTATCTTTGCCGGTTAAAATTTTTACTTTATCACCTTTTTTTATAATCATTAAAGTACCTCTGGAGCAAGTGAAATTATTTTCATTTGTCCTCTAGTTCTAAGCTCTCTCGTTACTGGACCAAAAATTCTTGTTCCAATAGGTTCGCCTTTGTCATCAGTTAAAACTGCTGCATTGTTATCAAATTTTACCTTAGATCCATCATTTCTGTGTATTCCTTTTTTTACTCTTACAACAACAGCTTTATGCACGTCTCCTTTTTTAACCTTACCTTTTGGTATGGCTTCTTTTACAGCAACAACAATAGTATCACCAATGCCTGCATATCTTCTCTTTGATCCACCAAGTACTTTTATGCACTCAATTCTTTTTGCGCCTGTATTGTCCGCTACTAATAGTTCTGTTTGTACCTGTATCACTTTGTATCTCCTAGTACTTCAAATTTTTTTGTTTTTGAATATGGTTTGCATTCTATTATTGAAACTTTGTCGCCATTTTTATATTTATTGTTTTCATCATGAACACTGTATTTTTTTTTAGATTTTATTACTTTTTTTAATACTGGATGTTGATATTTTCTTTCAACAGATACAGTAATAGTTTTATTTGGTTTGTCACTCACCACTATTCCTTTTAAAACTTTTTTAGGCATTTTGATTATTTCCTAACATTGTTTTTAATCTTGCTATTGATTTTCTTGTTTCGTTAACTTTTGCTGGACTTTTAACTTGCCCATTAATTTTTTGAAACCTAAAATTAAACAAATCTTTTTTTAATTTATCTAGATTTTTTAAAATTTCCCCTTTAGTTAATTTTTTTGCTTCCTTTTTTTTCATTATACTCTCTTAATAAATTTACATTTAATAGGTAGTTTTGCTGAAGCTTTATAAAGAGCTTCTTTAGCTATTTCTTCTGAAACACCATCAACTTCAAAAAGTATTCTTCCAGGTTTAACTCTACATGCCCAAAATTCTGGTGAGCCTTTGCCTTTACCCATTCTAACTTCAACCGGTTTTTTTGATACTGGAATGTTTGGAAACATTCTTGTCCAAACTCTGCCTTGTCTTTTCATATGTCTTGTTAGAGCAACTCTGGCAGCCTCTATCTGTTTACCAATTACTCTTTCTGGTTCTATAGCTTTTAATCCATAAGCACCATAATTCATTAAATTGCATCGTGATGCATGACCATGGATTCTTCCTTTATGAGCTTTTCTAAATTTTGTTCTAGTTGGCTGTAACATAATTATTTTTTATTAGTCTCTTGACTAAACTCCCTTGTAAAAATTTCTCCTTTATATATCCAAACTTTGACGCCAATAATCCCATATGTTGTTAGTGCTTCAGACTCAGCATAATCTATATCTGCTCTTAGTGTATGTGATGGAACGCTTCCTTCTCTTAACCATTCTGTTCTAGCAATTTCATTACCTCCCAATCTACCGCTAATAGCTACTTTTATTCCTTTTGATCCTAGTCTTAATGCG
>Ga0208642_1000501_pt1 | contig 20881 bp, 19 predicted proteins | sample ETN02SmetaG_4_FD_185790 | JGI IMG/M metagenome (GOLD analysis project Ga0208642, IMG submission 185790) | Marine microbial and viral communities from oxygen minimum zone, Eastern Pacific Ocean - ETNP2014F10-02SV251 (SPAdes) (version 2) | ecosystem: Environmental > Aquatic > Marine > Oceanic ...
GCGGCGCTTCAGGGTCTGTTTGACCATTGAGCCCCACACCTTATCGGTATCGCCGCGCTCCTCGAACAGGTCTTCGAGGGTCTCCATCACCATGTCGATCGCGTCCTGGCAGCGTTTATCGTCCTCACTCATACCCGCTTTTTTCTTGCCGGCACGGGTCTTGGCCTTCTTCTTGCGGGTGGCGCGCTTGGGGCGCACCAGGTCATCATAGAAGATGAACTCGTCGCAGTTGGCAGTCAGCAGGTCCGAGGTCGAATTCTTGACGCCAACCCCGATCACGTACTTGTTGTTCTCGCGCAACTTACTGACCAGCGGCGAGAAGTCGGAATCGCCGCTCAGAACCACGAAGCAGTCGACGTGGGCCTTGGTGTAACAGAGGTCCAGCGCATCCACGACCATGCGGATATCGGCCGAGTTCTTGCCCGACTGGCGCACGTGCGGAATCTCGATCAACTCAAAAGCTGCTTCGTGCATGGCGCCCTTGAAACCCTGGTAGCGATCCCAGTCGGCATAGGCCTTCTTGACCACGATGTTGCCCTTGAGCAGCAGTCGCTCGAGCACCGCCCGCATGTCGAACTTCTGGTCGGTGAAATCACGAACACCTAGGGCGATGTTCTCGAAGTCGCAAAAAAGCGCCATATTCTGTGTGTTGTTGTCTGTGCTCATGGTTTCGTGCCGTGAGGGGAGTGATGGGAATTGCCTGGCGGGCATCGTGCCTGGCGCTGCCATAGGGGCGAGTGTAACGGCACTCCCCCGGCCCAGCCAGCGCTTTCAACGTGCCGCGCTCGGCCGAAGCAGACGAGCCCGGTAACGCAACTGGCCGCTTGCCAGCTGCTGGGCAAGCGCGGGTGTTGCACCAAGGTGCGAGCGCAGGTCGGCACTTTGTACCGGCTCGGGTAGCAAAGCCGCCACCACATTGTCCACGGCCGGGCATTGGAGGCTGAAAGCACTACCAAAACGCTGGCCAGTACCGACCGCCTGCGCCACTGCGGAGGCCCTCAGTTCTACCCAATCGGCGAAGTTAACGCTGACGATACCGGCAGGTGACAAGCAGCGCTGCAGGCGGGCCAGCCACTTACGGCTGAAACGGGTAGCTCTTTGTGGTATTCCGCCACCGCCGGTGAAAAGATCATCGACAATAAGATCAAACCCCGGGCCGCGGTAGCGGGCGACAAACTCGCACGCGTCACCCACGTGTACGGTGGCCATTTTCTTGGTCACCCCGAAATGCTGACGCGCCACCCAAACGTGCAGTGGGTCTTGCTCCACTGCCGTGATCTGGGCCGAATCAAACAGCGTATTCAACTGGCGCACTGCCGTGCCGGCACCCATCCCCAGCAATAGTACCCGGTCAGGGGCTGGGCTGGAACGGAAAAACAGCGGCAACCACAACAAGTCCCAGACGCTGCCAGTCACAACTCGGCGCGGGTTGAACTGGCTGTGCAGCACCCCGTCGGTATAGAGCCGCAGGCTGGCACCGGCACCACGCACCTGGTACAAATGGCCGTTTTCGCGATGACTCCAAATTATTGCCATGGGTTGTTCCTGCAATTGCGCGGCGAGCAGTTGCCGTCATGCGCGGCCGGCATCTCTGTCAGCCGAGTGTAGCGTGTACTCACCAGGCGCTTGTTCTGCACTGCTGTTGGGTTACACTCGATTTGCACTTGGTGGCACACGGGGCGCGCTGTCCCCAGGAGCGGTGCAGGCAAATCATGGAGCAAGATCTATTTTCTCTCGCTGGCCGCGTAGCTCTGGTGACTGGCGCCTCCGCTGGCCTCGGCCAACGCTTCGCCACTGCCCTGGCTGGCGCCGGTGCGCGGGTTGTATTGGCCGCTCGTCGGACCGACCGCCTCGGTGCAATAGCCCAAGACATCGCCAGTAGTGGTGGCGAAGCACTTGCTGTCACTATGGATGTTACCGACGAGGCGTCCGTAGCGGAGGCCTTCGATACGGCCCAAACTACTTTCGGTTGTGTTGACGTACTGGTCAATAACGCCGGGGTAGCTACTGGATACAACGCACTGGAGATCGATACCGGTGAATGGGATCGAGTGCTTGACACCAACCTCAAAGGGGCGTGGCTGGTGGCAAAGCAGGGCGGCCAACGCATGGTAGACGCTGGCGTGCCCGGAAGCATTATCAACATTGCCTCGCTTCTGGGGCTGCGCGTTGCCAAGGGCGTGGCGCCCTACGCCATCTCCAAGGCTGGCGTTATCCAGATGACCCGAGTGCTCGCCCTGGAGTGGGCCCGCTTCGGGATCCGGGTTAACGCCATCGCCCCCGGCTGGTTCATGACCGACATGAATCGGAGCTTCCTGAAAACCGAGGCCGGTGCACGAATGGTCCAACAAGTACCTCAACGCCGCGTTGCTGAGCCTCACGAACTCGACGGTCCGCTGCTGCTGCTGGCGTCTGGCGCCTCATCCTACATGACGGGCAGTGTGATCACCGTGGACGGTGGCCACCTGAACTCCTCCCTCTAGAGGCATATTAGTCGCAGACCCGCTTGAACAAGTTGCGCGTGAGTGCCGGCCACATCGATCAACTGGATTCCGCGATAGAGCTGCTGCTGGCGGCTCAATCGGGGGCTGCCGCACCAAGGCACCGGGTCAGTGCCTGTAAATCCAGAAAATAGCGGCAAATCTCGGTCTCCCCGGCTATCAGCAGCGGCACCTTATCGCCCATTGCCTCAGCCCAGTCGGGACGGGCGTCTACGTCCAATGTCACCCAGTCAAAGGTGTATTCCAGCTGGAGTTCGTGCAACTGCTGCACCATGTCCTCGCACAGGTGGCAGTCCTGGCGTACGTACAGTTTCAGGCGCGGTGGATTCATGGCTTGTGCTCACTGGGTAGTGCAGAAAACTGCGCTTGCGTGTATTTTAGAATGTCGTACTTTGATCTACTCACCCTCTATCACCCATGCCTCTATCACTCTGGCTGTCGATGTCGGCTATCTGCATTATCGGTGCCATGTCGCCGGGCCCGAGTCTGGCCGTGGTGGTCCAAAACACACTGGCAGGAGGTCGCGCACAAGGCTTGCTCACCGCGGTAAGCCATGGTGCTGGCATTTTTATCTGGGCGCTACTAACGGCTGGCGGCATCGCGTTGCTCATCACCCGTCACCCGGCATTATTCGATGGCATGCGCTTTGGCGGCGCGATTTTGCTTGTCTACCTGGGTGTACGCAGCCTGCGCAGCGCCTCACAGGCAACCGAGGCGCTGGCCAACCCAGCAACCAGCAGCCTCAGCAGCAGTCCGGCGCGGGATGGTTTTCTCATTGCGATTACCAACCCGAAGATCGCGCTATTTTTCCTTGCCCTTTTTAGCCAGTTCGTCCGCGCCGAAGCGGGGCTCACCGAAAAAATCATTATGGCGACCACCGCCGGCATAATCGATGCGCTGTGGTATGCGCTGGTGGCGCTGGTGTTGTCGCACTCGGCCATTCTCGAGCGCCTGCGGCGGCGGGCGACACTGCTCGATCGCATTTTTGGCGTGATCCTGCTCGCCCTGGCAGTCCGGGTGGCGCTGTGAGCCGCCGGGCGATGGCCGACCTTGCTTTGTTGCGGTGCATTAAACTGGAAACTCTGTCTGACCATTATCTGTCTAAAATGACAGTATTTATTTGATAAATTTTTCTTTTAAGGTAACCGGTAGTTGACAAATCTAATTGTGCGTTGCACCATAACGGCCATCTTAATTGCATAACCGGCAAGTCTGTGGCGTGTTTGCAGAACACGGGCCGATCAACTGTTGCTCGGGGGTAAGCCATGCAGATCAAGGGGAAAGTCGGCGTCGTCACGGGTGCGGCCAGCGGCATTGGCCGCTCTACCGCACTAGAGCTCACTAAACGGGGCGTTAAAGGTATTGCGCTTGTCGACCTCGACACCGCGGTGCAAGATCTGGCCCACGAAATCAATTCCCAAAAAGGTGAAGAAACCGCAGTAGCCTTTACCGGTGATGTCATCGATGGGAATTTTCGCACCGAAGTTTTCGATTCGATCAACCGGAGTCATGGGGTCGCGCGCTTCGTCGTGCCAGCGGCCGGCATTTTCCGCGACCGCCTGGCAGTGAAGATCGACCAGCAAACCGGTGGGTCGGACATCTACCCGGTCGAAGTTTTCCGCCAAGTGCTGGAAGTCAACCTGATCCACCCGATCTACTGGGCAATGGAGATGATCGCCCGGATTGCGGCCGACCGGCGGCGACAGGGCCTGAAAAAATGGCAGGCGCAGGAAAAGTTACAAGGTACGGTTATCTTTATCGGCTCCGTCTCATCCCAAGGCAACCGTGGCCAGGTGTCCTACGCCACCACCAAGGCCGGGCTCGAAGGCGCGGCCTCGACGCTGATGAAAGAAGCCATGTTCCACGGGGTGCGTACCGGGGTTATTCATCCTGGCTTCGTCGATACCCCGCTGCTACAAGGCCTGCCACAGGGCTACGTTGAGAAGCACATCCTGCCCGATACACAGTTGGGACGGCTCATCCGGCCAGAAGAAATTGCTGATGCCATTTGCTTCATGATTCGCAATTCTGCGGTCAGCGGACAACTTTGGGCTGACGCGGGCTGGCACCCGGCCGCGGCCTGATTCTAAGCAGCCACAAAAAAATCCTGCAGTCTGCGAGGCTTTAGGCCTTGTCACTCAAGCCGGCTGGGAGTCGGCTTGAGTGACAAGGCCGCAACGCTTTATTATCGCGACCGCACCCTCAGCCGTCGCCCTGGTCTGCTCTGACCGTTTTTAAAGACTCGCCACCCAATGAACAACCAACACCTCGACCCCGTGTGGGTCGGCAAGACCTTTGACGATTTCCTTTTCCGGCCGCAAAAAGGCGCCTCCTCCAGCCGCGCAGGCATATCCCTGGCTTCGCGACTCAGCACCAGCGTCGGCCTGGAACTACCCATTGTGTCATCCAATATGGACAGCGTCACCGGCCGCGACATGGCTAAGACCATGGCGCTGGAAGGGGGTCTGGGCGTAGTCCACCGCGGTCAACCGATCAGCCGCCAGGCCGAGACCGTGGCGCGGGTCAAACGCAGCCACAGCGCCGTCATCGAGCACCCCCTGTGCTTGCCGGCGCAGGCGACCATCGGTGAAGCCCGAGCCTTTGCTCAGCGCCACAGCATCAACGGCATCCTGATCGAAACCGCACCAGCCAGCGGCGTGCTCGCCGGCGTGCTGACCCGGCGCGACATCCCCTGGCAACAAAGCGCCGACGTCCAAGGGGTGGCCCAGTTCATGACGCCCTTTGACCGGTTGAAGACCGGCGCCCCGGACATCGCCACTGACGAAGCTGAGCGCATCATGTTCGACGGCCGCATCGAGCGACTGCCACTGATCGACGGGCAAAGACGCATTCACGGCCTGATCACCCGCAAGGATGTGCGTTTTCTGCGTGAGCGCCCTTTTGCCAGCAAGGATGCCAAGGGCCGCTTGCTGGCTGCCGCCGCGATCGGCTGCACGGGGGACTACCTCGAGCGCGCCGAAGAACTGGTTCAAGTTGGCGCCGACTGCCTGTTTATCGACATTGCCCATGGTCACTCACAGGTGATGGAAAAGGCGATCCCGATCGTACGTGAGCGGTTTGCAGAAGTGCCGCTGGTGGGCGGCAACGTGGCCACTGCGGCAGGTGCTATTTTCATGCGTGATGTGGGCGTCGACGCTGTCAAAGTAGGGGTCGGCCCGGGGCGCGGCTGCCGCACCCGGCTCGAGACTGCGGCAGGTGTGCCGCAGTTACAGGCGATCCGCGAGGCCTGGTGTGCGGTCGGCGGCGACATCACCATCATGGCTGATGGCGGCGTGCGCTACGACAAAGACATATTTCTCGCACTTATCTGTGGGGCCGACACAGTGATGCTTGGTAGCGCCCTGTCGGGTACCGATGAGGCCCCCGGCCGGGTGATCGAAGATCCAGCCAGCCACAGCAAGAAGAAGATCTACCGCGGCATGACCTCACCCGAGGCAGTGCTGGAATCACTCTACGACAGCGACGATGGCGAGGCGGTCGACGCGGCACTTGCGACCCCGCCCGAAGGTCAGGAAATCCAGGTTCCTTACCGCGGCAGTGTGATCGACATACTCAACCGCATTCGCGGACACCTGCGTTCAGCAGTCAGTTATGCGGGAGAAAATTCCCTGACCGCCGCCCGCGCCGCCATCGTGCCGGATCCGCTCAAGTACCTGATTGCGCTGTCCGAGCCTGCCCGGCGGGAGTCCTACCAGCGCTGACACCATCTCGGAAAGCGGCAATGCAAGACAAAACCCCGCACAACGCTCCGCCCCGAACCGCCTCTCAACCCGGTCCGGAACCCTGGGCCTGCCACCTGCTCGGACTGATTGCGCCGTTGACCGTTCTGAGCGGAAATATCACCGGTGGCGTAGCCACCCTCGCCGGAACCGTACTGGTACTGCTGGTGTACCCGCTGCTGGATCTGCTGCTTGGCCGCCCAGCAACCGCACAGCATTCGTGGCAGAGTGAAGCGCGCTGGTCACGCTGGACACTGTTGGACCTCACCCGTCACCCAGCCCATCATCTCAAACCCGGCCTCAGGTTCTGGCAACTGCAACCCTACCCCGATGTGCCGTCGCTGCCGGCGGGCTATTACGCTCTATTCTGGCCAGCCCTGGTACCACTGTGGCGCAGGCTCATGGACCACCGGCTGCCGCAGCGCACATTGTCCTAGATACCCGTTACCGCCCACTCAGACAGACTGCCCTGGCCCGGTGCAGCCGATATACTGGCAGGATTTGACCATCGCTGAGGAAGCGTTATGCAAGAGAATTGCATTTTCTGCCAGATCATTCGCGGCGAGATTCCCTCGTTCAACGTATGGGAGGACGAGGACACCTTTGCCTTCATGGACATCAATCCGGTCCACGACGGCCATGTCCTCATCATCCCCAAAGAACATGCGGACGATGTCTTTACCGTGTCCGCTGCCGCCAGCGGTGCGGTCATGCGCACCGCGCAACGGGTTGCCCGGTCGGTACGGGCCGTGGTGCAGCCGGACGGCTTGAACCTGGTCCAGTGCAATGGTGCTGCAGCCGCCCAGTCGGTGCTGCATTTTCACGTTCACGTGCTGCCAAGAAAAAAAAACGACAACCTGGCGCTCAACTGGGGACTGCAACCCGGCGACATGAACCACATCGGCGCACTGGCCAAGTGCATTCGTGCCGATCTCGAGGCCAACTGATCAGGCCGTTACCATCGCAACTGATCGGAGTTAGCTGCTGCAATTGCCGTAGTGAACGCCGCTGGCACTCGAAACTTTGAACTCCCAGGTGATACCGCCGCGGTAGCACTGGATAACTCCACCGAGATTCTGCTGGTAGATGGTCCAGACGTCTCGACCTTTGTCCGCGGAACCGTGCTTCAGTAGCGAGTGGCCGTTGATCTTGCACCACTTCATGCCGTTGGTCACGTTGGAGCACATGACCAGAGCAGAGCCCTGACCATGCCAGGCGTTGGTATTCCAATGATGATACTGGTTGCTATGCCGAACCGTATCGTTAGAGGTATCAGAGGAGGTGTCCGCACTGTCGTCATCAACACTTGGTGAAGAGGCGGTGAGGGTGCCACTCGGCGTCAGAGTAGCCATGGTCACTCCAGCCCGCTTACACTTGAGTACACCGCCGATATCACCGGAGAAAGCGGGCGGGCGGACTACCCCCTGAATCAGGGCTGCTTTGGTGTCGAGCGAACAGCCCGCATCCTTCAGGCGACTGATATTTTTCTCGCTGATAAGCGACTGGAAATCCCTGAGCGACACCTGCACGCCCCAGTTGCCATTGTTATCCACCACACCGTCGATGCGCACTGCACGAATGGTGAGATAGACAAGGCCGTTTCGCTTAACCTCTAGCAACACAGCCTCGGTGCGCTGGTCAGTACTTGAATCGGTTCCAATGACTTCGGCAGTAGAGGTGAGCGACATCGTGCCGCTATAGGTGCCAGCATAGGCTGCGGTATCGTCACCGCGCTGGGCGGAGAGTTCGATGCCGCTGGTCGTTGAACTGGAGCAGCCAGCCATCGATATGCCCAGGGCGAGGGCAATACTGCACCGGGTCAGAGAAGGGATATGCATGAAGAACTTGAACATGTATTGGCGGCCATTTCCGGGTGTTTGACGCCGGATGTAACAGTCAATGTTAGTGTACCGTTCATCAGGCGGCGCTGTCGGGGACAACGGTGCCCTCCCACAGGAACTGCCCTGTGGCCCACGCCACGCGGGACGAGATCAGCAAACTGCTGTGGGTGACGGGCAATACCTGACGATAGATAATTCTGGGGTCATCGGTCTCTGCCACCCGGACCACGCCATCGTTCGGACCGCGCAGGCGACCCAGGGTCGCAACATAACCCAAGCCATAAGGCAGCCGGCCAGCGATCATCAGCGTCTCACGCTGGCGCGGCCAGGCCGGTGTACCTCCCAGCAGGCCATCGACTAACGACTGGCCCAGCAACCAGCGACCGAAACGGCGACGTGCCAGTTCTGCTGCAACCTCGCTGCCACGCAACGGTACACCCAGCAACACCACGCGGCCAGGTACCGGCCAGGCCTGCTGCGCAAAAAAATGGGCCAATACCAGCCCACCGAGACTGTACGCGACAAAATCGACCACCGCCTGGTCGCGCCAGTCAGCAAGTGCATCTTCCAGAGCACAGGCATTCTCTGCCACGGTAAGGTGCCGACTGTGGTAACTGAACTGCCGCGGGGCAAAACCCTGGCGCCGAAGTCGGCGGCGCAGCAGCGTCATCTCCATGCCGTTGGTCAGGACCCCGTGGACCAACATCACCGGCCGGTCGCTCAAGGCACCCATCCCGGGTGGATATCGACCGGTTGCCGGCTGCCTGGCACGGGCGAAGCGCGGTGTAACACCAGGGTATCCTGCTGCAGTCGCCGCGCCTTATCCAGGCTGAATCTGATGCTGGCCGGATGGGAATAAATCCTGCGCCAACTTGTCTCGATAGCCTTTATCTCGTCGCTGTCGGCGCGTTTTATAGCCTGGAAAAAAGCAGACTCGACATCAGCAGGGGTCTTGAACACGATTCAGGCTCCGTCCAGGGCGGTGCAAGCGAAGTGCAGGTCGGTCGCGCCTCGATACCGTACCTTGCCCGGAGTTATTATCCCACCAGCCGGGCACTGCCACACCCGGGCGCGTCCACACCGGTGGATGCTAGAATTTTCTCTAAAAGAATCATGCATCCCCGGATGCAGGCGGCCAAGAGTCACAAGGAGGGCGCATGGACCAAAAGACCCGCATCGAGATCGAAGCCGCCGCGTTTCGCGGCCTGGTTGAACATCTGCAAAGGCGCAGCGACGTGCAGAACATCGACCTGATGAACCTCGCTGGCTTCTGCCGCAACTGCCTGTCGAAATGGTACCTTGCTGCAGCGAAAGAACAGAACGTCGAGATGGACTACGATCGCTCCCGCGAAATCGTTTACGGCATGACCTATGACGAGTGGAAACGTGACTACCAGAAAGAAGCCAGTCCAGAACAACAGGCACAGTTCGAGCAAACCAGGCCTCTGCACGCCTTCATCAGCGGCCACCACAACCCAGAAACAACATGACAGCAACCATCGAAGTACACCAGTTCTTGTGCCTGGACGACAACTACGGTTACCTGGTCCACGATGAACTGAGCGGCCTGACGGCAGCCATCGATACACCAGAAGCCAAACCGATCCTTGCCGCCCTTGCCAACAAGGGCTGGACGCTCGACCTTATTCTCAACACCCATCACCACGCTGACCACGCCGGTGGCAATCTCGAACTCAAGGAGCGTACCGGCTGCAGTATTGTCGGATCGCGGGCCGATGCCGCCCGCATTCCCGGCATTGACCGGGAGGTGGGTGAAGGCGACAGCGTGACCCTGGGTGACCACCGGTTCGAAGTGCATGACACGCCGGGGCACACCAGCGGGCATATCGTTTACCACGCGCCCGGGGACGGCATCGCCTTCGTCGGCGATACTCTGTTCGCGCTGGGTTGCGGCAGGCTGTTCGAAGGGACCCCTGCGCAAATGTGGCAGTCCCTGCAGAAGATCCTGCGCTGGCCCGGGCAGACCCGGATTTACTGCGCCCATGAATACACCCAGGCCAACGCCCGCTTTGCCATAACCGTCGAGCCGGACAATCCGGATCTGGCGAAGCGCTGTGCCACGATCGACACCGCACGCTCGCGCGGCGAGCCCACGGTACCCTCGATGCTGGACTTGGAAAAAAGAACCAACCCTTTCTTACGGCCACACAGTTCCAAGCTGCAGCAGACCGTAGGCCTCACCGGCGCATCCGAGGTAGCAGTCTTCACCCGCATTCGCGAGCTCAAGGACAGCTTCTGAAGCGCACGGCGGCGGGCGCTTGCAGGTCACGGATCATCCGATGCCATGAACCCCAGTGTGCGCATTGCCGTCGACATCGGCGGCACTTTTACCGACGCAGTTCTGCAGGTCGGGACAACACGGTATACCGCCAAAGTACTGACCACCCCGGCTAATCCAGCCGAGGGATTCATGCAAGGCATCGCGCAGGTGCTCGCGCAAACCTCGGCAGTACCTGCCGATGTGGCCCTCATCACCCACGGCACCACGCTTGCCACCAATGCTTTGATCGAGCGCCGTGGCGCCCGCACTGCGCTCATCACCACCGAGGGCCATCGCGATTCCCTGGAGATCGGCTACGAAAACCGCTTCGACCAGTACAACTTCGATGCCGACCGCAATCCACCGCTGGTACCGCGCTCGCTGCGCTTTGGAGTGCGCGAACGGATGGATTACCGTGGCCGGGTGCTGCAAGACCTGGATGAACCTTCCGTCACCGAGCTGATCCAGCGCATCGAGGTCGAGTCCATCGAGAGCCTCGCCGTAGGGCTGCTGCATGCCTATGCTAACCCGGCGCACGAGCAACGCATACGCGAGATTATTCAGCAGCACTTCCCGGATCTGTATATCTCGCTGTCGAGTGAGGTCTGTCCAGAGATCCGTGAATATGACCGCCAAAGTACCACCTGCGCCAATGCCTACGTGCAACCACTGATATCCAGTTACCTTGTCGATGTGCGCCAGCGTTTGGCCGAGGCGGGCTTTGGCTGCGCCTGCCTGCTGATGACCTCGGGCGGCCACCAGGTCACCATCGAAACTGCTGCCGCGTTGCCAGTACGGCTGGTCGAATCTGGCCCTGCCGGAGGCGCTATCCTGGCGGCCCATATTGCCCGCACATTGGGCGAGGCATCAGTGCTGTCCTTCGACATGGGTGGCACAACCGCCAAGATCTGCCTGATAGACGATTACGAGTTGCCACTGTCACGCACGTTTGAGATCGACCGGGCCCACCGTTTCATGAAAGGCAGTGGTATGCCGATCAAGATCCCGGTCGTTGATATGGTGGAAATAGGTGCTGGTGGCGGCTCACTCGCCCAGGTCGATGAACTGGGGCGTGTCACGGTAGGTCCCGAGAGCGCAGGGGCTGATCCCGGGCCAGCCTGTTACGGCCAAGGCGGTCAAAGTGCCGCCGTCACCGACGCCAACCTGCTGCTGGGACGCCTCGACGCCGACGACTTTGCCGGCGGGCGCTTGTCTCTTGATTTACCAGCTGCGCGCAACGTTGTGCACTGTGCCGTAGGTGAGCCGCTGGGTACTGATATCGATAGTGCCGCCCAGGCAATCATCGAAATCGTCGATGAAAATATGGCCAGCGCCGCACGGGTACACGCGGTCGAAAAAGGATCCGATGTTAGCCAGCGCACACTGATCGCTTTCGGTGGTGGTGCGCCGCTGCACGCGATGGCGGTCGCGCGCAAACTAGGCATCTCCCAGGTCATCATCCCGCGTGATGCTGGTGTGGGCTCAGCTGTGGGTTTTCTGCTTGCGCCCGTCGCATTCGAAGTTGTGCGCAGCCGTTTTTCCATCTTGACTGAGCTCGACCCGATATCGATTAATGCACTGTTCGATGAGATGTCACGTGAGGCGTGGGCGACTGTGCAACTCGGTGCCCGCGGGGCACGCATCGCCGAGATCCGCTATGCCTACATTCGTTATGCCGGCCAGGGTCACGAAATCAAGGTCCGTCTGCCAAACCGGCCGTTGACCGACGCCGATCAGGAGACCATCAGTACCGCGTTTGCCAAAGCCTACCAGGCGCAATACGGCCAGGGTATCCCCGGCGTTCCGCTGGAGGTTCTGACCTGGTCACTGACTGCCTCGGTCCCGGCGGACGAAAACGCCCGCGAATTACTGTCGTGCGAGGTCAAACCGGTCGAGGGCATCCTGGATCAGCGAACAGTTCAAATGCCAGGCGCCAACGAGCCGGCAGAGTGTTCGGTGCTGGCCCGCGAGAACCTGGTCTCCGGAGTATGCATCGAGGGTCCGGCAGTAATTACCGAAGACCAGACCACGCTCATCGTGCCAAAGCAATGGCAAGTATCCTGCAACGGCTACGGTGACCTTGTCGGTAATGGCCATCTGGCAGCCACGACTATTCCGGTAGCCGGGAGCATCCTGGCAACCATCCAGCACCAGGTTATCTGGGACCGGCTGATCAGCATTGTCGAAGAGCAGGCCCAGGCCTTGATCCGCACCGCGTTCTCGACAGCCGTGCGCGAAGCTGGCGACCTGTCTGCCGGCATTTTTGATCTTTCTGGGCGCATGCTGGCACAGGCTGTCACCGGTACCCCGGGCCACGTCAATGCTATGGCGGCATCGGTCGGATACTTTCTCGAGGCGATTGCGCTGGAGCGGATGCAGGCAGGCGATGTTTTTGTCACCAATGATCCCTGGCTGGGCACCGGCCATCTCTTCGACTTCACCGTGGTTACTCCCGCCTTTATCGACGGCCGGATTGTTGGTCTGCTTGCCGCTACCGTCCACGTGGTCGATATCGGCGGTCGCGGCTTCGGCCCGGATGCCGGCCAGGTATTCGAGGAGGGATTATGTCTGCCGATCCTGCCGCTTTTTGAACAGGGTCAACCCTCTGCAGCCGTGATGGCCATCGTTCGCGCCAACGTGCGTGAGCCAGATCAGGTAATCGGTGACCTTTACTCACTGACCGTGGGTAATGCGATCGGCTGTACCCGCCTGGTAGAGATGATGACCGAGTTTGGATTGGCTGATCTTGACGAGATCAGCCGACATATCATCGCGCGTTCACGCCAGGCCATGCTGGACGAGATAGCCGAACTGCCTCGCGGCTGCTGGGACAGCGAGATGACTGTGGATGGCTACGGTGAGCCGGTCACGCTCAAGGCCCAGTTGCAGATCAGTGAAGACAAAGTATCAGTCGATTTCTCCGGCACATCAGGCGTTTCACCCTTTGGTATCAACGTGCCGCTGAGTTATACGCAAGCCTATGCTTCTTTCGGGGTGCGTTGTGTCATCGGCCCCGGCGTGCCCAACAACGCTGGCTCACTGGAGCCGATCCGGGTGACAGCGCCGGTCGGAAGTATTCTCAACGCAGCGCGCCCACACGCAGTGGCGGTGCGCCACGTCATCGGCCAGATGCTGCCCGACGTGGTGCTGGGCTGCCTCGAACAGGCGTTGCCCGGACGGGCGCCAGCCGAAGGCAGTTCCAGCCTGTGGAACCCGATGATGAGCGGGGGGCCGGGTCTGCTGGGTGAGGTGAACTACGGCGATGCTACGCCGTTCTCGGTCACTATTTTTCACTCTGGCGGTGCCGGCGCCCGACCCTGGCGCGATGGCCTGTCGGCGACCGCGTTTCCGTCGGGCGTGCGAAACACTCCGGTTGAAATCACCGAATCGATCGCTCCGGTCATCTTTCACCGCAAAGAATTGCGCCCTGGGTCCGGTGGTGTCGGCCGCTATCGCGGCGGCCACGGCCAGGCCATCGAGGTCGAACACGCTCAAGGGGCACCGTTTGCAATTTTCGCCCTGTTCGACCGGGTCGACTATCCGGCCCGCGGACGCCATGGCGGTATCGATGGCGCTCCGGGCGTAGTACGCCTTGCCAGCGGCAAAGTCTTAAAGACCAAGGGCAAACAGATTATTCCGGCAGGCGAGCGCCTGCTCATGCTGCTACCCGGTGGTGGTGGCTACGGAGATCCGGCCGAACGCGATCCAGCGCTTAGCGCACAGGATAAAGCCAACGAGTTGACCTGAGCGGGTTCGCTCTCAAGTACCCGGGAGGTCGATCTCCGGGCGCTCGCGCCTGAATGGCACGCTGTCGGGGTCGGGTATCTGGTCGAGTTCACGGGCACAACGGTGACCATCGTAAACGGCTGCGGCGATGGTGCCCGGGGCCATACAATCGCCGATCCGTTGCAAGCCAAAGGGTAGATCGGCCAACTGCTCTTCTGCTTCACCGGCCAGGGCAAAATACAAGTGATTATCTGGTACGCGCAGTGTCACCATCACCAGGGCAGCAGCATCCAACTCTAGCGTACGGTCACTCACGTTACAGGTAAAAACTGCCGCGCTGGACTCGACCTGTGAAAGCGTGTGCTTAACCACCAGCGATACACCCTTCTCCAGCAGGCTGCGTTCGATCCGGTGCTGCTCCATAGTGTTGTGCGACCAGCAGGAGATCTCGGGACCAGGAGTCACCAGGGTCACTGCAAGGCCAGCGTCGGCCAGTAAGCCGGCGATGACTCCACCCATATAGTAGTGGTCGTCGTCGTAGACCAGAACTGGTCCCTGGGCGGGTTGTCTACCGGCAAGAATGTCGTCCGGCGTAAAGCACGCTAAGTGGCGGTCGATGCCGGCCACCGGCATCCAGATGGCCCGACCAATACCATCACTGCGCCAGTGTGCACCGGTCGCAAGCAGCACCTGGTCGGCACCAAACTCTCGAATGCTGTCGATATCCATTTCGCTGCCGGGATAAAAACTGACGTTGGCCGCGGCCGCTATCTGACCAAGACGATAGTCGGTGACCCGTTTGTAACTGGCAAGGCCAGGCAGTGTGGACTCGCGCACCACCCGGCCACCGCCATCACCGCTGTCGGTAAGTGCCACGGTATAACCGCGACGGCCGAGGCTCATGGCGGCTTCAAGCCCGGCGGGGCCGGCTCCGACAACCAGGACCTGCTGGCTCGATCCTTTGGCATTCATGATCTCCGGATGCCAGCCTCGGCGCCATTCTTCAGCCATGGTGGGATTCTGCGTGCAGCGGATCGGACTTTGCGTCCAGTCACCACTAACACAGATGTTGCAGCCGATGCATTCGCGAATATCTTCGACCCGTCCTTGTTCGAGTTTCTGGGGTAAAAAAGGATCCGCAATCGAAGGCCGCGCTGCGCCGATCATGTCGAGGATGCCGCGCTTTACCTGAGAGACCATCGCGTCGGGTGAGGTAAAGCGCCCTACTCCGACCACCGGCTTGGTGGTCAACTGCTTGACGAACGCGATGTAGGGTTCCTGCTCGCCCTCTTCACCAAACCGGGCAGTGACCGAGTCGTTGGCCCAGTCGCTGACATTGACATCCCACAAGTCCGGCAACTCGGCCAGCATTTCGACCACTTCGCGCCCTTCTGCCGCGCAGGCAATACCGGCATCACCCAGCAACTCGTCAACAGCAAAACGAAAGGCAACACCACAACGGTCGCCGACTGCCTCGTGGGTCTCCTCCAGCAGTTCGCGAGTCAGACGCACCCGGTTTTCCAGCGAACCACCGTACTCGTCCGTACGACGGTTGTGGCGGGGGCTGAGAAAGTGCATGGGCAGAGCAAGGTCATGGCCGGCATAAACATAAACGATGTCAAAACCCGCCGCGCGTGCGCGCAGTGCCGCCTTCCGGTGCCAGCGGCGTACGTCTGCAATATTCCGTTTGCTCATGGCACAGGCCTGTACCGGGTCAAAACTAGTAACCGCACAGTCCGACACAGCCAGTACCGGCAATCGTGAATAGCGGTTGGAGACGTTGTGGCCGCTGTGCACCAGTTCTATCGCAGCCAGTGCCCCGTGTTCGTGCACCGCATCGGCCATCAGCGCTAAGCGGCGCCCATCCTCATCGTCCCAGAGTCGCGCCTCGGCCCAAGGTAAGGCGTCGGTGGACGCATGGATATCGCACTCCTCGGTCGCAACCACCGCCCAGCCACCTTGCGCTTTCATGCCGCGCATGGCAGCAACGCTTTTTGGCATGGCATGCCCCATGCCGTTGCAATGGGGCACCTGGTAAAAACGGTTGCGCGCGGTGACCGGGCCAATCTGCACCGGCTCGAACAGGATATCGTAGCGTGAATTTCGACTCATGATATTTCCCCTGTTATTTCCAGCATTCTGTCAACGCACCCGGAATTCGCTTTTTCTCAGCACCCCGCGCCAGCAGCGCGGCTCGCGGGTAAACGCCTTCTCTATCCGCCGCGCTGCGCGCACCAACACCCGGGCCATAAGAAACAAACGAAACTTCAGGCCGTTGTATGACCACAGCGAAAAATGGATCGGCTGGTAACGCCACAGGGCATAACGGTCGGTACCGGCCAGACCCGGTCCGTGAAAGGAGCGGATTACACTGAGGGTCTCGTAGTCGACCTCGGCATCACGGGTTGCCGATTCAAAGTGTAATAGCCGGATGTGCGGCGAGACGATACAGCGCATACCCTTGGTCCGTGCCCGCAGACAGAAATCCACGTCCTGGAAACTGTTGGGAAAAGCCGGCGAGAAACCGTCCAGTGCCAGGAAAGTGGACCGGCGGCAGCAGAGAAAAGCACCACTGACAGAGGTGGTCTCATGGTCGGCCAGGTACCGGTGCATCGCATCGCCGACGTCGGCGGCATTAGGATTCGGGGCATAGTGCACGGCTGAGTTACGCCCGACGTTATCGCCGCAGGACTGGACGGTACGGTCTGCGTTCTGCAGCATACCGCCAACACAGGCAATATCATCCTCCTGCAGCAGTGAGATCACGTGGGCAGCCCAGCCCGTTGTTTGCATCTCAGTATCGTCGTTCAGGAAAACGAGGATATCTTCATTCGCCTCCCGCGCACCCAGGTTGCACTTGCGTGAGAAATTAAAGCCAGCTTCATCTTGTACGACCCTGCCGCTCAAACCGTAGCGGGTAAGGGTCTCCCTGGCATCCTCAACGGCGTCTTCGTGATTTATCACCAGCACGATCTCTACGGCCGGCCGTGGCAACTGCTGGTCATCCTGTTCTACCAGGGAACGGCTCAGGGACTGCAGACAGTGATTGAGCAACGTGATCTTGGCATTGTTGACCACCTGAGTCGTGCCGAGCCTGCACGGAATGATGACGGCCACAGTAAGGGGCTGCCCGGGCAATATTCTGGAGCGGTACACGCCGATCGGTTCCGGCGCCTGGTCGGGATGACGGCGGAACAACACAGGTTCGCACCGCGCTTGCAACTGCAGCCGTGCGAAGTGCTGTTCCAGGGCGGTTTTCGAATGGTCCACGCTGTGGCTCGAGATGGTCTCCCCGGAACGGGACTGAGTGCTCTGCAGGATGCGCCAATGGTAGGCCACCGCCTCTACGTGCACCGGCGCGAGTTGTTCGCACATACGTAAAGCAAGATCGTGGTCCTGGCTGCCCTCGAAGCCCTCCCGGTAACCGCCAACGCTGTCGAAGAATTCACGCGAGAACACCTGCAGGTGGTTGATGTACATGATCGAGCGCAGCAATTGCGGGCTGTAGTCCGGCTTGAACATGCGCCGGATGAGAAAGCCGTTAGCGTCCACCTGGATTTCGTCGGAGTAAGCCCACTGCGCGTGGTAGTACCGCAGACAGCGCAGAGTCTGCTGGAAGCCCTGGCTGACCACCACGTCGTCGTGATCGACCGGTGCCAACAGTTCGCCGGCTGCAGCTGCGGCCGCCTGGTTGAGCGAGTAGGACACACCGCTGTTTTGTGGGTTGCGCAGTATTTTGAGGTTGGGCAAGCCTGTCTCGGTGCAGCGCGCGAGGAAAGCGCAGGTTTCCTCGCGGCTCGAGCAATCATCGACGATCACAACCTCGTGCTGGTCGTCAGCCGCCTTGAGAGCGCTATTGATACACAGCCGCAACACCGCCGGATCGGTGTCGTAAACCGGCACCAGAAAAGAAGTCCGCATGAGCTCTAATGTGTTGTCTTTTGGTTGTAACAAGGCGACCCTGCTATCGGTACCGGGGTCGACGTGTCTTGCCTGGGGGCCTGCCGCGTCCTTTATTCTGAGGCGATCGTCCTAGCGCGGCAAATCAGCGTCGATCGGGCCGCTCCTGCCTTTGAAGCCGTCGGCCAGGCCGCGGCACATCATCCGCAGATTCTGTCTACGGTTGCCGGCAAAAAGCGAGAAGACCACGAACATCTTGGCGAGGCGCAGCATGTCGGTGTATTTCCAGCGACGGCTGGGGTACGAACGCCGGTAGAGCAGCACGCTATTGCGATAGATGTAGTAATAGCGGAACGGCTGGTGCACCGGCAGGTAGCGCCAGCGCCCCAGCCACACCATAACAGTGCGCTCGCCCAGACCATGGTCCATGACCGCATCGCACACCCCGAAAACACGCCAGCCCCGGTCTTTTGCGCGCAGGAACCACTCGGTGTCTATGTGGTCGATAAAAAGGCCCTCGTCCATTAGCCCGAGTTCGAGCAACGCCTCGCGGGGGAAAAGTGCCCCGGAAGAGATCAGCATATCGGCCGGAATAATCTCACCAGCGTCCTTTTCGGTACAGAAGTGGTGGCGGAACCGCAAGGGACGAAACTGCACGAAGTAAGACGGGTGGCCGATGTCACTGCCCAGATAGCGTGCGCCCACAGCCGCTACCTGAACGCCCCGCTGGCACTGGCCGACGAGCGCCCGGGCCAGTGCCGCCACCATGCCCGAGCGCGGCAGGCTATCCTGGTCGAGCAACAGTATCGCGTCAGCACCGTCGGCAAGGCCGCGCCGGATACCCTCATTGTGGGCCCAACCCAGGCCCCGGTTACTGCCGGCACCGATGAATTCAACCCAGTCATACTCACCGGCGAGCGCCGCGATCTCGGCCGCATTGCCAGAGCCATTATCCACCAGCAGCAACCGCTCCACTTGACCGGCCAGGCACTTGACTTGTGCCGCAAGGGTCGCCGGGTCGGGATGGTACGTGACCACCACCGCGGTAACCCCTGGGCTCGGTGGAACAGGAGGGGTAGCCATGTTGATGTCCGCCGGTATCAAGCAAACGGCCAGGGCTGCCGGGCCAGGGCCACCGCGACGATGTAGGCGAATAGCCCCAGCGCGACCACGAACGCTAAGGCCCGCGTCAGGGCGGTGCGGCCGCGTTTCAGGGCCACACTGCCGACCACGATGTAGAGCACGATGGCAACTAACTTGGCCGTCAGCCAGTCACGACCAGTCGGGTGCTGGCCGGACAGCACCAGCAGCCACAGCGCACTCAGCAACAGCAGTGCGTCGATCGCGTGCGGCAGCACCCGGGTTAGCTTGTGCCGCAACAGACTCGAGCCCATAAACATCCACACGCCGCGCGCGGCAAAACCGCTGACCGAGATTGCCGCACAGGTCACGTGCATGGTCTTTATCAAATTGTAGTTGTCCATCGTTTCCTGGCCACTACCCGGCGGTGCAACTGTGGGACTCCGCGACCCTGGTAGTTCGCTTTGGTCGCGCCCGTCTGGCGATGAGTATGGTGCAGCCGTATCATACCGGAGCCCGTCTTTCGGCCTACAACAGCCAGCCCGTTCCGGGTCAAGGAGTATCGTGAACCAGCAGCGTTTCGCCCGGCCTTCCCGGGGCATCGTCCTGATGGCGGCTGCCATGCTGGTAGTGCCGTTCATGGACGCGCTGGCCAAGCTGCTTACCAGTCGCTACCCGGTGCTGCAACTGGTCTGGGCACGATTCTTCTTTCACTTCCTGCTGGTATTGCCGGTAGTGCTATGGCGCCACGGCGGCGCCGTGCTGACAGTACCACGACCTGCACTGCAGATCGGACGGGGCCTGTACCTGCTGGCCGCCACCTGCTGCTTCTTCGGCGCTATCAAGTACATCCCGCTGGCCGACGCAATTGCCATCATCTTCTTTGATGCGGTGATCGTGATCGTACTGTCTGCCCTGTTCCTGCGCGAGCAGGTACCGGCTGGCCGCTGGATTGCAGCACTGCTCGGCTTCGCCGCTGTTCTGGTCATCATTCGACCGGGTTTCTCCGAGTTCCATTGGGCCAGCCTGCTGGCGCTGGCGGCGGCCTTGTTCTTCTCCCTGTATTTTCTTTCCACGCGACAACTCAGCGGCAATACGCCACCACTGGTGACGCTGGCGTGGCAGTCAGCGGGCGGCTTTGTACTGATGAGCGTCGTGCTGCCGCTGTTCTGGGTGACGCCGACGCTGGTGGATCTGGCACTGATGCTGATGCTGGGGGCCACCGGTGCCGCCGGCCACCTGTTACTGATACGCGCCTTCAAATACGCGGAAGCCTCGCTGCTGGCGCCTTTTCTCTACCTGGAGATCATCATGCAGGTGGTGCTGGGCTACCTGCTGTTCGGCGACCTGCCCGACTCCTGGGCCTGGGCCGGCATCACGCTGATCATCGCTGTGGGCGTATATCTGTCGCGGGATTCACGGGCCCGCGACGGCTGAGCCGGTAATGATTTTAATCGAGTTGTGAGAACCCTGTGCGCAACAGGGTGAGCACCTCACGCCGGCCGCTGACACTAAGCGCCGCCGCACAGTCTGCCCAACTGCGGCGTTGCAATACCTTGAGCACCAGCGCCTGGCGAACTACTTCGCTAAGCCGATCGGCTGCCTCTGACAGGACCAACGGGGTAAGCGCAACGATGGCGGCCACTGCGTCTTCGTACTCTGCTTGACCACTGGCAAACGCTTTGACCCGCTCACGGCTTTCGTCCGACAACGTCGGCTGTGGCAGCCCCGCCAGCAGCGCCAGCACTACTCGCGGGGTTACGCTACGCAGGGGATCGGCCAGTTGATCCGGCAACTCCCGGGCAAAACGCC
>Ga0208642_1000511_pt1 | contig 20688 bp, 19 predicted proteins | sample ETN02SmetaG_4_FD_185790 | JGI IMG/M metagenome (GOLD analysis project Ga0208642, IMG submission 185790) | Marine microbial and viral communities from oxygen minimum zone, Eastern Pacific Ocean - ETNP2014F10-02SV251 (SPAdes) (version 2) | ecosystem: Environmental > Aquatic > Marine > Oceanic ...
AGTCACAATCCTTTTTCCATGCCTCAAGGAAATATAAAAAAACTTGATTTATCAAAACCATTAGAAATTAAAGCCTACCAATATGATATAGTTTGTAATGGAATTGAATTATCTTCCGGAGCTATAAGAAATCATATACCTGAATTAATGTACAAGCTGTTTTCAATTGCTGGATATGAAAAGAAAGTTGTTGATGAAAAATTTAGTGGAATGATTAATGCATTAAGCTATGGAGCTCCTCCGCATGGAGGTATTGCTCCAGGCATAGATAGAATAATAATGTTATTAGCAGGAGAAAAAAATATAAGAGAAGTCACAATGTTCCCCATGAACCAAAATGCACAGGATTTAATGATGAACGCTCCATCTAAAGTTAGTGAAGAACAATTGAAAGAATTAAACTTATCCTTGAAAAAAAAATAAATAATTACTTTTTTCCTTTTAAGTTAATTCTTATATCCGAAAGATCTACCAATTTTTTTTTGTAATTACTTCTTAAAAAACCTTTACTTGAAATGTCTTTAACAATTTTTAATAGTTGATTTTGGTCATCATTTATATCTTCGGATTTTTCTTCTATTTGTTTTTCTGCATTTCCAATAGAAGGAGTATGAGCAAGATCTTCTCTATTTAAATATGATATTGCTAATTCTCTGAATATATAATCAAGTATAGATGTAGCGCTTAATATTCTATCATTACCAAGAACTTTACCAGATGGTTCAAATTTGGTTCCAACGTAAGCACTAATATACTCATCAAGTGGCACTCCATATTGCAAACCTAAAGAAATAGCTATAGCAAAATTGTTCATTAAGGCTTTTACTAACTCTCCTTCTTTACTGGTATCAATAAATATTTCACCTATTTTTCCATCCTCATATTCTCCAGTATGAAGATAAACTTTATGATCACCAATGGTTGCTTTTTGTATATAACCCTTTCTTCTATCAGGCATACCAAATCTTTTATTGCTTTGATCTATAATGCTATTTTTTAAAGGAATACTATTTTTTAGAGAAACAGCTTTTATATCTGTTGGTGTATCTAATTTAACATTATTTTGTTTGTTATTATCTGAAATACTGTCAATTTTTTCTAGATTTTTAGTTTTTCTATTATCTAGTTTAACATCAATAATTTCAAATTTTCCATCATCTCTTTTTTCTAAATTTTTTAATTCATTTGTATTAATTTCATCTAGATAGTGACTGACTTTAAATGTACAATTATAGTAAGTTTCAACCAAATATTTTGCCATATTTCCTTTAAATAATTTTTTTTTGAGTCTTTATATAAATATTGTATATACAAATTATAATTTTAGTCTAATTTATTTTTTACAATTTTGAATTGAATAATTTTTATAAAATTTATGTTGACAGTTATTAAAGAAATTTTTACTTGGTGGAATCACCAAACTCTTGGAACAAGATTAACAATATTTTTTTTTGGAAAATTTGTTGGAAAAGATAGTTATGGAAATAAATATTATCAAACAAAAAAAGGGAAAAGATTTATAATTTATAATGGGGAAGTTGATGCATCAAAAATTCCAAATGAATGGTATTCTTGGATGCACTTTACACCTAACAAAATTGAAAATTCACATGAATTAGAAAAATTTGAATGGCAAAAACCTCATAAACCAAACTTAACAGGTTCAAATGAAGCGTATAGCCCCAAAGGCAATACTGATGCAATTAAAAAAAAATATAAAACTTGGAAAAGTTAAAATACAAAAATATTTTTACTTAATTTTTTTATTTTTAATATTTAGTTTTAAATCTTTCGCTAATGATTTAAGATTTGTAGAAATAATAATTTTAGATAAAATTAGCTCAAAAACAAGCCAATTAACTTTAAATATTGAACAAGAAACTAAATTTGAAAATTTAATTATTAAAATTTTAAAATGTAAAAATTCAGAATTCGATGACAACCCTGAGGTTACAGCTTATATGCAAGTTCAAGATATTACATTAAAAAATAATGATAAAGTTTTTGTTTTTAACGGATGGACATTTTCATCAAGTCCTTCAATAAGTTTATTTGACCATCCAGTTTATGATATATGGCTAATCAGATGTTATTAAATAATTTTCTCTTTATCTAGCCAAGAAACATTGAAATCAGATTTAATGAATTTTGGGTGATCTAATAGTTTTTTATGTAAATCTATTGTTGTTGTGATACCTTCAATTACAAATTCATCCAAAGATCTTTTCATCCTTTCAATAGCTTCAGTTCTATTCCTTCCATGGCAAATTAACTTACAAACCATACTGTCGTAATAAGGAGTAATTTTGTAACCTTGATATATTGAGCCATCAACTCTTGTTCTAAAGCCAGAAGGTTGGTGGCACATTGTAATTTTTCCAGGAGATGGTTGAAAATTTTTACTAGGGTCTTCTGCGTTTATTCTACATTCAATTGCATGTCCTCTTGGAGAAATATCAGCTTGTTCAAGAGCAGTTTCGCCTGAAAATGCAATCCATATTTGTTCCTTTATAATATCTATACCAGTAACAACTTCTGTAATAGGGTGCTCAACTTGAACTCTAGTATTCATTTCTAAAAAAAAAAATTTTCCGTCTTCGTATATAAACTCTACTGTCCCTGCACCTTCGTAGCCAATTTTACTTACCATATTTACTGTTTTTTCAAATAAATCTTTTCTTATACTTTCATTTAAAATAGGGCTAGGCGTTTCCTCAATTAATTTTTGATGACGTCTTTGAACAGAGCAATCTCTTTCATGTAAATGAACAGTTCTATTTTTTCCAGAAAGAACTTGTACTTCAATATGACGAGGATTTTGAAAAAATTTTTCTATATAAACCTCTTCATTACCAAAATATTTTTGTGCTTCTGATTTAGCTGTAGCAAACAAATCATCAAATTCAGATTCTTTGTAAACTATTTTCATTCCTTTACCTCCACCACCGGCAGAGGCTTTTATCAAAACTGGAAAACCAATTTTTTTACAAATTTCTTTAGCATGTTCTTTATCTTTTACTCCACCATCTGAGCCTTCAATAACTGGAAGACCATATTCTTTTGCTATTTTTTTTGCTTGTATTTTGTCACCCATCATTTGTATTAATTTTGAAGAAGGTCCAATAAATTTAATTTTATAACTCTCTAAAATTTTTGCAAACTCTGGGTTTTCTGATAAAAAACCATAACCAGGATGAACAGCTTCTGCATTTGTTAGTTCAATTGCAGACAGTATTGCCGTAATATTTAAATAACTATTTAAAGGTTGGTGAGTCCCTACGCACACACTTTCGTCTGCTAATCTTACATGCATGCTATCTCTATCAACGTCTGAATGAATCGCTACAGTTGAAATTCCCCATTCTTTACAAGCTCTAATAACCCTGACTGCAATCTCACCTCGATTGGCAATTAATATTTTTTTAAACATTACTCAAGAATTATAATTTTTTGATCAAACTCGACTGGCTGACCATCATCAACACAAATTTCTTTAACTACACCGTCTGACGATGAAGGAACATGATTCATTGTTTTCATGGCTTCTATAATCATAACAGTGTCTCCCTTTTTTATTTTTTTTCCAACTTCAGCAAATTTTTTTCCTCCTGGTTCTGCCGAAAGATATGCAGTTCCAACTATAGGACTTTTTACAATTATTTTATCTGATAAATCTATTTCTTCTTCTACAAAACTATCTTTAGTTTTAATATCAATGCCTTTTAATGATTTTTTTAAATCTTCTAAGACTTGAATTAATTTGACAATAATTTTTTTATCTATTTCCATTTTTTAGCAATTCTTGCATTGCATTTATGGCCAAAATATAACCATTTGACCCAAGACCACAAATAATTCCATTTACAACATTGCTTAAAAGGGATTTTTGTCTAAATTCTTCCCTTTTATATATATTTGAAATGTGCAATTCTATAATTGGTTTTTTAAATATATCGAGTGCATCGCGGATAGACACAGATGTATGGGTATATCCAGCAGCATTGATAATTATACCATCATATTCTTTTCTAGCATTTTGTATTTTAGTTACTATTTCGCCTTCCAAATTTGACTGGAAAAAATCTAGTTTTACTCCTGCTTTTTTTGAATGTTCTAAACATATATTTTTTAAATCACTGAATGTAATTTTTCCATATTGGGATTGTTCTCTTTCACCTAATAGATTAAGATTTGGACCATTAATAATTATTATATTATTCACAATAAGCTTATAATGCATGAAATTTAAAAATAAAATAAAAATCAAGATAAATGGAAAAAAAGTTATATTTAATAAGAATGAGTCAATTGAAATATTAATTAAAAAACTCAAAATACCTTTAAATAAAGTGGCTATAGAATTAAATAAAAAAATTTTGAATAAAAAGAAAATAAACAAAATCAAATTAAACGATAATGATAGTATTGAGATAGTTTATTTTATAGGTGGAGGGTGATGAAAAAAAAAGATTTCCTTAAAATTGCAAAAAAAAAGCTTAATTCAAGACTTATAGTTGGCACAGGAAAATATAAAAATATGACTGAATGTGCAAAAGCAATAAAAATTTCTGGCGCAGAAATGGTTACTGTTGCCGTAAGAAGAGTAAATATAGTTGATAAGAATAAACCAATTTTGATGGATTATATTAATCCGAAAAAAATTACTTACTTACCTAACACTGCAGGCTGTTTTAATTCCAGCGAAGCATTAAGAACACTTAGACTTGCTAGAGAAATTGGAGGCTGGAAATTAGTTAAATTAGAAGTTTTAGGAGATAAAAAAAATTTACTTCCCGATATGATTGAGACACTAAAATCAACAGAAGTTTTAACCAAAGAGGGTTTTGAAGTTATGGTTTATTGTAATGATGATCCTTTAATGGCAAAAAGATTAGAAAACGCTGGAGCAAAAGCTATAATGCCATTAGCTGCTCCAATTGGTTCAGGTTTAGGAATACAAAACAAATTAAACATACAAATTATTAGAAAGCAAACCAAGCTTCCTTTGATAATTGATGCTGGCATAGGAACTGCCTCAGATGCATCAATAGCAATGGAAATGGGTTGTGATGGTGTATTAATAAATACTGCTATAGCAAAAGCAAAAAAGCCTTATCAAATGGCTGAAGCAATGAAGTATGCAGTAATTGCAGGTAGAAAATCTTATTTATCAGGCAGAATAAAAAAAAATATTTATGGTAACGCTTCGTCACCAAAAAAAGGATTAATTTAATTTTTTTTTATATTTTTTTTTATAAAATTTTTTCTTTTTAAATTTATTTTTATTAATATTATAATTTTTTGCCTCAGGTTTAAAAATCTCTAACTTTTTTAAATTATAAATTTTTTCTGCTTTTTCTATCACTTTGTTTGTTTTAGACAAAAATTCGATTTCATAATCATCTAATCCTAAAGCATTGTTTTCAAACAAATTAATTTCAATTTTATTTTTTCTTTTAAAATAATTAAAATCATCATAGTAACTTTCTTTGATAAAATTGCTTATTTTGTCATTCAAGTATATTTTTACTATTTTTGCTTTGTTTTCTAATGTTTTTAATTCTACTAATTTAATTACTTTTAGAGCAAAAGTTTCATTAGATAATTTTAGATTCCATTTAACATTGCTTTCCCTCAATCTTTGTCTTGACATTTCTAGAAGACCAAAATTACTTATTCTTCCTATTTGAATTCTGGCTCTATCAGTTCTACACTTGTCCTTAAGTTTTCTTTCTACTAGTCTTTTGTTAGAGTAATTCAGCATATCTATAAAATCTATTATGATTAAACCGGACAAATCTCTTAATTTAATTTGTCTTGCGATTTCTTCACTAGCTTCTAAATTTGTGTCTAAAGCAGTACTTTCAACATTTTTTTGTCTAATAGATTTTCCTGAATTAACATCAATAGACACCAAAGCTTCAGTTGGATTAATTACAAGGTAGCCTCCTGATTTTAGCTTAACTTCAGATTCAAAAATTTGATATAATTTAGATTCAATTTTTTCTTTAAAAAATAAAGGCACTTTATCTCTATATTTTTTTATTTTTTTAACATTATTTGGCATCACTAGCTTCATATAATTTTTTGCCTTTTGATATCCTTCGTTACCTTCAACAATTATACTTTGAGTTTCCTCATCATACATATCTCTAATTGATCTTTTTATGATATCGCTTTCTTGATGAATTATATTTGGCGCAATAGAATTAATAGCTTTTTCCTTTATTGAATTCCAAATATTAATTAAATTATTTAAATCATTTCCAATTTCATTTTTTGTTTTATTAGATCCTGCCGTTCTTACAATCAGCCCCATTTCTTTAGGAATTTGAATTTCATTTAAAATTTTTCTAATTTTTTTTCTATCTGCTGGATTAAAAATTTTTCTAGAAATTCCACCTCCTTTTGGAGTGTTGGGCATTAAAACAATATATTTTCCTGCTATAGAAATAAATGTGGTTAGTGCAGCACCTTTTAGTCCTCTTTCATCTTTCAATACTTGAATTAAAATTACTTGATTAGGCTTAATAACTTCTTGAATCTTATATCTTTGTGTTGGATATCTCTTTTCTTTTTTGCTTTGCTCTATCTTATTTTCTAAAGGCGTTTTTTCAATAGGATCTTGGCTAACATTTGCACCATTATTATTTTCTTCTATATTTTTATTTTCATCAATAAAATTTTGTTCAGTTTTTTCGTCTTCTTTAATTAATTCTTCTCTTACTTTTTCTTCTTCTTCTTTAATTTTTTCTAGATCACTTATTGGTATCTGATAATAGTCAGATTGAATATCGTTAAAAGACAAAAAACCATGCCTTTCTCTACCAAAGTCAACAAAAGCAGCTTGTAGCGAAGGTTCTATCCTGCTTACTTTTCCAAGATAAATATTATTTTTGATTAAACTATTGTTTACACTTTCATACTCGTAATCTTCAATGTTATCATCAGATTTAAGTACAACTCTAGTTTCATTTGGATGCGATGCATCAATATACAAATTTTTTGACATAGATTTTTATTATTGTTTTTCATTATTTTTTTATAAATTCTGTGCCTTAAGTTTAACAAATTCGTAAACTAAATTATACAAAAATGAGCAAGTTATTTAAAAAAATTCTTATTTTTTTAACATCAGGAGTCCTATTTTCTTTTGCCCTAATTATAGGGATACTTTGGGTTTATTCGAACAAATTGCCAGATTATAAATTTTTAAAAATGTACAAACCTGCAGTTTCAAGCAAGCTGTATTCGGGAGGAGGTGAGTTAGTTAGTGATTTTTCTTCTGAAAAAAGAATATTTGTTCCACACGATTCCATACCAAAAATTGTTATTAATTCATTTTTATCAGCTGAAGATAAAAATTTTTTTTACCATCCTGGTGTTGATGCCAAGGGCATTGTGAGAGCTACAATTAACAATGTTTCAAATATTATTTATTCAAAAAGACTAGAAGGAGCCTCAACAATTACACAACAAGTAGCCAAAAACTTCCTTCTAACCAATGAAGTAAGCATTAATAGAAAAATTAAAGAAGCCATACTTGCATTTAGAATAGAAAGAGCACTATCAAAAGAAAGAATACTAGAATTATATCTTAATCAAATATATTTAGGAGAAGGATCATATGGAATTGCATCTGCAAGTTTAGAATATTTTGATAAACCTATAAGCAAACTAAACTATGCAGAAGCTTCGCTTTTAGCGTCTCTTCCCAAAGCTCCAAGCAAATACAATCCTTTCAAAAATGCTGATTTAGCAAAACATAGAAGAAATTTAGTTATAAAAAATTTGCTAGAAAACTCGTATATAAATGAAGAAAAATATAGTGAATTAATTAATTCAGAAATAAAATTAAGAAAAAGAAAAAAGAAATATTTAGAAGATGCAAGATATTATGTGGAGGATGTAAGAAAATATCTTGTTGAAAAATATGGTTTTAATAAAATTTATAAGCAAGGTTTTACAATAAAAACACCTATAAATTTAGAATTACAATCTATTGCCACACAATCTTTGAGAGAAGGATTGGAAGAATACGATAAAAGAAAAGGTTGGCGTGGTCCTATATTAAACAAAAAAATTACAGATAAATGGAATAAAAATTTAAAAAAATACAAATTAGAAAAAACAATAGGATGGGATCTAGCAATTGTTAAAAAAATTAATAAATTTTCAGTAGAAATTGAAACGGAAAAAAAAAACCAAGGAATTATAAAATATGATGATGCATCTTGGACAAAAAAAGAATTAGATAAAATTTTTAAAATAGGTGATGTTGTTTATGTAAAAAATATTAAAGATAATTTATATAGTTTAAAACAAATTCCAAAAGCAAATGGAGGAATAGTAATATTAAATCCATACACAGGAAGAGTTCTTGCTATGTCAGGCGGATTTAGCTTTAAATTAAGTGAATTTAATAGAGCTACTCAAGCTTTTAGACAACCAGGATCGGCTTTTAAACCTTTTGTTTATGCTTTAGCCTTAGAAAATAAATTTACACCATCTACACTCGTTCTCGATGCTCCTGTTGTGCTTGATCAAGGAGAGGATCTAAAAATGTGGAAACCAGAAAATTATGGTAAGAAATTTTATGGCCTTTCTACAGTTAGGACAGGACTTGAAAAATCTAGAAATTTGATGACAGTTAGAATTGCTCAAGAAATTGGAATTGATAAAATTGCAAATTTTGCAAAAAGTTTAAAAATTTATGATAACCCTGAGGAACTACTATCAATTTCATTAGGATCAGCAGAGACAACTTTATTAAAACTAACATCTGCATACAGTTCATTTGTAAATGGTGGAAAATTAGTTGAACCAATATTTTTAGACAGGGTTCAAGATAGTGAAGGAAATACTATTTTTAATTCAGAAAAAAGGTTTTGCAAAAAATGTAAAGAAATTTCGTATTTAGGAAAAGATGTTCCAAAAATTGAAGATAATTTTATACAAATTTTTTCAGAGGAAACTGCTTATCAAATTACTTCAATGCTAGAAGGTGCTATTCAAAGAGGAACTGGAAGAAAATTAAAAGATTTAAACCTAGATTTAGCAGGAAAAACTGGAACAACAAACGAAAATACTGATGCATGGTTTGTTGGCTTTACATCAAACTTGGTTATTGGCGTTTATGTAGGACACGATGAACCAAAAACTCTTGGAAAATATGAAACAGGTGCAAAAACAGCATTGCCCATTTTTAAATCATTTATAAAAAAATCAGTAAAAAGAAGTGAAGCAAGACCTTTTAAAGTAGCAAAAAATATTAAATTTTTAGTAATTGATCAAAAAACTGGAAGAAAAGCAGATTTTGGCTCCAAAACAACTATAATTGAAGCATTTAAAAAAAGCGATTTAACAAAAAATTTGTTAATTAACGATGATTTAAATTTAAAATTAGACAAAAATAATATATTAAAATTCTATTAATGAATATTGATTTTTCAAATTACCAAACTGAAATAAAAAAAATATGCATAAGAATTCAGGAGTATCTTTGAAAAACAAGATATTTACTCCAAGCTAGAAAATATAAATAAAATAATTTTGGAACCAAATTTTTGGGACAACAAATCAAAAGCTGAAAAAATTTTAAAAGAAAAAAAACTTTATGAAGATTTAGCTCAAAGTTATGAAGTTTCTTTAAAACAATTCAATGAAATTGTTGATTTATATAACCTTGCTCTAGATGAAAACAACCAAACAATTTTAAAAGAGTCCGAAAATAATATTTTAGAGTTACATAAAAAAATAAAAAAAAATGAAATAAAATGTTTTTTATCTAATGAAGCAGATAGCTTAGATGCTTATTTAGAAATACATGCTGGAGCTGGTGGAACTGAAAGCCAAGATTGGGCAGAAATGCTAAGAAGAATGTACATGAAATGGGCATCAAGTAAAAATTATAAATGTCAATTAATTAGTGAACACAAAGGCGATGAAGCAGGAATTAAATCATCAACTATAAAAATTGATGGAAATTATATTTATGGATTTTTAAAATCAGAATCAGGAATTCATCGTTTGGTAAGAATATCACCTTTCGACTCAGGAGCTAGAAGACACACAAGTTTTGCAAGTGTCTGGGTTTACCCAGTGATTGACGAAAGTATTAAAGTTGAAATACAAGAAAAAGATTTGCGTATTGATACTTATAGATCCAGTGGAGCAGGCGGACAACATGTTAACACTACCGATAGTGCTGTAAGAATAACTCATGCACCAACAAAAATAGTTGTTCAATGCCAAAATGATAGGTCGCAGCACAAAAATAAAGAAACTTGTATGAACATGCTAAAAGCCAGACTTTATGAATATGAATTAAAAAAAAAAGAACAACAATTAAAAAGTTCAGAAGAATCAAAATCAGATATTGGATGGGGTCATCAAATTAGATCATATGTTTTGCATCCATATAGAATGGTTAAGGATAATAGAACAAATTTTGAAAGCTCTAGTCCCAACAAAGTCTTAGACGGCGAAATTGACGAATTTTTAGAAAGTTCTCTATATAAACTAAATGATTAAAAATTTTTTAAAAATATTAATTTTAATATTAATTTTATTTTTACTCTTCATAGGATATTTTGCATATTTTGGATTTACGACATCAAAATTCAATTCAATTATAAAAGATCAAATTAAAAAACAAAATAATGATTTAGATATAGATCTAAAGAAAGTAAAGTTACATTTAGATTTAAAAAATATTTCAATAAAAATTAAAACGAAAAATCCAAAAATAATATTAAATAATTCTAACGATATAGAGTTAAAAGAGATTTCATCAAGCATTTTACTATCTTCATATGTACAAAATAAATTTGCAATAAAAAATCTCTCAATAAGAAGCAAAAACAATGAAATAAGTAGTTATATTAATTTTTATAGGCTTACAAACAATTCTATACAGCTTATTTTACTAAATCAATTTGTGAAAAGTGGAATGGCTCAAATAAATGCTGATTTAAATTTTGACGACTCTGGAAAAATAAAAAGTAATTATAATTTAACAGGAAAAATTTTAAATGCTAAATTACAAATACTTAATAACAAAAATATAAAAGAATTAAATTTTAATTTTTCAATTAAAGATAATGATTATAAGTTTGAAAAAATTTTATTTAGATTTAATAAAATAAATTTTAATTCAGAATTTTTAAATATCAAAAAAAAAAATGATAAATTTTTTGTAAAAGGTAATTTAAAAAATAAAAAAAATAAAATTAATAATGATTTAATTTTATTAATTTTTAATGATAATTTAGAAAACTTTGATTTTTCAAATACGAAATTTGACTCAATTTCTGAATTCACTTTTGATTTAAGCAAAAAATTTAAAATTAGAAATCTTAAAGTAGACTCAAAATTGAATTTAGATGAATTAATTTTAAAAAATGATTTATATAAAATCAAAAATTATATAAAGAACTATAATAATTTTATAAATTTAAAAGAAAATAAACTTCATATCAAATATTCAAAACAAAAAATTTTAATAGATGGATCTAGCGATTTTTATATTGATGATAATTTTAAAAATTTAATAAAATTTCAAATTGAAAAAAGTAAAAATAAAACAAACTTTGAAACTTTTTTAAATTTAGAAAATTTACATCTAATAGCTGAAGATATTTCTTACAATAAAATAAAAAACGACAACGCAATTTTACAAATTAAAGGATTTAAAAATAAAAAAAAGTTATTTTTTAGAAATATAAATTATAAAGAAAATAACAACAAAATTGAAATAAATAATTTAGAAATAAACAATAATAAAATACTAAATATAGATGAAGTAAGATTTGATTATTTTACTAAAAATAATTTTAAGAATCAAATAACTTTAATTAAAAAAAATAATAATTATGAGTTAACAGGAAAAAGTTTTGACAGTATAAAACTTATTGAAAATATTTCAAATTCTGAAACAGATAAGAATTTTTTTGAAATATTTAAAAATTTAAATTCTAAAATAAAAATTGTCATTAGCGAGGTAAAGCTAGATGATAAAAGTACCGTTAATAATTTAAATGGAAATTTAGAAATTAAAAATAGTAAAATTTTTGATTTGAATTTAAATTCTAATTTTAGTGATAACGAAAAGCTATTTGTTTCAGCTAAAACACAAAAAGATAATAGCATTGTAACAACATTTTATTCAGATAGGGCAAAACCTTTTGTTAAAAAATATAAATTTATTAAAGGTTTTGAAGGTGGAAATTTAGACTTTAGTTCTACAAAAATAAATAATGTCTCAAAATCTAAACTAATAATTGATAATTTTAAGGTTCAAGAGGTACCTGTATTAGCTAAAATATTAACTTTAGCATCACTCCAAGGGATTGCGGATCTTTTGACTGGAGAAGGTGTGAGGTTTACTGATTTTGAAATGATTTATTCAAACAAAGACAATGTAATGACCATTGATGAAATTTATGCAATTGGTCCAGCTATATCAATCATGATGGAAGGCTATGTTGAAAGTAATAAATTAGTGAGCTTAAGAGGAACTTTAGTGCCCGCGACAACTATAAATAGGACAATTTCCTCAATTCCATTGCTTGGAGATTTATTAGTAGGAAAAAAAGTTGGAGAAGGTGTTTTTGGAGTTAGTTTTAAAATTAAAGGACCACCTAAAAATTTAAAAACAAAAGTAAATCCTATTAAAACTTTAACACCTAGATTTATAACTAGAACTATAGAAAAAATAAAAAAAAATTAAGATAATTTAATTTTTAAATGTTTCTTTTTACCAATTGATAACTTTAAAAAACTATCCTTATCAAATAATTTTTTTTGTATTAAAAATTTTTCATCATTAACTGTTTCATTATTTATTTTGATACCTTTAGCTTTAATAAGTCTTCTTATTTCACTTTTTGAGTTTTCAATTTTTGAGAAAATGATTAAATCAATTATATTTATACTACTACCATCTTTTAATTGAATATCTATTGAAGGTAAATTTTCTCCTAATGAATTTTCTTCAAAAGTTTTCTTAGCAGTTTTTTCTGCAGATAGAGCTTCATCTTTTCCATGAAGCATTGATGTAGCTTCATTTGCTAATTTAATTTTTAATTGGTTAATATCTTCATCTTTAATTTTATTTATTTCATCGACATTTAAATCTGTGAACATTTTTAAAAATTTGACTACATCTCTGTCATCAATGTTTCTCCAGAATTGCCAATAATCATAAGGCGATAATAATTTTTTATCTAACCAAATAGCACCAGTTTCTGTTTTTCCCATTTTAGATCCTGATGCCAATGTAATTAGAGGAGTTGTTAAACCATAAGCTTGTTTATTGGAATGTCTTTTTATAAGTTCTGTTCCGTTAACTATATTTCCCCACTGGTCTGACCCTCCAATTTGTAAAGCACAATTTTCTTTTTTATTTAACTCTAAAAAATCATACGCTTGCAAAATCATGTAGTTAAACTCCATATAACTTAACGATTGTTCTCTATCTAATCTAGTTTTGACACTTTCAAAAGTAAGCATTTTGTTTATTGTAAAATGTTTTCCAATATCTCTTAAGAAAGAAATATAATTTAATCCTTTAAGCCATGAATAATTGTTTACAAATATAGGTTTAGTTTTTGGATCATTATTATCTAAATAATTTTTCAATATTTTTTCAATATTTTTAATATTTTTTTCTATTTCTTCTTCAGTTAGAATTTTTCTTGTTTTATCTTTACCTGAAGGATCACCAATTCTAGTTGTTCCACCTCCAATTAGCACAATTGGTCTATGGCCGTGCTTTTGCATTAATCTCAAACACATTATTTGAAGCAAACTTCCAACATGAAGACTTTCAGCTGTGCAATCAAAGCCGATATAACCTTTGATTTTTTCTTTATCTAATAATTTAGACAATTCATTTTCATTTGTGCATTGGTAGAAATACCCTCTATCTTTAAATTCTTTTAAAAATTTATTCATAGGTCTATAGTTCCACAATATACATTATTTAATAAAAAAAAATAAGAATGGGAAAGATATATACAGCTTTAGGATTAATGAGTGGAACTTCAATGGATGGAGTGGATGCATCAATCATTAAGTCAGATGGCAATAGAGAATATTCAATAAAAATGGACAGATACTTTGAATATGGAGATGAACTTCGTCAGAAACTAATAAATATAAGAGCAAAAGTCTTGGTAGCAGACGATTTAAAGGCGTATTCTGATGAGATCAAATCACTAGAAAGAGAAATTACATTGTTTCATGCAAATGCTGTTAATGAAATTCTTGAAACCTCAAAAATAGAAGTTGATTTTTTGGGTTTTCATGGACAAACAATATTTCACGATCCAAAAAAAAAGATCACCAAACAATTGGGTGACGGAAACATGTTATCACAATTAACTAAAAAACTAGTTGTTTATGATTTTAGACAAAATGACTTAGAAAATGATGGTCAAGGAGCTCCATTAGCTCCAATTTATCATAATTTATTAGCCAAAACTTTTAAAGAAAAAGGAAAAATAAAACTACCAATTATAATTTTAAATATAGGTGGAATTGCAAACATCACATCTATTAATGAAAATTATAAAATGACAAGTATGGATATAGGACCAGGTAATTGTTTAATTGATAAATGGATAATATCCAACTCTGATAAAAATTTTGATAACAATGGAGATATAGCTAGATCAGGAAAGATAGATAAATTTGTTTTAAAGCAAGCAATAGATAATTTTTTTTATAACGACTCTAGTAAAAAAAAATCTCTTGATACTAATGATTTTGATATTTCTTTTGCCAAAAGTCTTTCTTTAGAAGATGGAGCTGCAACAATTACTGAATTAACATCAGATATTATATCTAAAAAATTATCAGATAAAGATATTTACGTATGTGGAGGAGGAAGAAAAAATAAATTTTTAATAGATTCGATACAAAATAAAATTAAAAATAAGATTTCACAAATTGATAATCTAGGCATAGATGGAAGTTATATCGAGTCACAAGCTTTTGGTTATCTTGCTATCAGATCATATTTAGGATTGCCTATATCATTTCCAGAAACCACTGGGTGCAAAAAACCCTGCACCGGTGGTGTAACTGCTAAAAATTATTAATATAAAGCAGATTCTTTTTTTATATAATTATTTAAAGATTTGATCAGAGGTTTCTCAGCTTTTGAAAAAAAATGATTAGCATCTGGAACAGATTCAAACTCAACTTTAATACCTGTTTGTGCACTAAATCTTTTATTTAATTCCTCAATATGTTCTATAGGTACAAGTTCATCTTTTTTTCCATAAATTATTAAGCCCGAAGATGGACAGGGAGATAAAAATGAAAAATCATAAACATTTGGTTGAGGAGAGATTGAAATAAACCTATTTATTTCAGGTCTTCTCATTAATAATTGCATTGAAATTAGAGAACCAAATGAAAATCCTGAAATCCAGCATTGTGAATTATCAAAATTTTCTCTTTCTAACCAATCAAGAGCTGCCGCTGCATCAGCAAGTTCTCCTTGACCATTATCAAATTCACCATCACTTTTTCCAACACCTCTAAAATTTATTCTACAAACAGAAAAATCATTTTCCATAAATACATGAAAAGTATCGACAACTACTTTATTATTCATTGTTCCTCCATATTGAGGATGTGGGTGCAAAACTAGAGCTATCGGTGAAGTGTTTTTTTTACTTTTATAATATTTTGTTTCAAGCCTTCCAGCTGGCCCTGGTATAAATATTTCAACTATTTTGTTATCCATATAAGATTTTGATTATTATTTTCAAAAAAAATTACATTTTTCTACCAAAATTGAGTGACAAAAAGCAAGTCTTTAAATATTCTATAATCTTGACTAATTTAGTCAGGTATATATAAACCCCATAGATTGCAAAAAATATGAAATTATCAAGTAAAGGAAGATATGCTGTAATGGCACTTGCGGATCTATCTAGGTTTGATCCAAGCAAGCCAATTTCCCTTAGAGATATATCTTTAAGACAAGGAATATCGTTAGTTTATTTAGAACAGTTATTTTTGAAACTAAAAAGAAATAAAATTATTAATAGTGTTCGAGGAAAAAAAGGCGGCTACGCCTTAAATAGAAAAGCATCGGAAATAAAACTTTCAGAAATATTTTTAGCAGTTGAAGAAGATGTAAAAACTATGGGTTGTCAAAAACATTCTAAAAAAGGATGTAATGGAAAAAGTACAAAATGTATTACTCATAATTTATGGGACGAGCTTGAAGATTATATTAATAATTTTTTTGATAAAAAAAAATTAAGTGACCTAATAAACCAAAAAGATAATAGAATTTAAATGAGAGAAAAAGAGATAGACAAATTAAAAGATTATAAATATGGATTTACCACTGATATTGAAAATATCAAAGCACCCAAAGGTCTAAATAAAGAAGTTATCAAATTTATATCAGAAGTAAAAAAAGAACCAAAATGGATGCTAGATTGGAGAATGAAAGCTTATGAAAGATTAAAAAGTTTAAAAGAACCAAATTGGCAAAAACCAAAGTATCCTAAAATTGATTATCAAGATATTTATTATTATTCAGCACCTAAAAGTGCAAGCGATAAACCAAAAAGTTTAGATGAGCTTGATCCAAAGCTTTTAGAAACTTATAAAAAACTTGGTATACCACTACAAGAACAAAAAAGATTGAACGAAATTGCCGTAGATGCTGTATTTGATTCTGTTTCTGTTGCTACAACTTTTAAAGATAAATTAAATGATGTTGGTGTAATTTTTTGTTCATTCTCAGAAGCAATACAAAAACATCCCGATCTTGTAAAAAAATATATAGGATCAGTAATTCCTTTAACAGATCATTATTTTGCAACTTTAAATTCAGCTGTTTTTACAGATGGTTCATTTGTTTATATTCCCCCTGGAGTAAGATGCCCAATGGAACTTTCAACATATTTTAGAATTAATGCATCACAAACAGGACAATTCGAAAGAACATTAATAATTGCAGATAAAGGAAGTTACGTAAGTTATCTAGAAGGCTGTACCGCTCCTATGAGAGACGAGAATCAATTGCATGCTGCAAATGTAGAGCTGATTGCTTTAGATGATGCTGAAATCAAATATTCTACAGTTCAAAATTGGTACCCAGGAGATAAAGACGGTAAAGGAGGTATATACAATTTTGTAACGAAAAGAGGCTTGTGCAAAGGAGCAAATTCTAAGATTTCTTGGACACAAGTAGAAACAGGATCAGCTATTACTTGGAAATATCCGAGCTGTATCCTTCAAGGTGATAATTCAAGTGGAGAATTTTACTCAATAGCTATTACAAATAACCACCAAAAAGCTGATACAGGAACAAAAATGATTCATTTAGGAAAAAATACCAAGAGTAAAATTATTTCAAAAGGAATTAGTGCTGGTTTTTCTGACATGACTTATAGAGGATTAGTAGATATTTCACCAAAAGCAAAAAACTCTAGAAATTATACACAATGCGATTCTTTGCTTATGGGTAATAAATGTGGAGCTCATACAGTTCCATATATAAAAAATAAAAACTCAGAATCAAATATAGCTCATGAAGCTACTACATCAAAAATAAGCGAAGAACAGCTTCATTATTGTCAACAAAGAGGTTTAAATTCTGAAGAAGCCGCAGGTTTGATAATTAATGGTTTTTGTAAAGAAGTTTTACAACAATTACCTATGGAGTTTGCCGTTGAAGCACAAAAACTTGTTGGAATAAGTTTAGAAGGAAGTGTTGGTTAAATGTTAAAAATAAAAAATTTAAAAGCCGAAATTGACAACAAAACTATTTTAAAAGAATTTAACCTAGAAATAAAACCTGGCGAAGTTCACGCAATTATGGGTCCCAATGGGTCTGGAAAAAGCACTTTATCAAATATTTTATCAGGAAAAAAAGGCTACGATGTTTCTGGAGAAATTTTATTTGAAAATAAAAATCTTTTTGAACTTAAAACAGAAGAGAGAGCTCACAAAGGAATATTTTTAGCTTTTCAATATCCTCTTGAAATACCTGGGGTTAATACAAACATTTTTTTAAAAACATCACTTAATGCAATCAGAAAAGCCAGAGGAGAAAAAGAACTTGATGCAATAGAATTTTTAAAATTAGTAAAATTAAAAACCCAAAATTTAAAATTTGATGAGGAAAAATTAAACAGACAATTGAATGTTGGATTTTCTGGTGGAGAAAAAAAGAAGAATGAAATATTGCAAATGTCTATTTTAAACCCAAAACTTTCAATTTTAGACGAAACTGACTCCGGTTTAGATATTGATGCACTTAAAATTGTTGCTGGTGGAGTTAACTCTTTAAGAAAAAAAGATAATTCATTTTTAATAATTACTCATTATCAAAGACTATTAGATTATATAAAGCCAGATTATGTTCATGTCTTAATGAATGGAAAAATAATTAAATCTGGTGGCCCAGAACTTGCGTTAGAATTAGAAAATAAAGGATATGAAAATTTCAATTAAATGGAAGAACAATTAAAAATAGATTTTGAAAAGTTATTAGAAAACTCAAATTTTTCTAAAAAGAACATTGAGATTAAAAGAAAAAGTTTTATTAATTTTATTGAAAAAGGATTTCCAAATAAAAGAGAAGAAAATTGGAAATTTTCAGATCTTAATCAAATAATTTCTAAAAATATAAAAAATTTAAGTTTTTATAACGATTTATCTAAGCCCAATAAAATAGATCAGTCTATTTTTTTTGATGGTTTAGAACATAATAAGCTTGTTTTTGTAAATGGTAGAATTGAAAAAATAGAGTTTGATTATGAGGAAAAAAATAAAATTGAAATATTGGATAATTTAGTTTTAGAAAAATCTAATAATAGTAATAATTCTTTGCTTTTTTTGAACAATGCATTTGTTAGTAAATATTTTAAATTAATTGTAAAAAAAAATTATTCACTTAAAAAACCATTAGTTATCTATAACATTACTAATAAAGATTTAGTTTCAAAAAGTATTAATTTAAAGGTTGATATATTGCTTGAAGAAAATAGCTCTTTAAAACTTGTCGATTTTTCTAACGACGAATCAATTACTAATTTTATAAATATTAATTATAACTTCGATGTTCAAAAAAATTCTATTTTGAAAAATTATAAAATTGATAATAATTCAAACAGTAATGTAAAATATTATTTTAACAATATTAATCAAGATTCCAATAGTGTAGCAGAAATATTTCTTCTATCATCTGGATCAGAATTTATAAAAAATGAAATAAATTGTAATCTTAATGGAAAATATGCATCAGCATTTGTAAATGGAGTTTTTATTTTAAATGAAACAAAGCACCATGAAATTAAAACTAATATAAATCATTTAATCGAAAATACTAAGAGCTATCAATTAATCAAAGGTGTTTTAGAAGATAAATCAAAAGCAGTTTACCAAGGTAAAATTTTTGTTAATTCAAAAGCTCAAAAAACGGATGGTTATCAATTAAGTAAAGCTGTTTTACTAAATGAAAATACGGAGTTTAATGCAAAACCAGAATTGGAAATTTATGCTGATGATGTTAAATGCTCTCATGGCTCTGCATCTGGAAATTTAAATGAAGAATCAATATTTTACTTAAAATCTAGAGGATTAAATTACAAAGAAGCAAAAAAACTTTTAATTAATGGTTTTTTATTAGATGTAGTTGAAAAAATTACAGACTTTGAAATTAAAAACTTAATGAAAAATATCATGAACCTAAAACAATGAACATTAATAATATAAAAAAAGAGTTTCCTATATTTGATAATAAAGTTCATAATAATGATCTTGTTTATTTAGATAGCGCTAATTCTTCACAGAAACCCAAGGTTGTAATAGATAGAATATATGACTTTTATACTAAAGAATTTTCTAATGTAGGTAGGAGCGTTCATTACCTTGCGGTAACAGCTACAAATCTTTATGAAAATACAAGATCTTCAGTTAAAAAATACTTAAATGCAAAATATGAAAATGAAATCGTTTTTACAAAAGGCGCTACCGAAGCAATCAATTTAGTTGCTAATACTTTTGGACAAAAATACCTAAATGAAGGAGATGAAGTTTTACTTACTGAGCTAGAGCATCATTCAAATTATGTTCCATGGCATTTTTTAAAAAATTCAAAAAAAATAAAAATAAATTTTTCAGAAATTAATGAAAACGGTGAAATTACTTTAGAAAGTATTGAAAAAAAAATAAGTAAAAATACAAAGTTAATTGCTGTGACACATATATCAAATGTTACTGGTGCAATTTTACCAATTAAAGAAATAACTGCATTAGCCCATTCAAAAGATATTCCAGTTCTAATTGATGGTTGCCAGGGAGCACCACATTTAAAGCTAGATATGCAAGATATTGATTGTGATTTTTATGCAATTTCTTGTCATAAAATGTACGGACCAACAGGCTTAGGAATACTTTATGCCAAAAAAAAATGGTTAGATGATTTACCACCATATCAAGGTGGCGGAGGCATGATCCAGGAAGTTAACAAAGATGGTGTTACTTATGGAGATCTTCCAAATAAATATGAAGCAGGAACTATGGCAACAGCTCAGGTTATTGCTTTCAATGAGTCTATCAAATTCATAGAAAAAATAGGAATTAAAAATATTGAAAGACACGAATCCGAATTAATTCAATATGGAGAAGAAATATTAAGAAAAAATAATT
>Ga0208642_1000525_pt1 | contig 20453 bp, 17 predicted proteins | sample ETN02SmetaG_4_FD_185790 | JGI IMG/M metagenome (GOLD analysis project Ga0208642, IMG submission 185790) | Marine microbial and viral communities from oxygen minimum zone, Eastern Pacific Ocean - ETNP2014F10-02SV251 (SPAdes) (version 2) | ecosystem: Environmental > Aquatic > Marine > Oceanic ...
TAAAAGCTAACTCCCATTTTTATCAGTATTATGATGATAAGTCGATTCTTTTTTTAGTCTTGCTTAAGCTTTTCGGTCTATTGTCAAATAGTCAACAAGTTCTCCAAGCAATGCTTTGGCGGGATGTTCGGGGAGTTTTTTCAAAGCGGATGAAGCCAGAACGGCCTGTTTTTGACAGTAATCTGCAGCAGCATCCAATGCACCTGTACTTTCAGCACGGGCTATACACCAGTCTATATCAGCCTCTGAGACTTGTTCTCGTTCTGCTAATAAAATACTGCGAACACGCTCCGCATCTGTTTCCGATAGGCGCTCCAGCAGTTCGATAGTGATTAAAGTGCGCTTTCCTTCAGCGATGTCGCCACCTCGCTCTTTTCCATAACCTCCGGCACCAGCGCTTGGAGCCTCATTTTCACTTTTTTCTGATAAGTTCAACAAATCATCACGAACCTGAAAACCGATACCAATCGCTTCTCCAAAACTACCGACTGTTTCCAGTTCTGACTCCACAGCATCGGCAATCAATGCTCCACACTGACAAGGCCCCCTTCCGGAATACCAGCCTGTTTTCCTGCCGATCATTTCTCGGTATTCTGCACGGTCAGGAAAAGACCTTTTTGCTACCCAGCCGATATCGAGTGCCTGTCCTTCAAAAGTTGCCCGCATGACATTGTTCAAATGCCGGTGAATCCGCAAAGAAAGTGCACTTGACAATCTTGAGTGGTTATTTAGCAGAGTTTCATGTACTAGGCCCAGCAGAGCATCTCCGGAATTTAACGCAAGAGCAATCCCGTGTTGGAGATGTAAAGTCGGTTTCCCGCGGCGCAGCAAAGATTCGTCCTCGATATCGTCATGCACCAGTGCAAAATTATGAAATAACTCTAGGGCTACTGCAGAAGTCAGAGCGTCTTCCGGATCACCATCGAATAATTCACAACAGAGCAGGACCAATGCAGGACGGAAGCGTTTTCCTCCACGTTGTGGATAGTCACGCATTAGATCATAAAGATACTCTTTTGGTTCGCCGTCAGGAAAGCAGCGTAGAGTTTCTTCGCCTATCCACTGACTGGCTGCTTTCAGATAAGTATTTAACTGCTTATGATCGCGGGCAAGAATTTTCATCGTATATTAATTTCTGAACTAAAGGGCAATTATATTAAAGAAGAATGATTTTTATTGCTTAGTATGATTTAAGTTTCGGAATACGGAAATTGTTTTTTATTCGTTGATTTGACTGCTTGAGCTCTGCAACAGGTAAAATAACACTCAGTCGGTCGGAACCCGGCAGAAAATCAATGCGGTGAAATTCTGTTTCAGGATTCAAAAACGCTTTGCCAACATCTTTCAGGCGTCGTATCTCCTGTCCGTTAATCCGCAGGACAATGGCATTTGAAAGTTTTTGATAACCAATGTTGATTTCATCAGGGATAACCTGCGTCACTAGAACAACACGCGGTTCAGACTCAGTATTTTGGGATGCAGACTCACCTTTCACGTTTTTATAATTGTCATCCATCAACACAGTCTTATTTTGTTCCAAAAACAAACGTAGACGTACAGGCGCACGTGATCTCCAGTTTGCTCCCCACATGGAGAGGTAATTCAAGGTCAATTCCTGAAATAAAAATCCACCCTGAATCACATAACGTGGAGGATGTCCTACTCTTTTCAAAGGCACAGTTCGTCCATTTTCTTCATAGGCAGAAACTCTTGTCTGCAAAACTAAGGCTTTTCCATCACGGATCAGTTCAAGTTCCAATGAATCTCCGACTTTAAGCTGATCCAAAAAAAGCAGATCAAAGAGCGAAAGTCCCCATTCCGGATGTTTTATTTTGCCATCATGTGAAAGTGGCCATTTGCCTATTTTAGTCAAATAATCCCCGCGCTGTAAAACGTCAGAACCTGTACCGTAAGGCAAAACCCGGTTGATCCATATTCCCGGAAGTTCCGGTGGAATTTGAAAAAAATCGGCTGTGCTGCGTTGCGGTAGTCTGCTCCAGCTAAAACCACGATGTGCTAAACTCTTGTAGGAACCACTGCCTGCATGTGCTAAAAACTCAAGCAGCATTTGCGTAGGAATTGCCTTCGCTTCTCCTTTACCTGCCTCAAGGATTATTCCTACAGTTTCATTATCCTGCAGCAGCGGAAATCCCTGTCCGCTTTTTGAAACACCGCTCAGTTTCAGCAGCGCTAACCACGCATCGCTGACTCTGCGGTGTCCCACAGCCATGAGTTGGATTGTGCCTGGCTCAACTTCCCATTCTTGAACAGATTTTATATTCAATGAGTAAACATTTTCATCATCAGCTTTTGACTTGGATTTTACTGGTGACCAGTCTATCGGATTCAAGCCGTCCCAAAAATTTGAATCTTCGATGTTCAGCAGGGCCAGATTTGCTGCATAGTCCATGAGCACAAGTTTAGCCTGAAAAGGTTGTCGGATGTCTTTACGCGTCACTTCCAGAAGAGTCGCGTCCGCCACCATTTCTGCGGTTGTCAGCAGATGTAAGACTTGTTTGTCGACCGTTCCGGCTGATTCAGTATTTTCCGAAACAGGCAAACGAACAACCAGTGCCATGCCTGTTTGAGTCCGGATTTCCCGTTTTTCCCAGGGAGTCAGCCAGTCGTAGGACTGTTGATATGATTTCAGTAGAACAGCCTGTTTAAACCAGGGTTTGATTGCCGGAACTTCAGCCTGCAAAAATTGCGGCAAAAGCAAAATTGCACAGATCAAAGCCCATCCCAAAATAACAGAAGATAAGGTGTTTTTTATCATTGAGTGCCTTTGATATGCATTCCGGAAAGATTCGAACCAGCCATAATTCCGTAACGTTTCAGCACAGTTTGCTGTTGCTCAAGACTTTTTTTGTAATCGAGTACTATAGGCATATTTTGCCATTCACTTTCAAAGACAACGTGACGCGTGTCCGGCGGCATATCTTTCAGCATTTTGTCCAAATCGTTCAAAGTGTTGATTGATTTTCCATTTACAGTACTGACGATAAAGTTGTGCAAATTAGTATATCCGCTGTTGACAGAGCTTGGCAGAACCCGTGAAATTAAGACAGCCTGATCCTTTCTTGTGCGTGGACGTTCAAGCTCACGGTACCAGTGTTCATAGGCCAGAGGTGGTGTTACATTTCCCGGTGAATGGATATAATTGCGATTCAGGGCAATAAAAATCAGGCCGCCAAAAATCAGATATTCCGGTAATTCATCGTAACTGTTACGCATTTCAACGCCGAAAGGCGCGGCTTTGAGGGTTAGACTGAGGTCATGGAATTTACCATTGCGCCAGACTTGAATCTTGAGTAAATCTCCAATTTGCCGGTTTTCTGCTTCGATGAAAAATGTGACTTGCTGTTCGCCGTAATTCACCATGCCTGCAGCGTCAATTTGCATGTCTTCAATTTTTGTCAGTACATCACCGGTTTTAATCACTCCTTCTGCGGAAGAGCGTGGGACAACCCGATCAACAAGAATACCCGCAGTGTTTTCCGGAAGTCCAAGATAACGTCGATAATGCTGATTAATCAGTGAGCTGGTTTCAACGCCTATTTCCGGAACTCCATCGTATTTTCCGTCTTTCATATCATCCAGAAAACGTGTGATGAGCGGAACTGGAATAAAATAACCTACATCGTTCAGTCGTAAATTAGACTGGAAGGCGACCCCAATTGCTTTTCCGGATTGCGTAATAGGTCCACCGCTGTTGCCGGGATTTATCGCAGAATCAGTTTGTACGAGCAAATGCGAATCAATTCCCGGATGTACATATGTGCCAAACTCAATGCGTGAGACTACGCCCTCAGTTCTTGAAAGTTCCTGACCGCCCATTGGATAACCATAAGCCCGGACTCTGCTGCGTAATTCCGGAACACCTCCCAGTTTGAGCGGAATTAAATTTAAATAAAATTTAGAGTCACGTACTTTCAACAATGCGAGATCCGAGTCATGAGCAATTGCTACGACGTCTGCTAAAAAAGGTTCCGGACTCGAAATTTTATTGACGAGCAGCATCCGTGAATCACTGACAACGTGAGCATTTGTTAAAATCAAATCATCTTTAATCAAAAATCCGCTGCCTTGTCCTCTGCCGGTGGGTTTCAATTTCCACGGTGACTGCCAGTCCGGACTTTGCTGAAAATTTGTGATGCGAAAAACGGACTGCTCAATCCTGTCCACTGTCGCCTGCAAAGGTGAAAGCGCAACTGTCCAGAGGCTGATCAGTAAAAAGAAAAATTTAACTTCAAAATGCAGCATATGATATTCTAAAAAATAATCTCTAAACCAGAAACAGTAAAATTCCTGTTCCAATTACAATGCGATAAATTACAAAAACGAGAGTACCGTGATTGCGGAGAAAGCGTAGCAGTAACTCGATCGATAGGTAACCTGTTACAAAAGCAGCTGAGATTCCAACTGCTAAATTTAAATAACCGGCACTGCTGATTCCAAGTTCAATCAACTCCTTCAATTCATAAAGCCCGCTGCCAAAAATTGCAGGTAATCCCAGCAAAAATGAAAATCTGGCCGCGGCTTCTCGGTTTAAACCGACCATCAACCCACCCATGATGGTGGAACCGGAGCGGGAACAGCCGGGAATAAGGGCCAATGCCTGTGTAAGTCCTATCCATTGAATTTGTAAAAAACTTAATTGTTTGATGTCACGGTTGCGTGGAGAAAGTCTTTCGGCAAGATAAAGAAAAATGGCGAGTACGATGAGTGCTGTTCCAATCACCCAGAGTTCACGGGCTTCGTATTTGATGAAATCCTTAAATCCTAAACCTAAAACCACCACCGGAATAGTCCCTGCCGCAATACTCCATGCCATGCGTGATTCCGTTGTGCCCAGCAGTTCACGTTTCATCAAACTTTCGATTGCCGCTGTTGAAAGCTGCCAGACGTCCTGACGGAAATACAGTATCACCGCAACCAGAGTTCCAAGTTGAATAACCGCGGAAAACTCAGTTCCGGGGTCAGGCCAGTCAAGCAGGTGCGGGACTATGCGTAAATGTGCTGTGCTGCTGATAGGTAAAAATTCGCTCAATCCCTGAACGATGCCCAGAACGAGGGCTTGTAGCCAATCCATTTGTCGTGTATTTCTGGGAAAAAATGTTTAGATTTTAAAATTCAAAAAATGAAGAACGGAGTTTGATTATTAGCAGCTCAGTTTGTGAATCAACTGACTTTTTGCAGGAATATCAAAAAATTCTCTCAGCAATTATCCTCAGTATTGACTGAATAATCAATCTGTGAATGCTTGACTCATCAATAGTGAGCAAAACTTTGAAATATGCCGAAACATTAAAAAGCAATATAATCATCTCAATTCGAGTAAAGCAGTGAATCATGAATTAGATATATTACTAATATTATTAAGAATTAATGTTTTGCTTGAAATTACAAATTCCGTAATTATGATTTTTTCAGGCTTCAGAAAGATCTGAGTAATATATTTTTTTCAGTTTAGGGCAACTCTGATAACCATTCCCTGAACGGATTCGCTTGTCCTGAGTCTGTCGAAGGAAAGAGGATTTCTTACATGCTTTAGGTTTCGACTCCGCTAAATCGACTAAATGCTAAAGGTTCTTGTTAATGTGAGATGACTTGAAAAGGGAGTTTTTAGAAGCTCCCTTTAATAATTTATTATTGTTTGCAGTTGCATTTATTCGGTTCATTTGATAATCATGATAACGAACGGACAAACATGAGGAGAACTATGAAATTTGAAGGAATTTATACACCGATCATCACACCGCATACAGCGGACGGTGCCATTGACAAGGATGCTTTTGCCGAAGTGGTGGAGTTTCTGATTAGTTCCGGCGTACACTGCATTGCAGTTGGTGGTTCTACCGGAGAATATTATGCGCAGACCAATGAGGAGCGTATTGAGTTGATGAACTTCTCCAGTGAGGTTATCAATGAGCGTGTTTTGCTGATGGTGGGTACAGGAGCAACACGCACACAGGATAGTGTAATGTTTGCCTTAGAAGCCAAAAAAGCCGGTGCGGACTTTCTGCTGGTTAATTCACCTCCTTATGCGGTACCGACCGATCTGGAAAACGCCAAACACGCACTACAGATCGACCAGGCCGCGAATATGCCGATTATGCTATATAACTATCCTGGACGTACCGGAACCAACATGGGTGAAGAATTCCTGAATGAAGTTGGTAAATCCGGAAATTTCTACGGTATCAAGGAAAGTTCGGGAGACATCAATCGTGTTCACCTCCTGGCTTACGACTATCCGAACATCGGTTTGTGCTGCGGTATGGACGATCAGGCACTGGAATATTTTGTGTGGGGAGCAAAATGCTGGGTTTGCGCAGGTTCCAACTTTTTACCGAAAGTACACATTTCCTTGTATGAAGCATGTGTACTCGAAGGTAATTACACAAAAGGACGTCTAATAATGTCGGCCATGCTACCGCTGATGCGTGTTTTGGAGCAGGGCGGAAAATTCGTGCAAAGTGTCAAATACGGTTGTGAACTTGCCGGTCTCAGACCAGGACTACCTCGTCTTCCATTGCAGCCGTTGACAACTGAAGAAATGAGTGAACTTGAAAAGGTGATTCGCACCCTGGAATCTGAAATATCCAAGATCATCGTGGATGTTTAACTTCTACAATTTCCTGAACTAAACAACACTTGAAGATGTAAACTTACAGCTAGGTGCGAAAAATTTTCTCTCACCTACGTAATATATTTTACTAAATGACTCTAGCAAAAAAACGATGTCGTTGAAAATTCAGGTTAAAAACACTCGTCACGGAAATCCCGGTGTTTCCGGTTGGTACGCGATTCTTCCGGAACCTGAGCCAGAGCGTGTATTGGAGGAAGATATTACTGCGGACTGGCTGGTCATTGGCGCAGGATTCGCGGGCTTGGCTGCCGCAAGACGACTAAGTCAACTTCGTGAAAATGAAAGTATTGTCCTACTGGATTCAATCCGTATCGGTGAGGGAAGTTCCGGACGTAATACCGGCTTTATGATCGATTTACCCCATGATATCAGCACAGACAGTTATGCGGGGGCGGTTGTACAGGATGTTCTGCAAACCAGGAAAAATCGTTACGCCATTGACTTTGCGGCAGAAGCTGCTGAAGAGTACGGATTCACGCAGGAAGTCTTTAATCCCTGTGGAAAAATAAACGCGGCCGCCAGTGAATCCGGAGACCGGCATAACCGGGAATACGTCGAACATTTGAAAGTCATGGGTGAAGCATCAACATGGCTCGATGCCGCTGAGATGCAGCGTATCACCGGAAGTGAGTATTACCTGAGCGGTCTGTTAACTCCCAAAACAGTCACCATTCAAGCTGCCGCATATACTCGGGGTTTTGCGCGGGGGATGTCCGAAAAAGTGGATATTTACGAAAAAACACCTGTAATCGCTCTGAAACGCACAAATGGAATTTGGCAGGCAAGAACCCCCAAAGGCTCTGTTAAGGCGTCCAAGGTGATTCTGAGTGTCAACGGGCACCTTCAGAGCTTTGGTTTCATGCAGAGCAGGCTGATGCACATTTTCCTATATGCCTCCATGACCCGCGCCATGAGCATGGATGAAGTCAACAAGCTGGGCGGAGAATCGAGTTGGGGAGTTGCACCGGCTAATCCATTCGGCTCTTCTGTGCGTAAAATTTGCGGTGTTGGCGGTCACCGGATTCTGATACGCAATAAGTTTCACTTCAATTCATCTATGGAAGCTAGTGAGCGGGATGTTCAAAAAGCGGTTCGTGACCATGACCGGAGTTTCCAGCGGCGCTTCCCGATGCTCAAAGCTCTTGAAATGGAACACAGCTGGGGCGGACGGCTTTGCCTGAGCTGGAATAATGTGCCCGTGTTTGGTGAACTCAAGAAGAATATGTTTGCCGCCTGTTGTCAAAATGGGCTCGGTGTTTCCAAAGGAACTCTCTCCGGAATTCTGGCAGCGGAGTATGCTTGCGGATTCCAGAATCCATACATCGAAGATTACCTCAACGAAGCTCAACCCAACCGTCTTCCTCCGGAACCTTTCGCCACAATCGGCGCTAACGCATACCTTAACTGGCAGGAATGGCGTGCCGGACTTGAAAAGTAAAGAAATTCCTCTTGCCGGATTTGTCCGGTGAAAGTACTAGTTTTTCGTTGAGAGTATTTTTTGTGCCTCCTGAAGCACGATTTCAGGCTGAATTTTGGTCAGGCAGTCATAGTGACCGTAACGGCAGGTTCTTGCGAAACAAGGTGAGCAGGACAAATTACGGCTCAAGACCGAGGCATGAGGATTGACAGGTGCAGTCCAGGTGGGAGATGTTGAGCCGAAAAGCGCAATTTGCGGACGCTGCAAAGCACCCATTAAATGCATACTTCCGGAATCATTGCCAATCAGCAGGTTGGCTTTTGTGAGGATTGCCAGAAATTCGGTTAAAGTAGTTTGTCCGCAATAATTATGAACCCCTTCGATTCCCTGTGAGATTTCCGCCCCGGATTCCGCATCTTCAGCAGTTCCTAAAATAAGGATCGAAGTTCCAAAAAGCTGAATCATTTGAGCTGCTAAGGTACGGAAATGTTCAAGCGGCCACTGTTTTGCCAGACCATAAACAGCGCCCGGAGTAAAGACAAGATAAGATTCCGGCAGAGGTTTTTGAAAAGAGTTTAAATGTTTTTCGATCCAGCCCGCGCTTGTATCAAGCTGTGGAGGAAATTTTTCCACGGAAAGTTGCGGATCAAGCAAATTCAGGTATTCCTTGAGGATGTGCACTGAACGCGGCTTTCCCTCATGCTTTTTTGCTTTGCTCAGCAGCAGACTTCTAAACTCTCCGGCATAACCGATGCGCTGCGGAATTTTACTTTGAAAGGCCATCCAGGCAGAAGGAAAGCTTGGAGGGAGAACGTAAAAGTGAGAATAATTTGCGGAAGCTAAATTTTTTCCGAAAGCTCCGGCAGAGATTTTTTCCGGATTAAATACAAGTATCTTTCCACGCCGCGGCAGAGGTAAATTTTCAAATCCGGATTTAACGATCAAATCAACCTCTGATTCATGATAATAGTCAAGAATTGCTTTGACAAATCCACTTGCCATCACATGGTCACCGAGCCAGTTTGGTGTCCGGATCAGGATTTTAGGCGGCGAATTTTCGGACATAATCTTATATCAATCGAGGATCGAGGATTTGCGGTTTTGCCGTGTACAAAAATAATATCCATCCGGAAGTAAAGAATTGTAGTGTTTCAATTCAAGCTCCCCGCCGCCCTGACGTTTCAGTCGAACCATCTGATTTTCAACCCGAAAGTGTGAAGCATCCGTATTCTGGCACACTAAATCAGCTTGTTTACGTAATGTTTCCGGATGATTTACATAAGTCTTTTCCGGCGGACTTGAACATCCGGGAACTGTAATCAGCAGCAAAGCAGGCAGTCCGAACAAAAACAGGTATAAACTAAAATACATGAAGCAAAGCAGACTGAATGTTTCTGTCTCAGGGGCTTGGTGATTGCAGATTAATTTAGCTGAAAATTCAGGGAAAGGCAATGTTGGGAAGAGCTGTTAAGAAATGCTTCCACTTAAATTATTCTTCAGGAACTTAAAAACGGTAACTGCGTTTTTGTGCACGCGTCGTTGCGGAATCAGTTTTTTCCTCAAATTCAAGCAGAAAAGTCTGCATTTGTTTGAGAAAAAAATCATCTGACGACATCCTATGCCCAACTTTTTTCAAGGTAGCATGGATAGTAGAATGGTTGCGTCCGACAATTTTACCAATTTCACTCAGGGAAAGTGAGGTAAGCTGTTTGAGCAGAAAAACCGCTGCCTGCCGAGCTTTGCTGTGTTTTCGGTCACGCCGATAGGACAGCAGACCTTCTTCTGTAATTTGAAACATGACATAGACCCGCTGCAGAATTTTATTTGCGGTCTCATCAGCAAATACACCACCGGAAGATTGTGCAGGATTTGAATTTTTAGTAGACTCGTCCAACCAATCTTTAAGAGCGTATTTTGCTAAATCTATTGTTAGCTCTTCATTTAACAATGATGCATGTACACCCAACCGCATCAAAACACCTTCCATGCGTCCAATTCCGCCCTTGATATGCTGGACAATAAAATGTGCCAGTTCATTGCTCAACGGAATCCCACGTTCGACTGCTTTGCTTTCCAGAATTGCAATACGTGTTTGATCATCAGGAATACCGATATCAACCGTAAGTCCTGATTCAAGGCGTCCGCGCAGTCCGGAAGTGAGGCCTTCAATTTGGGTCGGTGCCTGTTCGCAGGCTATGACGATTTGCGATTTTTTCTTGCGTAAGGCATTAATTGTGTGAAGAAGTTCAGTCTGGCACTTGGACGAGGGCAACAATGCCTGCAAATCATCCAGCAGAAAAGCATCAACCTTGCGGTAACGGTCACGGAATTCTTTCATTTTGTTCATTCTGAGATGGACAATAAAATCATTCAGAAAATCTTCTGCGGCAACCTGTACCGTTTTATTCTCAGGCTTGCATTGCTGCAGTTCATGATTGATTCCTTCCAGCAAATGCGTCTTTCCCGCACCTGACTCACCATAAATTATGAATGGATTAAAGGCAACTCCCGGCATGTCAACGACTGCCCTGCAAGCCCTGCTGGCCAACAGGTTGCGTTTTCCGGGGATGAAGGAATCCAGCAGACAAGTACTGTGAGCACTAATTGTTGCTTCGATTTGTTTTGGGGATTTGATTTTTTTAGGAAGAGTTTCCTCAACTATCTCTGTGCTAGGAATTTCTTTCAGCTCAAACTCAGGTTGAATAACTTTTTTGGGATTTGCAATGCCTCCGATTTTATATTCGAATTTTTTTTCTGAAAATGGAGCTTTTTCCGGATAAAGTTCGTCGAGGACTTTTTTCAACAGAGGTTCGTGATTTGTCTTAATTTCGTAACGATAAACCTTGTGCGCAACTCCTCCAACGATCACTTTTGAAGGAGTGATTTTCAGTAATTGCAAAGAGTTCAGCCATGCCTGGTTTGCCTGTGGAGACAAAGAGCGCTTCACGCACTCTTTAAATTCCATAGATTGTTCTTGATTCAACTCCATTCTTCTTATATTTCAAATCCATTTGCTGTTTATTTTACGCTCAAAATCAGCTGTATTACTGTTTGAGATTGGCGTAAATTTTCTCCCGTCCATGGAATGTAAGCTACCAGACTGGCCTCATTAATCTAAAGCAAAACGGGGAGAAAAATCAACTAAAAAGAATTCTAAAAAGATGAGCCAGTTACCCGTAAGTAAATGATAATATTATGATTAAAATATTAATAATTTTATAAATTTTCTTTTATATATACAAAATCAAAGAACAATAAAGTCGTTCAATATTAGGCACCTAAGGCTAAGCAAAAAAATAAATTTCCAAAAATATTATTTTGTGTTAGTTTGATTTTTACAAAATACTTTTTCAGGAAGCGAAAAATGAATCAGTCAGCAATTCCTCCAGCAAAAATAACAGCAGAATATTTAACATTTTTGGCAAAATTCAGCAGTCTTCAACTATCCACAATCGGTAAAAATGGTCGACCGGAAAGCAGTTACGCCCCCTTTGTAGTTGATCAAAATAATAATTTTTATATTTACGTCAGCGCCCTTGCCAGACATACCGGCAATCTGCTGAACGATAACAGGGCCGGAATTATGCTGATTGAAGCCGAAACAGAGGCGGAAAATATTTTTGCCAGAAAACGTGTAACATTTGAATGTGATACGGAAGCCGTGGAGAGAGAGACCGAAGACTGGCAGGAGATCATGTTGCTGTTTGATCAACTTGCAGCTGAACTGATGGAAACATTACGCAGGCTCCCGGATTTTCAGCTGCTGCGTCTGCGGCCGAAATCCGGACTATTCGTCAAAGGATTTGGCAAAGCATATCAAATTTCAGGTGCACGGATGGATGAATTGTCACATGTAAATCCGAGCAAATAACAAATTCATTTATGAGAAACATTCAGTTCTCAGCGCCACTACCCATCCCGACATCAAGCGTAACTTTGTAGCTTCCGAGCGTACTGGCATGACGGTCAGCCAGGTCACGGATGAGTTGCTATACAAAGGCTTGGTTGAGGCGTATGAGCTGGAAGAGCTTGATGAGTGAGGAGGGAGGGGGAACACTGAGTACCCGCCATTCAATACATAAAGTAGTTAGTTGGATGTTTCTCTAAAAATTTATATTAACCAAAGCCCTTTGAATATGGCTGCCTTCAGTAAAAAAAATAATTAAAATTCCTAGTGTTCAGATTCTGAAGCGATCTTCAGGAGAACTTTTCCGCTGTGCAGACCCTGACCAAATCTTGAAAGAGCATTTGCTGCTTCATCGAACGGGTAAGGTCCATCTATTCTGGACTTCATTGACTTCTTAAGATAAAGCTTAACAAAATCTTCCAGCCCACGATTCGCTTTTAATCCCAGTATCTTTAATTCTTTTTGGCTCAATTTTTTGATCAACCCCTTGAAAATAAGCAAAGCTGCCAATTGTGGTAAATCTCCCCCTACCGTGACAAAGATTCCGTTTTTTGCCAATTTACTGCTGTAGTGCCAGGGCCAGAATTTACTTTTGGTATCCAGGATGAAATCATATTGCTCGTCAAGTTTTTGCAGGTCTTTAACCTTATAGTCATAGACTTTCTCATAACCAAGCTTGTCCATGTCTGACAATTTTTCACCTGTATCGATACCATCGATACGCACCCCTTCTTTTTTGAGAAGTTGAAACGCAAGTGTCCCGACTCCTCCGCCTGCACCATTTATCAAAATTTTTTTACATTGCTTGTTGTTTAATAGTTCAATGCTTTGGTGTACCAGTAGTCCAGCATGAGGAAGTGAAGCAGCTTCATCCAAAGCCAATTCATCCGGAATCTTTCTCAGTGATTTTTCTTTTGCAAGCACGTGAGTGGCAAAACCTCCAAATCGATCTTCACTGAGATCACCAAATACCCGATCACCAACATGAAAATTTTGGATTTTTGTCCCAATTTGCTTTACAACACCGCTTATTTCCATTCCCGGTCTCAATTTGGGCTTCAAAAGACCAAACAGCAATCGATACAATAAAGGTTTACCTGTGCTCAAAGACCAATCGTAATCGTTGACGGCAGAATAACTAACCTTCACAAGGATATCGTCTTCCGATAAGTCAGGAATTGAAGACTCTTTAATCTCCAATTGGGGCGGTTCCCCGTAAGCTTTCAAGACAAAGAATTTCATATCTTAAAAAGCAGCTTCAAGTAAAGCCTGAGTATATTGATTCTGTGGTTGATTCAGAATTTTTTCAGCAGGACCGGATTCTACCGCAATTCCGTCTTTCATGACGATGATATCATGACAAAGTGCCTGGATTATTTTCAGGTCATGACTGATGAAAAGAAAAGTCAGGCTGTATTTATTTTGCAAATCACGCAGGAGTTCCAAAACCTGGGACTGCACTGAGCGGTCCAGCGAGGATGTTGGTTCATCCAGCACCAGGAAACTTGGTTTAAGCACCAGAGCACGTGCGATGGCAATTCGCTGTCGCTGACCTCCGGAAAATTCGTGAGGGTATCTGTGTCTCAATTCAGGATCCAGACCGACTTCTTTAAGAACCTGTACGATTATTTCCTGATGCTTTTGCTGATCCTCAAGATTGTGAATTTCAAGACCCTCTGCTACTATTTGTTCTACTGTCATCCGTGGGCTCAAGCTGCCGAATGGGTCCTGAAATACAATTTGCATCGCCTTCCTAATAGGAGTTATCTGCTGCTGAATTAAGGTGTTCAGGTGTACATCTCCAAACTGAATTGAACCTTCACTTTTTATTAAACGGAGCAAAGCAAGTCCGAGAGTTGATTTTCCGGAACCGCTTTCTCCAACTACACCGAGGCTGTGTCCTTTCCGGATTTCCAAACTGACACCGTCAACTGCTTTTACGTGATCCACCGTACGTTTTAAAACTCCTTTCTGAATTGGAAACCAGACCTTTAAATTATTGGCTGAGACAAAAACCGGCGCGGATGCTGAGATTGGAACTGGGTTCCCGCTTGGTTCTGACGCTAGAAGTTGTTTTGTGTAGGAGTGTTGCGGTGCTAAAAAAATAGGTTCAGTCACGTTTGTTTCAACAATTTCACCTTGAGTCATGACTGCAACCCTGTCTGCATGATGACGTACAATCCCAAGATCATGAGTAATCAACAGGATAGCCATTTTAAATTGCTCCTGTAGTTGCCTCAGGAGTTGAAGAACTTGTGCCTGTATTGTTACATCGAGTGCTGTAGTCGGTTCATCAGCGATCAGCAAATCAGGTTTGTTAGCGAGCGCCATGGCAATCATCACCCTCTGGCGTTGTCCTCCACTTAATTCGTGGGGAAACGCACCTAAACGTTTTTTAGCATTTTGAATTTCCACCATTTCCAGCAGTTCCAGGGTACGCTCACGGGCCTGTTTGTTACTCAAACCCTGATGGACAAACAAGACTTCACTGATTTGTTTTTCAATTGAGTGTAAAGGATTCAGAGAACTCATTGGTTCCTGAAAAATCATACCTATCCGGTTTCCCCTTACTGCCCTGATATCTGCTGCTGAAAAGTTGAGCAGGTTCTGGCCTTCAAACTCAATATTTCCTTCAGGATGAGCAGCAGAATCCGGCAGGAGTCGCAGGATTGAATGAGCGGTGACGGATTTTCCAGAACCACTTTCTCCTACCAAAGCCAGTGTCTCACCCTTGTGTAACTGCAGGGAGGCATTACGTACCGCATGAGTTACACGTTCTCCCTGAGTGAAGTCTACTGATAGATTGTTGACAGAAAGTAAAGGGGTTGACATAAGGGTTTTTTAGATCAAGATGCTTTTTCCTTTTTCACGGGCATCCTCTGCCGTAGTCGTACTTCGATCGACCTTGTAGGGCACTTCAATACCTTTTTGAAAAGCAGGTCGTTCTGCTAAGACATCCAGCCAGCGCCGTAAATTGTGAAGTTCATCAATTTCCAAACCAGCCCAGAGATAACCGCGAACCCACGGCCAGGCAGCCATGTCTGCAATTGAGAGTTCCCCGGCCAGAAATTCATTATCTTCAAGCTGAGTGTCAAGAACTGAGTAAAGTCGAAAAGTTTCTTTTTGGTAACGCTTGATCGCATATTCAATTTTTTCAGGTGCATAGCGATAAAATACATGCGCCTGTCCCTGCATCGGACCTATTCCACCCATCTGAAACATCAGCCACTGCATTACCGAAGAACGTCCTTTGGGGTCTGTTGGCAAAAACTGTCCGGATTTTTCTGCGAGATAAATCAAGATTGCTCCGGACTCAAAAACTGAAAATTCGCCATTATCATGGTCAACTATTGTTGGAATCCTGCCGTTCGGATTGAGTTTAAGGAAATCAGGTTTTTTCTGATCTTTTGCCACAAGATCAATAGCAATCACCTTATAAGGTAGTTTAAGTTCTTCAAGTAGAATAGAAACTTTGTAACCGTTTGGAGTTGCGCTGGTGTATAAATCAATCATTAAATTTTGTTTGAAAATAGGTTTGTGCTTCTTGAAATTCTTCCGGAGTATTTGCATCGCGGCAAATCCACGGAGTTTCTTCCGGAGCAGAGAGACGGGCCATTCGCCAGCCCTCCCAAAGTAATAAAGGACGGCGCTTTCCTGCGGCAAGAAGTTGCGTGGCAGGTTCCAGAACAGGACGCCGATAAAGAGCCAGTAACGGATTTGTTATATTATCTTCTTCTGTACAGACAATGTCATATTCGTCAGTCATGATGTCACGTAAAGTTTGCAGCCATTCAGCGGTTAAATAAGGCAAATCACAGGTAAGCAGGAAAACCTTGTCAATTTCTAAACTCAATAGAGGCAGAGCATCAACAATTCCCTGTAGCGGCCCCCTTCCTTCTTCAGCATCCCAGCCAACCTTGATCCATGCTTTCAGTTCCTGAGAAATACGGGGAAGAGTCTGGCCGACCCCCCGGATCACTACTGTTTCAGCAACCAGCGGACGCAGGGCCACTAAAAGCCTTTCAAGCATAGTTTGACCTTCAATCTCAAGAGTGGCTTTGTCCTGTCCCATACGAGAAGACAGACCACCGGCAAGCAGAATTGCACCGTAATGTTTTTTCATCTTGGCAGATATTAATTGAGGAGAAGATGCACAGGATTCCTGAAAATGACAGGTTTACTTTCGGGAGAATTTTATTTTTGTCTACTGAAAAACATCCACTAATTGTCTCCGGGATCAATAATCAAGGTCAAGTCCTGAGAAGCTTTTTGCATACGGGGGATATGATTTGTAATTTCTGTTATGGACATTCTTGTATTTGGCGCGTGAATTGACAAGGTGGCAATAAAACGTTTTCGTCTGTCGAAAATTGGTACTGCAACAGCAACCATACCATCGATGAACTCCTCGTTATCTGTTCCAACCTGCTCTTTCCTGATTTTTACTAATGCAGACTTAAGGATTTTAGCGTTTGTCAGGGTATTCACAGTTCTTTGTTCAAAAATTAAATTTTCGATCAAACTGGACATTTGTTCATCGGGTAGTTGGCTGAGAAAAAGTTTCCCGCTGGCAGAACAATGCAGAGGTACTTTTGTACCAATCATAAGCTGCATACGTAAAGGCCAATGAGTTTCTACACGTTCCAGGTATCTCATATGACTGCCGTCAGGAATAGTAATATTGCAGGTTTCTCCAACCTCCTCAGAAAGCTTCTTTAAAATAGCATGTCGATGGGTTCTAAAATTTTCATTGCTTATTACTCCAAGAGAAATTTGTCTCAGCCTGCTTCCAGGCATGAAACGCTTACCGTCAATTTCACGCTGCAGTATATTTTCATCTTCCAGTTTAGAACAAAGCCGATGAATAGTGGCTTTGGGGAGGTTTAATTTTTCGTTGATCTCAGTAGGCGTAACTGGACGGTCTGAGTTTGCCACTTGCTCTATAATCGCAAGAATACGGTGCATTGCTGAACCTTTATCAAAAAAATTATCAGCCATTTTTTTCCCCTTGACTTGAAATGAGGTCAATGTTAGATATTAATTCCACAATTACTTTTGCTGAGACTTCAAGTCTCATTATTTGAATTGTAGTTTAAAACGTACAGATTCTCAATTAAAAATGCATCCGGCATTTTTCCGAGTGTCTGAATCTCCAAAAAATTAATTTGTATTAGTAATATGTCACGATCTTTCCGCTATCCGGAATTTGAAGACCCTCAGATTCGTCCACGTTTCACCGGAATTCCGACTTTTTTCCGGACTCCGTTTCAGGAAACTGCATCAGGACTTGATATCGCTCTGGTCGGTGTACCGTTTGACGGTGGAGTGACCAACCGTCCGGGAGCAAGGCACGGTCCACGTGAAATACGAAATCAGAGCAGTCTTATCAGAAAAATGAATCCGGCAAACGGAATTGATCCCTATGCTCTGTCAAAGATTGCAGACGTAGGTGATGCATGGGTGGAAGGCCCATTTAATCTGGAGAAAAGTCATCAGGAAATTGAAGACTTCTTCCATGAAATTCATAATTCCGGTGCATTACCGGTGTCTGCTGGAGGTGATCATTCAGTGACGTTGCCGATCTTTCGGGCGATTGCTGCAGAAAGGCCCCTAGGAATGGTCCATTTTGATGCGCATTGTGATACTGGCGATGATTATCTCGGATCCAAGTTTCATCACGGCGCTCCTTTCAGGAGGGCTGTTGAAGAAGGTTTGCTTGATCCAAAGCGTACCGTGCAAATCGGTATCCGCGGTTCCCTCAACGATCCGGATATTTGGAAATTCAGTCATGATTCTGGAATGCGAGTAATTTACATTGAAGAGTTTTTCGAGCGTGGCTGGAAAGATGTCATCAATGAGGCAAAGTCAATCGTGGGAACTGAACCGGCCTACCTTAGTTTTGATGTCGATGGTCTGGATCCGGTATATGCACCGGGAACCGGAACTCCGGAAATCGGTGGATTCAGCAATCTGGAAGCACAATTAATGATTCGTGAACTTGGAGATCTGAATCTTTACGGTGGAGATTTGGTTGAAGTAGCGCCGCCTTTTGATCCAACCGGAAACACGGCTTTGACGGGGGCTACGCTGATGTTTGAAATACTTTGCGTGGTCGCACAATCACTGTCACGTCGAAAGTGAACTAAGCCTGGTAAAAAAACTTTCGGTGAGCTTTTTCTAACTGCCTTTTCAAAGCTGCTTTCCAGCAACAGTGAATGTGACTTGTCCGGAAGTTTTTCTCGGCTGATCATGCTGCAGCATGAAGTATTCCAGTTTTCCGCTTTTTTGTAATTCCACCACTTTTTCCAGCACGTCTGCCAGATTTTTATTTTCAACCAGACTCCAGATAGAATCTCCACTCCGCCAGTCAGGGTCGAGGATTCTGTCAGCATAAAAGTATGCTTCGTCCTGTAAAATCAAATCCAGAGGTACTTCATGGCGGTGGCTGAAAAAACCCACTTCCTGAAGCTGTTCAGCTATTTCCTCAAGACGAATTGTCTTTTCCTGTACAGCCTTGATCGCATCCGGAATTAAGTGGTAAAACCAGAACCCCAGTTCCAATTGTTCCGGACTGCAACTGTTGATAATCAGTCTGCCGCCGGGTTTAAGTATTCTAAAAAATTCATTAAAAACATTCTTATGTTCCGGCCAACCGGAATCAGCATCGTCAGGTAGATGATGTAATACCTGATTTATCATGACTGCATCTACGCTTTTATCAGGCAGCGGTAATGAGTTGATTGCAGCCTGGTGAAAACTAATTCGACCTTGCTTTTCTTCTGCCTGCAGTTTGCCTTGTGCCATGCTCAGCATACCCGCGTTCAGATCTACCGCCTCAATGCGCCTTACTTTGTTAACCAGTGCTGTTGAATACAAACCAGTACCGCAACCAGCGTCCAGCAATACCTGTTCACTCAAGGGCAGATTTCCTTCCTCCATTGCTTTGAGTATTATATCAATACCTCCAGCAGTGCGTGTTTTGTCATAAACTTGGCTGGTTTTGTGATAATTTTCGTAAGTACTCATGTCTAATTTTAAAAGTAGGTTGTCCGCCGAAGTGAGTTCAGCGGCAGCTTGATAGAGTTAGCTTTGAGCAAGCAACAGGATTGATCCTATCGCACAGCTTATGGCGCCAAGTTTCATCATGTTTAGTTTTTCCATTTTCAAGGCGACTGAGAGCAACAAAGCAATCACAAAGCTCATGTTTGCAATCGGAATAACGGTACTTGCTTCTCCATGCTGTATTGCCAGCATCAAAAAGTTGGCTATGCCGACCGCCAACATTGAAGAGATCATAATGAAACACGTTTTTTCCCAAGTTATTCGGAATCGTTTTTCACGTAAAATCGCGTAAATTGCTCCGCCAACTACCCAACTCGCTGAGATAATGATGAGCATGGAATTACGGTCAGCTCCATCAAGAAAACCTACTTTGGAACTGACACCATAGGAAGCTCGGAACAAAGAAGCAACTCCCGCAACTACCATGAACAGGAGTAATTGTTTTTGATGAGTTTGATGGACTTGGCTTTTGTAGAGAAAAAACACAGCAATCAAGCCTAGAAAAATACCGAATCCTTTGAGCCAGCCAAAAGATTCATGCAGCATGAAATATGAAAAAAGAACGACACCGATTGTGTTTAAACGGTAAATTGTTGTAGCAAGACTGACTTCAATTTGTGCAAGACTTTCTAAAAGCATCAAGTTGGAAAGTGTCAGGAATAATCCGGCCATCAGTCCAAAACCGATTGTCGCATGATTGAATTCAAGCGGAGTCCCCTGAATTTTGGCAAGTCCCCATTGAGACAAAGTCCAAATGAGTCCAACACCAAAAAGGAACATCCCCCGTGAACGTCCTCCAGTAGAGTAGATTTTAAAAACTATATCGTTCACACCGCTCAATAACAAACTAAGCAAAGCGAATAAAACGGCATTACTCATTATTTTATTCCGTTTTCATTTGAAGGAAAACTAATTTTGCGCTTTGTTTGCTGCAGTTCAAATTTATTCATGTCGTGTTTAAAGGCATTTTCAAGTACAGAGAATCGTCAAGATAATCGTGAAAATGCACGGTGGTTTGTTGATGCTCCAGGAAGATCACGCAGTAAGCAGGAGGTTCATGGCTATACGGCAAATAATCCACCGCGTTTAGATCCAGTTGGACTTGATGATTTGTACCACGGAGTGTGGTAAACGGAATTCCATGCCAACTGCCGCTAACAGGACGGTGAACATGACCGAAGAAAAGATGTTTGATGTTGGAAAAATCGCAGACAATTTCTTTAAAACGCTGTGCGTCGTTCTTGAGACTTAAATAATCAAGAGACGGAATACCAATGTTAAATGGAGGATGATGCATAAAAAGATAAACAGCTTTGCTTCCGGCATCCTTCAGTTGTTTCCGGAGCCACTCACCTCTCTTTTCACAATAAGAACCCCAATGTTGTCCATGTTCAACGGTGTCCAGCAACAAAAAA
>Ga0208642_1000526_pt1 | contig 20423 bp, 18 predicted proteins | sample ETN02SmetaG_4_FD_185790 | JGI IMG/M metagenome (GOLD analysis project Ga0208642, IMG submission 185790) | Marine microbial and viral communities from oxygen minimum zone, Eastern Pacific Ocean - ETNP2014F10-02SV251 (SPAdes) (version 2) | ecosystem: Environmental > Aquatic > Marine > Oceanic ...
CATGGTCACAAGTCCGGCACCAACACCAGTGACGAAATAAAATTTCAGGAAATGTTCTTTGCCCCAAAGTCGTTCCAATTCACTGCCGAACATCCATAGGACAAACATATTTATCAGTACATGCCAAATACCTCCATGGAAAAATAAATATGTGAAGGGTTGCCAAAGCATAAATTCTGACCAAACCAGTTTTGGTACAAGACCAAATAGTGGAAAGAACATTCCTTCTGTTCTGGCGATGGTTTGAAGTAAAAAGATCCCAAAATTAACAGAAACCAATATTTTAATGGCATCGGTGAAAAGCGCGGGTTTATACGAAAACTGGCCAGGGTCTGATTGAAATTGAAATCTCATGAACTTTCAAATATACGTAATTCATTTTTTCGAAAATAGTTCCAAAAATTTAATAACGGAGACACCATGCTCATTGGAGCTTCCGGCACAAAAAGCTGAGGTAATTTTGCATATTGTACATCCAATTCTGGATGGCAAAATAAATGATAAGTTGTATTAACAAACAAATCTCTGGGAAAACGTCCTTTAATTTGGGGAAATCCACATTGGTTAAATACATCTCGAATTATAGTGGCACAATTATTAGATACTATACTAAAATCTTTGTATTTCTCAGGTTCTTTTGGATTTGGGGGAGTATTCAGAATGATATCCAAACTCTGTGTTAAGGCGGCCATGATTTTTTCTGTATCTAATCCAAATATACGAATTCGATGAATGGTCCGCATAAAGTTTCGGCCGAATTTATCATAAAACACACGACCATCTTCCAAAATTTCGAACAAACCATTATTGGGTGATGGTGCAAATTCTCCTAAAGCCGGACGATAAAAATATTCTTCTTTTTCCATTATTTCATTTTCATTCATTAAATGTGAAAAATTGAAAATAGACCCATTCACATTGACCGCCGTATGCCCCAAATAAGATACAAAATATTTTGTGAGACGCTCGTTATAATATAGGTCCACAAAGGGTTCGGTTGAAGTTGACTCAACCGGCCAAATAATGATTATGGGTTCGTTATTTTCATAATCATGTTGCTTTAATTCTCGTGCATACACCTTTTCTCCGCTCCAATGTGCAAGGTATCCATTCCAGATAATTCTATCTTCAAAATGGCGGTCACCGCTTTCATCCAATATGAAAGATGCATGATTTTCCTGTGTTAAAATGCCAGTCACCATAGTCTAATCTGCTAGAATCTTTTTTGCTACTTCCATGGATTTGATTTTGGAAAGACCATCAAAATGGTACCGAAGGGATGTCCATAAATAATCGCCAATAATCTTTCGATCTGTAGATGTCACTTCGTCTGTGGGGAGATTTTCAATATCTTCAGCCAGTAAACTAGCAAGAATTAATCCACTATTTGGGCCAGCATTGGGATCATTTAACGTAAGTCCGGGAAATTCCCGATTATCTAAATTAGGCCGGAATCCAAGGTGTGTCAAAAGCGCGCACTCGTAAAACCAGAATAATATATTGGGGTCAGCTTTGGATTCATTGAATGCTCGTAAAGTAGCTACGAGTGCTTTAAATAAGCCAGGATGTGGATCTTCATCTAATAAAGTTTTTTCTGTTATTTCTAATAGAGCCACTGATAATGTTATGGAACGAAGATTGTTTAATATTTTTGGCCATGATTCCCGGAAGTTGACCTTTGATAGCACCTGCAGTTCCCGATTGGGCTTATTATAGTAAATTATATCCACATAACTCAATGGTTGAAATTGTGCAGACTTGGGGGATTTCCTAGAACGGGCACCTTTAATGATAAGGCTTATCTTCCCTTGATATTCAGAAAAGCAACGAGCAATAATAGATGTATCACCATAAGGAAAAGATTTTAATACTATGGCAGGTGTGTGGACAATCATAAATGTTGAATCACTGGGTTTATATTTCTTAATCTAACCAAGATTATAACTGTATAATTTTTTTAGAATAAACCGCAATTATTCCGGTAGTTAGTACTTCTCAATTAAAAGATTCACCTTAATATGCTTTTGCGTAAATCACCTCGTGCTTCGCAGGTTTTCCGGAATAAACACAGGTTAATCCTTCGGGATTTTCTGACGTTGGAATACAACGAATTGTGGCTTTAATATCTTCTTTCACCCTTGCTTCCGTTTCATCGGTCCCATCCCAGCCACAGCGAACAAACCCTCCTTCTTTAATGACTTTTTTCAACTCATCATAGGTCGAAACTTTATGTGTATTCTCTTGCTGAAATGTTAATGCTTGCTGGAAAAGTCCTTTCTGTATTTCCTTTAATAAATCGGGAATTTGAGCTACAGCTTCATCTTTGGATAAAAATGATTTATCTCCTGTATCCCGCCGAGCCACAACCATATTCCCATTCTCTACGTCTCTCGGACCTACTTCTAGCCGAAGTGGAACACCTTTCATTTCCCATTCGTTGAATTTGAACCCCGGGGAATTATCTGTCCAATCCTGGTGAACTCTAACGCCGGCACTTTCTAATAATTCAACAATTGGTGCGAGATAATCTTTCACCATTTTTTCCTGTTCTTCATTACGAAATATAGGAATAATAACAACCTGGATTGGTGCAATTTGTGGCGGTAGGCGGAGGCCTTTTTCATCACCATGTGTCAAGATAACAGCACCCACAAGCCGTGTGCTAACGCCCCAACTGGTAGCCCAGACTAACTCTTCTTTATTTTCTTTGGTTTGAAAGGTAACATCAAAGGCCTTTGCAAAATTCTGGCCAAGGTTATGGGATGTGCCGGCTTGCAACGCTCGCTTATCTCCCATCATGGCTTCAATACAATATGTTTTATCCGCGCCGGCAAATTTCTCCGATTCCGTTTTCAGCCCTGTGAGTACTGGTATAGCTAAATAATCCTCAGCCAATTGGCGGTAGAGTTCTAGGATATCCAGAGTTTCTTTTTGAGCTTCTTCTGGTGTAGCGTGTGCTGTATGCCCTTCCTGCCATAAAAATTCTGATGTCCGGAGAAATAACCGCGTCCGCATCTCCCACCGAACCACATTGGCCCATTGATTAATCAATATAGGAAGATCTCGGTAGGATTGAATCCATTTCTTATACATGGACCAGATCACTGTTTCGGATGTGGGACGAACAATAATCTCTTCTTCCAACTTAGAATCTGGATCCACTATAATGCCCTTCTCATCGTCAGCTTTGAGACGTGTATGGGTTACTATCGCACATTCCTTAGCAAATCCTTCCACGTGTTGTGCTTCCTTTGCCAAAAATGATTTTGGAATAAAGATGGGGAAATATGCATTCACATGACCCGTGGCTTTAATCATTTTATCGAATGATTCTTTGATATTATCCCAGAGTTGAAAGCCATAAGGTTTAATAACCATGGTTCCCTTCACAGGACCATGATCAGCCAAGTCTGCCCGCTTTACAACCTGATTGTACCATGCGGAAAAATCTGTATCTCTGTTAGGTAATCCTTTGCTCATAATAAAACGTATGTCTCGATTATATAGACGGGAAAATTACGGCACAGGTCAAGGGGCTCCAAAGATGATAAACACTTTTTTCGAGTCACCGCAACAGTCCTTAATGGGCATTGGACTTACATTACTGGGGATTCCAGCTTATTTATATTGGAAGAAGAGTTAGTTATTCAGGATAAAGATATTGACCTATTGTCATCATTTTATAATATACAATTTGAATCGTTTGGGTATTTCAAATCCCAGGGCGCACGAATTGTATCCATGGTCTCCATGATCTGCAGTGATTCCTCCAGTCGCATCCGAGAACTTTCCAATAAACCTTCCCTCAAACAGCGATTGACTTCTTTCACCTGGTAATGTAATCCATTACCCAGGATAGGCTCTTCAAAATCAATTATTTTTTGTCCATCCACATGTAGGGTGGCTTTATTGGGCACGGCAAACAGATCCGGTATTTTAATATAACCTTTCGTGCCATAAATATAAGCATTATTAACGGTAACCGTTCGCAAAGCAAAGGTCAGTACCGCCAATGCACCATTGTCATATTCCAGAATGGATGCGCCTTGTTCGTCAGATCCGTAATCTCCAATAAAACCAAATCCCGTTGCTTTGTTGGGTGTACCGCCAAATATCATGGATGAGAACCCTATGACATAAATCCCAAGATCCAATAGACTACCGCCACCCAGTTCCGAGTTTAAGGCACGATCTTCCGTGGAGAAATCCCCACGGATGCAGCGATCGGCTTGCACAATGCGTACATCTCCGATTAAACCATCAGCGATCCAATCCAGGACTTGATGAATCACCGGGAAGTGGCGGGTCGTCAACGCCTCCATTAAAAAAACATTATTTTTCCGGGCAGTATGTATCATTTTTTCTGCTTCCCCCGCATGAATGCAAAAGGCCTTTTCACATAGAACAGCTTTTTTTGCATTCATGCATAGGATGCTGTTTTCTGCGTGGAATACATGAGGAGTGGCAATATAGATTACATCCACATCCGAATCATTGGCCAGAGACTCATACGATGGATGGCGATTGGAGATATTATATTTATTCCCAAACGCATCTGCTGTGGCCTGATTTCTGGATCCCACTGCTACCACTTCAGCATCGGGGACGTGTTTGATGTCTTCTGTAAAACTACCGGCAATTTTTCCTGTGCTTAATATGCCCCAGCGGATTTTTTTCATGGTGTAAAATTACCATTCTGATAATCTTCAAATGCTTTTAAAATTTCGCTCCGAGTATTCATGACAAAAGGTCCGCCTCGTGCTACTGGTTCATTTAAGGGTTCTCCTGCTACAAGATAAATGCCTGCTTGTGTGTCATTTGTTTTAAAATGGACATTGCCCTTTGTATTGAAAACGGCTAATTGACTTTTGGAAAGAGATTCTCCGGACTTAACATCCCCTTCATAAATAAATCCAAAAGCATTCCAACCATCCATAATGGGAATGGTTATTTCACTTTCCGGGTTTAATCGAATATCCATTATCATAACAGGCGTGTGAGATTTTCCTGGACCGACTGTTCCGTGATAATTTCCAGAAATAACCTTCACCGTTCCCGCCTTTTCTTTAACAATGGGAATTTGTTCGGATTCAATATCCTGGTAGGCCGGCTCTATCATTTTCTTTGCTTTTGGCAGGTTGAGCCAAAGTTGGAATCCACGGGCTAAGCCATCGGTCTGAATAGGCATTTCGCTGTGAATAATCCCTCGGCCTGCGGTCATCCACTGGACAGAACCTTCCCCCAACTTACCTTCGTTTCCAGCAGAATCTTTATGCTGCCATTTTCCGTTCATCATATAGGTAATTGTTTCAAATCCACGGTGAGGATGAGGTGGAAATCCGGCAATGTAATCATCCGGGTTATCACTGCCGAATTCATCCAGAAGAAGGAATGGATCCAGCATATTGAGTTCTGGACTACCGATGGTACGAGTAAGATTAACGCCGGCACCGTCAGATGTTTTCATCCCAGTAATGGTTTTAACAATTTTACGCTGGTTCATGGGTAAAATTATCCATGATAATAATAAGTACACAAAAATAAAAAAGCCCCGTAAGGGGCTTTTTTTATCTAATTGAATTTTGAAATTATTCTACCATTTCTCCGCCACCAAGAAGATCAGCAACATTGAATTGTCCATCTTTTTCCATTTGTCTTGCAACATCCACAACTTTTTTACGTGCTGTATCCACGTCCCTTTTGGGTCGTGGGCCATCTTCCGGTTCGTACATGGCTTGTTTTTTCTGGGGCAAGTTGCCAATAATACGGTCAACTATTTCCTGGTCTACACCTTTCATGGCCATGGAAACGTCTGACAGATCCACAGTATTCATAATATCGCGAAGGGTGCCGTCGGGGAATTGCTCAATAATATCGATAAAGGTGAGGTGATATTTCTTCACATCTTCATAAAGATCAGGATCTTCATTTTGGAGAGTTTGTAAATATCGTTCTTCATCTTCTGATGACATACCACCAATAATTTGGGCTATCTCTTTTCCACCTCCGCGAGAGAATTCTGTTGTACGAGGCAGATAGCTAGATTTATCATGCAGACGTGCTGCTACTTCAATAATGCCTTCCAAGGGAATATCCCCGAGTGATCCCAGTTCAATCAAAATCTCTCCCTTTTCCACGGGATCAACTTTATCCAAGATTAGCATTCTTTTTTCCGGTTCAAGCTGTGCCAGCACCATGGCAACCACAGGTGGGTCTTCCTTATTTAAGAGAGCGAGTAATTGCTCATCCTGCAGATCTACTAAAAATTCAAATGGCTGAATAGGCCCATCCTCTTTTTTTTCGTCTTGGAATTGTTCGCTTAGAAATCCGAAATAAAATTCTTCAATGACTTGTTTTTTTACAGTAAAAGCCACATCGCCCATTTCTCGCATAGTGGATCGAATCTTTCGGATTTCAGTTTTTGATAAGCCTTTAACCAAAGATAAGGATAGACTTTCCCCTACAACAGAAAAGAGGATAGCTACCTTATGCAGGCCTGAAAGCATATGATAATCAGTAATCATGGTATTCTTCCTTACTATTATTCTTCGTCACCATCATCACCGCTATCGGATTCCTCTTCCGGTTCAGGTGGTGCAGGTGCGGGTTGTTCTAACCATTCTTTTACGATGGTAGATGTTCTACCAGGTTGTCCAACACTCATGGAAACAACCGATTTCCGAATATCATCTATTTCACTTTTTAATACATTCGGATCGTCGCCATATGATTTTGGAGCTTGATGCTCTGGCTCTGGTTCTGGTTCTGGCTCTGGTTCTGGCTCTGGCTCTGGTTCTTGAGCGATCTTTTCATCCTTGGATTTTTCATCTTTTTCATCTTTTTCATCTTTCTTGGATTTTTTATCTTTTGTCTTAGATTTTTTCTTTTTCTTTTTTCGTGGACGAGGTGGAGGATACATCCATGGTGGTACGGGTGGTGGTTGCTGTCTGGTTCTACCCATAACAAATATAAGAGCACCCACTAAAATAAGAGCTAATACACCTAGAGCAATTAACATTAACTGAGATGAATCCTTACTTTCTGCCTGTAGGGCGTCCAATTCTGTCTGTACACCTTCAAGTGCAGCTATTTTTTCTTCGATCAACGAATCACGGGATGCTTTTTCTTTTTCCCTGGTTGCCAATTCTACTTCAATTTTTGCCTGTGCTTTTTTCTGAGCATCAATAGAATCCTGCAGCATAGCTTGTAGAAGCATTCTTCGAAGGCTTTGTAATTCATTATCCAGTAAAGCAAAGCGAGATGAGTCAACTTTAGATTGTTTTTCTACATCTTCCTTATGGCTGATTTGCAGCATATCCCTTAATGCGGAAATTTCATTATTGAGCTTTGCCACTTTCAAGGAATCTCGGCGAAGCATTTCTTTCTTTTCTGCAGCGTATGCCTGGGCTTTTGCTTTGTCTTCCATCTGGGCTAATTGGCCTTCAAAGAAGGATCTATCTTCATCGCGACGGGCGGTTTCTTCCGAACGATATTGTTGAATATCTTCTCGCCAATCTGTGTTTTCAGTCACGCGTTTTTGTTCTAACAGATCTATTTTTTCTGCAATGTTCTTCAGCATAATCTGTTCAGCAGAACGCTGGTCACGGCGCTCTTTAAAACTAGCCGTCATGATGGTGAACTTATCTCCACGATCCCGGTCAAATTTGGATGCAGCCATAGTGAGCTGGCGTATATTTTCAATTAATTCCGGTGCTGCACCCTCCTGAAGTATCAGGGTAAGATCCATTCGTTTCACTTCTGCGCGGGAAGGGCGCTTACGGGAAATAACTTTATCCACCATTTCTTTCTGAGCATTATCATCATTGGTCGGTTGATCCATGGGTTCCATGGTTCTTGGCGAAATCGGTGTAGATTGGGTTACAGATCTCGGTTGAGATTTTTCCCCGGCAACATCAATTTCAAATCCTGGTATTGGGAGCCCGATAGAATAACCGCTTGCTGGTTCCGGTTGGGACTCTTCTATCATTTTTCTCTGTATTTTCAAGAGCGCATCGGCTGTTTTCTCTGCAGGTGTTATGTCAGCTCTTTTCCCAGATTCTCGAGGAGAAAAAACTGTGATCTGTTCATTTACCTCATCTAAAATTTCCAATTCAACATCAATGTTAATAACATATTTGTGTGAATCAATAAGCTTGGAAAGGGCTTCTTTGACACGTTCTCGAATGTTGTTTTCCACCATCAGTTTTTGGGAGAGATAACCTCCGCTCTGTCCTATGAGTAGTGTGACCGCAATAACTACTCCTATGATGGGTATTAAATATTTATTCCCCTTACTCATATGATGACTCCTTGGTATGTTTTTCAATCTCATCGTGTTATGAGATCAAGAATCACTTTCCATATAACCGCCAGCATCATGGTGCGATGGTTTGATGAATGTGATTTGAATTCTCCTGTTATTTGATTTTTGTTTAGTTGTTGTATTCATTACTAAAACTTCTTCCCATGTAAGTGTCAATGGATTATACATGGGGTTTTCCGCTTTAATACTATCAATCCCTTTTGGATACCAATCTCCATACCCTGCAGCAAGAAGTCTGGGTGCCGGTACGCCATTGTCAATCATATACCGCACCACTGCAGCTCCTCTTGCAGCAGATAATTCCCAATTACTGGCATAATACTTTTTCCATTTCTTGGGCATAGCATCACTGTCTGAATGCCCTGCTACCTCCACCTGAAAAATACTCAATTGAATCTTTGGAATTATTTCTTCATTCAACAATGTTTCTAATTCCGGTTTCATATCTGCTTTTCCTGAGGGGAATGCAAAATCACCCTTAATATTGACTATAAGCCCCTTGGCGCTAGTTTCAATATCAATGGGGGGATCACCTGCCGGGTTTTCCTTTTTCATTTGTTCAATGGTTTCTTCCATAGCATCTTTCATGGCAGCCAAGTTCTCAATAGGCTCAAATTCTCCTTCATCTGATGCTTTGCCAGATGCTTTTATCTTGCTCCCTAGTGATTTACCTTGAGAATTCGCCATCTCCTGTAACTTCACTGGATCCATCGTTGATATAGCAGCCAAAAGTACAAAGAAAGCAAATAGAAGTGTCATCATGTCAGCGAAAGTGCCAAACCAACCAGGTAATCCTTCTTCTACAGAATCGACGCCGGTCTGGAAGCCCTTATTAAAGGCCTTCTTTTCTCCTGCTGTCATACCCATATCAGATTACTCCCGCTTCCACTCCGCTGGTGGAATAAAAGAATTTAGTTTTTCCCTGATGATAAGAGGATGTTTTTTCTGGTGAATCAATCTCGCTGCTTCCACCAGCAGGCACGCAGACATAGATGTCATTGTGGTTTTATTTCCCATTTTTTGAGCCATCGGCAGAAAAAATAGATTGGCAAAAACAGCACCATAAAGTGTAGTGATCAATGCTGCGGCCATACCGCCACCCAGGTTATCTGCACCGCCTTCACCGCCAAAGCCAGCTAACATAAGCACCAGGCCGATTAGCGTCCCAACCATACCCCAGGCTGGAGCAAGATCTCCCATGGATTTTAACATATCTGTTTGAACTTTTTCACGCTTTTCACGATATTCAATTCTTGTTTCCATAATCTCGGTTACTTCATCTAAGGAATAACCATCTACAACCATTTGGACACCATCCTTTAAAAAATAAATTCTAACTGTCTCAACTGCTTTTTCAAGATCTGCTGCACCTTTTCGTGCAGATTCTCCAACTTCGCATGCTGTATCAACTAAGGGACCCATTTTATCATCCGCCGGTTTTAATACGGCGCCAATAGCTTTACCCAGTGCCACAACATGAGGCATGGGAAACGCCACAAAAATAGATGCAATCATACCTCCGGCAACAATTCCAAAACTCGGTATCGAAATAAAGTCACCAAATCCACCAGCTGATCCCTCAACAAAAAGTGCATAAGCAATACTGCCGATCATAGCAGCCATACCAAGAACAACTCCAATAATTAAAGCAATATCCATTCGTTTACTCCTGTATTAAACTTGCGGATTTTAAATTATTTTCATGCAGAGCTTTCAGAATATTTCTTACATCTGTATACTCTGGATCCAACCGAAGAGCCAGATTCCAGTTGATAGTTGCTCTCTGCACATCGCCTAATTTATAATAGATTGACCCTCTTCTGGCATAGGCAAGTGCTAAATTCGGATTTAGCTCCAATGACAAGTCCACCTCTTTTAATGCTTCTCGATAATCCCCTGCATAAAAAGACCTTAATGAGCGAGATAAGTGCCTCAAGGCTTCATTCATATTTTTTTCGGATACATTTGTTTCCAATTGAATATTCACCAGTGAATCAGATAAAAATTTTGTATTTTGCTCCATAGCAGATAGGCGGACCAATAAATTCCTCATTTCATTATTCATAAGCGCCATAGAATCTCTCAATGTAGTGACAGCAACATTTGCCATTGTAATAGTTGAGTCACGATGTAAAGGCAGGGTTTCTATTCCACCCGGTAAACCATCAGATGGGCCATAAATATTTGTTGGGCCTGATGGGCCACCTTGCAGTCGTCGCCTAGGTTCCCGGGGAACAGCCATATCAAGACCCAGTGTGAAACCTGGATGACCTGCCCAATACCTTTTATCCCAATCCGGCAGTCTTTCTATGTGGGTGAACCCTAGGTTCAGGCGGTAATCCGAGGTAAGGGGGATGCGGAGTCCCACATTGACACCTGTCCCGTCGAATTCACCCACAATATCCATGCCGCCCCGTCTTGCGAAATACGGGGTCTTTAATACAAATCCAAGAAATACGCCAGCATTTGTTCCAGAATTATCTGACTCAGTTTCTGAAGTGTCATCAATGGTGGCGTTGGTTAAAGTATCCAAAGGCGCAAGACCGCCGGTACCAAAGCCCATGTATGTATTCATTTTATACTCTCCTAGATCTTTTTCACTGGCTAGAACAGTAAAAAAGGAGAGAAGAGATGTATTCAGGCTGAGAACCTGATCTGATGTTTGATCATTTTGAAAAACAACATCCTGTAATCCAACTGTTAACGAAATATCATTATAAGTAAAGACGCGCTGTTGAAAATGAAATCCAAATTCCACAACCGGTTTCTGCTGCGATTCCTTCAATAAAGCAAGAGATGTAGTATCTCCGCCCTGAACAGCAGAAAATCCAAGAGAGAACCCTTTGCTTAATTCCATTTCAGCATAAACACCTTTTGCCGTATTAAACGGATCAAAGTTGTGTATTTCAGTTCCAAACCCAGTTCGGAACAAATAGGGCGTTTTATGATTGCTGGATGTTGGGATTCGCATCATGAGCCCCGGACGTGTGTAAGCTACGCGCGTAGAACCTAAAACCATGGAGCCAAGTAAAACCAAGATGTATATATATTTTGTGATCTGTCTCATTGAATCATTTATTGATTATTGTCTATAGGCATACCTATTACTGGTATTCTTCCCAATCAATAACGTATGAATAACCGATAAATGCACCGAAATCCTGCGGCACATAAAGATCAAATTTTCCCACAGCCCCCGGCAACAAACTTGCATCGGATACGATGCCCGTATCAAAAGTGTTATAAGACCCTTTTACAAATGTAGTCAGTGTCTTTGTTTCTCCGCTCCAATTCTTGCGAAAAACAAAATCTACTTTGACAAAATCCGATCTGCGACCGCCGATATTTTTAATTTCACCCTTAAAGATAATATTCCCCTGACCGTCTTTCTTCTCTGAAATATTGCCTACCAAAACACAATTTGCAGAAAAATTTGCACTGGCATTTCTGGCAGAGTTATTTGATGACGTATATCTAGGTTGTGCCAATTTTGGCATGGGTGGCGGTGTATAACTTTCCCGAATCTGTTCCGGAACATATTCCTGCGTATCCTCTGTGATTACATTATCAACAATCCGGACAACCTGAGTACGATCTACAATCAAGTATCCAATCAATGTTTCAACTTTGAGTGATTTGTCATCTTGGTAAATGATTTTTCCAAATACAGTACTTCCATTTTTAAGGATAATTTCCTTGGAATAAATGGTAAGTGGATTCACCCACATTTTACTTAAGGCTTTCAAATCATCAATTTCTTGGGAAAGATGTTTGAATTCTGCTGAAAGTTTTTTGATCTCGAAATTTAATTCATTCAGAATGAAATCCTTACTTGGACTTCCCATGGCTTCCATAGTTTGCGGAACAGTAACAGAAATTCTTTCGGGCCTTGCCGCGGCAGGCTCGTTGGCGCTGCCTGTTTCAGGCCTCCCTTTACTCACATCAGCAACTGACTTGCTTGGCTTTTCTACAGAAAGGGCTAAATCACCAATATCCTTTTTTTCAGCTAATGTGATTATCATCTCCGCAGACCCAAATTCATCATGGGTTGCCTGAAGGACATAGTCGCCTTCGTCTAGTTTTTTAAATTTGAATTTTCCATTGCCTCCAGTCTTGTCTTCCTCGACTACATCCCCACCAGATAAGAGTGTTAGAACGGCCTTTTTTACTTTTTTACCGTCTGAATTAACAACTCTTCCAGATAGGGTTACCCCCTTAGCGAACGCAAGGGTTCCTATTAGTATATAGACGACTGTAGCGAATACAAATCGCTTTTGTAGGCTTTGTGTTAGTGTCATGTTTTACCTCGGATTATGAACACTTGTAGCATCAAAATGCGCTAAAGCTAAAAGATTTTACTGCCAAATCACCATTGTGTCAAGAATTTATGGAAAGTTCAAAATTTGAACGAATCTTTAATTAATTATGCATTTTCGAAAGTTTCTAGCATTAATTAACCATTCCGAAGTTGTGTCTGATTTATAATAGTAATAATACAATAATGGATCATTGAATGCAGTGATCCGTTTTATCCATTGAACCAAAATAATTTCTGATTGGCACGAAAAGATTTATATAAACTGTCCATAGAATCGATCACATAATATCGATCTTGGATATTGCTATAGTCAAAACAGGTCATAATCATTTCTTCTATATTATAAGGTAAAAACTTAGATCGTGAACTTTCGCCTTTTGCGCATTTGACTACATTGGTAACCTCGTCAAGTGAAGAAATAATCCCGGCACCGTATATTTCGTAATCCATATCATTGGCAACTCGACGGAATGAATCGGTGTCACCTGTATTTTTGATCAACCCAAACTCATAGGTCCACCAAGCAAAATTCTGGAGTCGCTTTAAGTTATGTGCCACCAGGTCTGGACCCAGCCCTCGCTCATCTTTAAGGATCTCGTCCCCCAAGGCGCCAATTTCCCACATAAAGTCTGCATATTTTTTATTCATAAGAAATGGAATATGGCCTTGGATATCGTGAAAAATATCCGGCTCCGGGGTATATCCCTCATCATTTTTGATATCAATACCAGCATATTTTTCGGCAAAACGAGGTGACTGGCGAATAATTTCTGTTACTGGAAACTGTCGTTTTTTATTAATATCAAAAAACAATTCTTCATCAAGAAATCCGGCTACAGAAACCAATGTCCACCCAGTAGAATTTTCAATCAAGGGAGAAATGGCTTCAAAATCAGGAAACATATTATTGGGTATTGGTAAAGATCGAAGTCCCAACAAATATTCCCGCGATGAATATTGGTCTAAAAGAAATTCCAGGTTTTGGAATAGATCCGCCCATATGCGGTTTTCCAGGTTCAATACATTATCGTAATCTTGTGGTTTGGTATAATTGTCATTTTTACCAAAAATACGGATTCCCTCAATAGTGTTGGGAATAACATTTTTAAATAAATGATCGTATTTCGTAGATTGTGAAACCATATTATAATAATCTAATGATTAGAATTTAAGAGAGATCTCTATTCCATCCTACCATAGCCAAATGTAAGTGACTGCGCGATTCCTGCGACCAAAATCCATATCGGAGCGCAAATCACAATCAGCTCTCATATCAGCTGCATCGCGGTTGAACATTGTGTAGTCTTCACCATTAATCACGGCCTGGAACCTCCCTTCCTGCTCCCTGCACCACTCTCTAGCCGCATCTCGCAATTTTCCCGAGCCGTGCCCCGTAATGATCTTTATAGCTCGAATTCTGCCTTCAAAAGCAGATTGGCTAACGGTGGTTTCTAACAGCGATATGGCACTCTCAATGCTATGATTTGAATGCCCAATATCAATGATCTTTAATTTTTGATTACGCATTACCGGCGTCTATTTTACAATCTTTACCCTAACTTTCAGATTCAATTTAGGGGGAATTTTATGCGAAATATTACTTTAGGCCGTACAGGCGCTGAAGTATCAGCAATTAGCCTTGGGACTTGGTCTTACGGAGGCGCCAACAAAAGTGGGAAATTACCGGTAGGCTGGGCAGGACAAACAGATAACGATTCAACAGCTGCCCTAAAGCGCGCCTGGGAACGGGGTATCAATCACTGGGACACTGCCGATGTGTATGGGAATGGCCGATCCGAACAAGTGATCGGTTCAATGTGGGGGTCTATCCCCCGCAAGGATATTTTTATCGCCACAAAGGTTGGTTGGGATCGAGGATATAAAAAGCATTGGTATAATATTGATGTCATGCGACAAAACATGGAGCGATCTTTAATTAATCTGAAAACAGATTGCGTAGATCTCATGTATCTTCACCACTGCAATTTTGGTGAAAATGAAGAATATTTTAATGACGCGGTTGAAGTCATTCGAAAGTTTAAGGACGAAGGCAAAACAAGGTTTATCGGTTTATCAGATTGGTCATCTAAAAAAATTATGCAATTCATTGAACGGTGCGATCCTGATGTAGTTCAGCCTCTAAGAAATGTGATGGATGACACTTATGAATCCAGTGGATTAAAAAACTATGTGGATAATCATAATTTAGGAATCTGTTTTTTTTCACCCATTAAGCATGGCTTACTTACTGGTAAATACACTAAGCCGGCACAATTTGAAGATGGAGATTTTCGCAGTCATGAAAAGGCCTTTAGTGATATGGAATTCCTCCAAAAAATGCTGGACAATAAAGCTAAGCTGGATGAACGATTTTCGGATCATCTCAGCCCTGTGATTCATGGTGTGGTGAATGCGCTGTTTTCAGATTCCCCCACAGGCTGTGCTCTTTTGGGGCAACGGAATGTTGACCAGGTGGAAGCGGCGGCGGCATTAGGGGACCTGCTTTCAAATGAAGATTCCGATTGGGTAAAAAGCCTTTACCAAACCAATTAATTGTCTTTCTCCTCCCAATTCAATACCAAGGGTTTTGCTCTTGAAAAGGGCGTTTTTTCATCAAATCAGATTTCTGCACTTGAAGCTGAATTTGATCGCATCATTTCTCAATTACAATTCAGCGGGGAACACATTAATGCCCGTTGGGGGAGTGAATTAACACAACAAGTCGAAAATTCTGAATCAGAAGTGATCCATACCCATAATGTCCAAAGCTATTCTTCTATTATGTTAGAAATGGTTCAACATAAAAAACTTTTGAATCTTTCTGAATCCCTGATTGGTCCGGACATTATTCTTCACCATACAAAACTATTTTTAAAGTCCAAAAAAAGGGGATCAGCATTTCCTCTCCATCAGGATTGGTCGTATTTCCCCACTAAAAAGAATTCCATGATCGCAGCGGTAATCCATCTGTCTGATTCCACAGAAAAAATGGGGTGCTTTCGGGTTATTCCCGAATCACATAAAATGGGAAAAATAGAAAATTCTGATGGCCATTCTCGAGTGCCAGAAATTCACGATAATTACACTTTAGATTCTGCAGAACCTGTAAAAGCGAAACGGGGGGATATCCTATTTTTCCATTGCTGCACAATTCACGGTTCAAAGCCAAATTTATCCGATAAGCCGAGAAAAACGATCTTAATCCAACTCTATTCAGGAAAAGACAAAGTTATTGAAAACAATCAACATACCAATGTTCAACTGGTATTACGGGGATGGAATCATCATGCTACCCGAAATTCCGTAAGTAATATAAAAAGTTAATCTTTTAAAAAAGTGCTTGTGCCCCATCCCGCCAACATCGCCAACAATACAGATGGCAGCATTACATCTAATTTATTTATATAGGCTTCAAGCGTTGAAATATTGGGCACCACAAATTTGAAAAAGGGGATACACAAGAATCCTGTAACCATAGTGGCGATAGCCCCTTTTTCAGTATAATCATTCCAGAAAATAGATAAAATAATCACAGGACAAAATGTAGCGGCAATCCCGGACCAACCAAAGATCACAAACCAAAAAACAGTACGGGTTGGGGACAAAACTGATACAGCTAAGGCTACACCTAAAGCAAGTATTGCCAGGGTCAGGGTAACTTTTTTGGATAAACCCATAAGCTTTTTTTCATCTACATCCGGATGGAGGATCTGCTGGTAAAAATCACGGGTGACAGCGCTGGAAGCGACAACCAAAAGTGAATCAACCGTGGACATGACAGCCGATAACACTGCTGCAATGTAAATACCAATAATCAGGGTAGGCATAACTTGTCCCAGAACCAATGCAAGAACATCTTCTGCAGCATTGCCTAAAATCATTTCCGGATTTTCTCCCGCTTCTGTAAGCATATATCGTCCTAGAATCCCAATGGCAACCGCAGACGTGTCTGTCAGTAAAGTATAAAAAAGAGCAACCCACTTCCCTTTCTCGATCTCGGCTTCATTTTTGATAGCAATGAATCGTACGTAAACCTGAGGCGATCCCATGAACCCAATCCCAATAGATAAAAGCCCTAACACTGCAACAAAGTTCATGAGCGTTAATCCCCCGGGACCCCATATATCTAGCAACCACGGATCAATGGACAGCAAACCTTCTATAATAGATACATCTCCCGACAAACTAAAATACGCAACAACCGGCAGAAGCAGAAGTCCCACAAACATAAGCGATCCCTGGAAAAAATCAGACCAGGCTACTGCAAGAAATCCACCAGAAAAAATGTACATGACAACAATTCCGAAACCAATGGCAATGCCGGTGTAATAATCAAGCCCAAGAAAAGACTCAAAGGTTTTTCCCGTAATATCAATCTGGGCGCTCACATAGATCACCACAAAAAGGGAGAGTGCCGTAGCAGCAACAATCCGAATTGTGTGCGTGGTGGATTTAAAATGACTCACCAAAAAATCCGGGATTGTGATGGAACCATATTCGTCAGTCATACGCTTGAATTTTCTGGCCATGTATTGCCAGGAAAGCCACACGCCGATGACTTCTCCTACAACGATCCATAGAGCGCTTACGCCCATCATGGCGCCCATTCCCGTAACGCCAATCAGGAGCCAACCCGATTCTCCTGTAGATCTGGCAGATAAAGCCGCAATCCAATATCCCAACTTTTTCCCACCTACAAAATAATCAGATATGTTGGATACACGTTTAGATGCAAAATAGCCGATACCTAGAAGAATAGCAAAATAAAGGGCAAGGACAATCAGTTTAAGAATCAAGAATTATTCCCTTCAGGTGGAAACAGTACCTTCATGGTTGGATAAGGAATTTGAATATTATTCTGTGAGAATTGTTTATATATTTCTGTATTCACTGCGTCCACCGTCCGACCGCGAATTTCAGGTTTATGAATCCAGAACAGGAGTTGAAGCTTCAGCCCATGGTCACCAAATTCACGAAATCGTACACGAGGTTCCGGTGTTTTTAAAACATTTACATTATCTAACGCAATGGCAACCAAAACATTTTTAACTTGATCTAAGTCTGAATCATAAGCCACATGGATGGTAATTCGTACCCGTTCGGTTTCACCGGGACCACCGCTTTCGTTCACAATTTTAGAAGCGGCAATAACAGAATTAGGTATGGTAATCTCAATATCATCACGGGTCATAAAGCGAGTGGATCGCAGTCCCATTTGTTTTACATAACCCCGTTCGCCTGTGTCTAATAAAATATAGTCTCCTTCCTTGAAGGGTGAATCAGCCATGAGAAAAATGCCGGCGAAAAAATTGGCCACCGTATCTTTCGCAGCCAAACCTAAAACAACACCCAAAACACCGGCCGAAGCCAGGATGCCATTAATATTAATATCCCAACTTAAGAAAATAAAATAAATGCCAAACAGGCCAATGCCAATCTTTCCCAAATTATTAAAAAGTGGTAATGTTTTTTGTTGCAGAAGTGGGTTGGTTGTTTTCTTCGATGCCCATTCCATAGAGACCACTAGTACTTTCATCACAATGACCAGCCAAATTAAAATCGTGATTGTTTTAAAAATACCTACTAATGCAAAATCAAGATATTCCGGGAGTCCTGCCGTTTTAACCGCAACTGAAAATCCAATAAAAAGGATGGTGTAAAAAATAGGGCGATGCAATAACTGGAGTATCTGGTCATCGAGACTTGTTTGGGTTTTATCGACGACTCGTTTAAAGATTCGTGTAAAAATTAGATCCGTTATTTTTGCAGCAATCACAGCTCCCCAAATAATCAGAACACTCTGGAGGATCGGATTGGAAAGGGCTGCGCCATAATTCTCTTGGAACCAACTCATCATAGCTCTAAATATAAAACAAGTCAGTGTAATATTATTATGTGATTAATAAAATGATGGGTTAGTTTTTACTATCATTTATTTTAATAATACTCAAACCCAGTGGCATAAATATGACTAATCTCAAAAATAAGTTTTTTCTATTTATTGGATTTATTGCTGTATTATCCTGGAGATGTACCCAAGACATTAAACATTCAAACTGGCCCACTTATGGGTGGAACATATCTACTCCTGAAGAACAAGGTATGAATTCAGATTCTCTTTTTACATTAAGCAAAAAACTTGAGAGTGGAAACCTGGGCTACATTGATGGCATGTTAATCATTCGCAATGGAAAAATCATTTTTGAAGAACAATATTCCAATAATTATGATTCACTTTTCAAAACAACAGACACAGAACCAGGTAAGTACAATTATTACGATCCTAATTGGCATCCATATTATAAAGAGACTAAACTCCATACAATGCAATCCGTAAGCAAAAGCTTCACGGCAGCAGCCATTGGCATAGCAATAAAAAATGGGCAGATTCTCAGTGTCAATGAAAAAGTCATGGATTACATGGATGGATATGAATCGCTAACCCCGGATATCAGGCGGGATGCTATGACTATCAAAGATGTCCTCACCATGACGACTGGAATTCTCTGGGATGAATTGTCCATGCCTTACACAGATACAAGCAGTACTTGTGTCAAAATGGAAGCTACTAATAATTGGATAAAATTTGTTGTAGACCAACCTCTGGCGTTTGAGCCCGGTAAAAAATGGGAATACAGCAGTGGGGCTACCATGTTATTATCTCATATTATTAAAGAAGCAACAGGAGAAGACCTCGCAAAATATTTAGAGAACAATCTCTTTAACGCTCTTGGTATCAAAGATTATTTCTGGAAACATATACCTACAGGGCTTACAGATGCAGAAGGTGGTCTGTATCTTACGCCAAGAGATTTGGCCAAGTTTGGTTACTTGTATTTAAACAATGGTAATTGGAATGGGGAACAAATCTTGCCTAAAAATTGGGTAAAACTCAACACTGAAAAATATTTTAATACTTTATGGCCCGCATTCAAATATGGATACCAATGGTGGCTCATCCCTTATGGTGAAAATCAAATTACCATGCTTGCGTCTGGTTTGGGTGGACAAAGAATGCTCGTTATTCCAGAGTTGAATATTGTGGCCGTTTTTACAGGGTGGAATGTTTATGATACTCCAGCATTAGACTCCTGGATGGCCATGCACAAGTTGATCAATGCTGTTTTGAAATAACAAATTTGTTATTTTGTCATAACCATTTTTTTTGTGATTGTGTTTGATTCCATTTTTAATTGACATAAATAAACACCGCTGGGTACAGTTTTTTGATTTTGGTCAACACCGGTCCAAAGGATATTATGGTTTCCTGCGCGCTGAAATCCATCATGAAACTTGTAGACCATTTTCCCCATAATATCATAAATAGCTAATTCAATATTGCCTGATTCTGGCAATGTATAACTGAATTGAGTTGACGGATTAAATGGATTCGGATAGTTTTGGCTCATATTAAACTGGGATGGAATTTGTGGATCGTTTTCATTGCTTAATTCTTCATCATGCTCGATCATGAAAATATGAGGTTTGTCTGCAGCAAAACTAGCCGAAGTAAAAACAAGATCGCCATTGTTATCATTATCTATATCACCGGAAAATAGTTTTGCAACCCGCAGTTTCCCTTGGTCACTTCCGGGCGTAAAGTCATCTGTTGTATCATCCATAAAAATCACATGTTCAGTATAGCTAGTGACGCCAAAAGGATCATCCCCTACAAATTCCCAATCATACAAGGCTTCATTGTAATGCCCTCCTATATATAAATTTGGATTTCCATCGCCATCCGCATCTCCCAATTTTAACTCCCTTAATCCACCGGGGTAA
>Ga0208642_1000540_pt1 | contig 20012 bp, 15 predicted proteins | sample ETN02SmetaG_4_FD_185790 | JGI IMG/M metagenome (GOLD analysis project Ga0208642, IMG submission 185790) | Marine microbial and viral communities from oxygen minimum zone, Eastern Pacific Ocean - ETNP2014F10-02SV251 (SPAdes) (version 2) | ecosystem: Environmental > Aquatic > Marine > Oceanic ...
TCAGTGCCGTACGTATGATCCGGGCGGTACTGCCATCCATGCGCCGGGGCGGTGGTGGCTCTATCGTCACCGTGACCTCATCGTCGGTCAAGGAGCCAATCGACGTGTTGCTCCTGTCTAATGTGATGCGCTCTGGCGTGGTGAGCCTTGCCAAAAGCCTGTCCCAGCAACTGGCGCCAGAGGGGATTCGCGTCAACAACCTGGTGCCGGGGTCGATCAATACCGACCGGCTGAAAGCGCTTGTCGGTGCCCGCGCCGAGGCGCTCGACCGCGCGTTCGAGGACGTCTGGGCAGAGCGCAGCGCAGCGATTCCGCTGGGTCGTTTTGGTGAGGCCGACGAGTTTGGTCGCGCTGGGGCTTTTTTGTTATCGGATGCGGCCTCTTACATTACTGGTGAGACGCTAGTGGTGGATGGCGGCGCCATGAAAACCGTCTGGTAAGTACCCGTTGTCGCCAGTTTGTGGCCTGGCCGGGTACCGGCTGCCTGAGAGAAGATTTAGCGAGCGTTGATGATGGCCTGGTTGTGAAAAAGGGTCAACGGCGTGAAGTGCAGGCCCCGTGGCTTACACCCTATGGGGAAAACGCTGTTTCTCGTCGACTATTTTTCAGCCGATATGTAACTAATATGTGCCGCGTCTGCTTCACCGATTTCCGTTGGCGTGTAGATGTCGTTGCCTTCGCCGGTTTTCTCGTCAGTGCCTTCCCAGTGAACCAATACCCGCTGGAAGCCGGATTCCATAAGCAATTCGCGTAACTCCGGCAACGTCCACAGCCGCCAAGTGTAGGTAAATGCCCGCTTCATCCTGGAGCCATCCGGGAACTTGAAGTGGATATAGCAGACCATGTCCCCAGTGATCGGGTTGTAGCGGGCCTGGTCCCAGACGTAGGTGAAATTGTCGTGTTCGGTTTCCTCCTCCATCTCGCGGAAGGCTTCGTAGCCGCCGTAAGTATCGATAAAGAACACGCCGTCATCCACCAGGCACTCCCGGACCCGGCTGAAGTAGCACCGCAGGTCATCCCGGGTCTTGAAGATCTGATAACTGAAGTTCATCGCCAGGATCAGGTCTACCGGTGGGGTCTGTGCCGTGAGCACGTTGTCGTTGAGCAGTGTGATCCGCTTTGCAATGGTGCCATTCAGTGCAGCTACGTTGTTGTTGCGGCCCCAGTTCAATACCTCACTGTCCAGATCCACGGCATAAGCCTGGTTGGTCTTGCGCCGCTGCACCCACTCGGTGCTGGTGTTGGCTGTACCACAGAAATCTTCGCGCAAAGTGCGGGCCCGCCGGCCGCGCAAGGTTCGAAAAGTGTTATCCACCATATCGATTTCAGCTTCGACACATTGCACAGCCTCCTGGTACAGCAAGTGGCGATCAGCCTGGTCAGCCTGAGATTTTCCGGTTCTCTTGCGATAGCGCGGTTTGCTTTGTTGTGGGCTCATGTGTTTTCGCTCAGGTATCTGGATTGGCGGAAAGTGTTTTCGGCGCGGTTAAACCCGGCTGACGGTAAGCTTTTGGTAGCCCAGGCTCTGACGCCTGGAGTGTACGGGGGGTGGATGTTATCGCAAACGTCGATGTAACTTAACCCGAGCGATCGGTATTGGTGACAGCTTGGCTCGTGGGGCAGGCGGCAACAGCGGCGGTGATGACACGCATGATCCGAGTCAGTGTGCTGTCCCGGTCGTCATTGATGATGACTGGGATATTCGCCCGGTGAGCGTCATCCAACAGCGATTCCTGCAGCTGCCAGATTGCATCGAAGTTCTCCAGGTAACGCTGTGCTCGGCGGTCAGGTGCATCGGTGAACCGCCCCTGGAGAAACCGTTGCAGGGTCTTTTTGCGGGTCACTGCCAGCATGATCGGTACGACTACGGCCTCCGTGTCAGCGGAGATACTTCCGGCCAGGCGCGGCCGGACGTGCACACCTTCGAGTAGCAGCGACACGTTCTCACGAAGAGCCCGCTGCAGCACCGCCTCAGTTGCGACCTCCACTAAGTCGGCCTGGCGGTGAAAACCTTCGATGATGAGATCGCTGACACTGGAACGGTGTACGGACGAGGGCGAAGCCTTCCATGCGTCAAAACTCGAGTGGTGGAGTTCCGGTGTAAGTTGCGGTGCAACCAGGGTGCGCATAACTTCCCGCAACATATCAGTCGACTGTGACCGAGTGATGTTGAGTCGGGTTGCGATCTCGGTCGACATTGTGCTTTTACCTACCCCGGGGGCGCCACCGATCATCAGGATCAGTGGCTTTTTGGAAAGAAAAAAGTCGCGCCAGGCCCGGTAGTTGCTAGCAAATTCCTCACCCGCCTCCAGCGCGACAACTTCTTCAGTCAACTTGCGCAGCGACTCACGCTCTATACCGCGGGGATGGTGCTTCAGTAGCCGTTCGTAGACCACATGGGTGAGTTGTTCTGCCACGTTCTGCGGTAGCCCGCAGGTTTCCAGGCGGTGCTGGAAAAGGTTACGAGAAAACCAATCCGAATGACCTCCAGAACGGGTAATAGGGATCCAGCCGGTGTGATCCTTGATGAATGCATAACCTCTTTCCACGTCCTCACCGTGGCTCGCGAGTAACACCTTGGATACTTCTTCACGCACCTGTCGGGTGGTGACTTCCTCGAAGTGCTCAAGGCTCTCCCGCACCCGAGAGGCAGCTTCGTGGGCATCGGAAAAAGACAGCCCCGCCTTTTGCAGGGAGCGGGTCAGGATGCCCCGCAGAAACGGCTGGTTGCCTCCAGAGCGGTCAAAAACAGTGAGTTTGGACATTGAGATCGCCGGGCAGGCAGATAGATAGCGCAGGGGGAACTTAATATATCAATGGTATCAGAGATGACCGACCCAGTAAGATCGTGCGCCAGGCCTGTGCCGGGGCGATATACTGATGCCAGGCACGAACGAGGGTGCATCAAGATGGCAGAAGCTGCACAAAAAGCCGGGGCTATCGCGACTGCTATAGCGGAGCTTAAAGAACATTTCGGGGGCCGGTTGTCGGAGGTCATGGCTGTGCGCGAGCGTTTTGGCAAGGACGAGTCTTTTCATCCCTCGGCGCCCCCGGACGCAGTGATTACGCCGCACAGCACCGAAGAAGTAAGCGCAATCGTCCGCACCTGTGCCCGGCACCAGGTGCCGGTTATTCCCTATGGTACCGGCACTGCACTCGAGGGGCAGGTTGCGGCGCTGCAGGGAGGTATCTCCATTAACTTGCAGGAGATGAACCAGGTGGTCGAGGTGCACGCCGAGGATCTCGATGTGGTGGTCCAGCCCGGCGTTACCCGTAAGCAATTGAACAATCACTTGCATAACAGCGGCCTGTTTTTCCCGATTGATCCTGGTGCCGATGCGTCAATCGGCGGCATGACCGCCTGCCGGGCCTCGGGCACCAACGCTGTGCGCTATGGCACCATGCGCGAGAACGTTCTGGCTCTGACCGTGGTGCTGGCCGATGGCCGGGTGATTCGTACCGCCCGCCGCGCTCGCAAGTCGGCAGCCGGCTATGACCTGACGCGACTTTTTGTTGGCTCGGAAGGCACACTCGGGGTGATTACCGAGGTCACGCTGAGGCTTTACGGCATTCCCGAGGCTATCTCCTCGGCTGTGTGCACGTTCCCGGACGTGGACAGCGCTGTCAACACAGTTATTGCCACTATCCAGTACGGCGTGCCAGTCGCGCGTATTGAGTTACTGGATGAGGTGCAAATCGACGCGATCAACCGTTACTCGAAAACTGACCTGGCGCTCGCACCGACCCTGTTCCTCGAGTTTCACGGTACTGAGCAGGGCGTTGAGGAGCAGGCGGGCATTGTGCAGGAACTGGCAGCTGAGTCGGGTGGTAGTGATTTTCAATGGAGCGCCAATACCGAGGAGCGCAACCGCCTGTGGCAGGCCCGTCACGACGCGGCCTATGCTTGTAAGGCGTTGCAGCCCGATGGCCAGATCTGGGCAACCGATGTCTGCGTTCCCATATCACGATTGGCCGAGTGTATTCGCGAGACCCAGCGGGACATCCGCGATTCCAATTTAGTGGCGCCGATCGTCGGTCATGTTGGCGATGGCAATTTCCACCTGTGTCTCCTGGTGGGCAAGGATGACGCGGCAGAACATCAGCGGGCCCAAGAACTGCACGAGCGCATGGTGATGCGGGCGCTGGCCATGGGCGGCACCTGCACCGGTGAGCACGGGGTTGGTTACGGCAAGATGGATTTTCTGGTTGCCGAGCACGGTGAGGCAGTGAGCGTGATGCGCTCAATTAAGCAGGCGCTCGATCCCGATAACATCATGAATCCGGGCAAGATCGTGCGCGTGTGATGCCTGGCTTGTCCTGGCATTAAAGCGGACTCGGCCTAGTTTCTGGCAACAAAGAACATGCAGTCAGTGCAATCGATAGAGCATTGGTCTATCCAAAAGCCGCCGCTACATGCCGAGGGCGGGGTCGTGGTAACACAGCATGCGCTCGCTGCCGAGGCGGGTGCACAGGTGCTGGCACAAGGCGGTAACGCAGTAGATGCTGCGATAACGGCCGGTTTTGCCCTGGCCGCGGTAGAGCCGTGGATGAGCGGGCTTGGCGGTTGCGGCTTTATGGTGGTCTATCGGGCGAGCGAAAAGCGTAGTTATGCGTTGGAATTCGGGGTGCGCTCGCCCGCGGGCATCGATCCGGCCGACTACCCCCTTAGCACTGGGTTTGACTCAGACCTTTTTGCCTGGCCGGGGGTGGTCGATGACCGCAACGTGCTGGGACCGTATTCCGTCGCGGTGCCGGGCTTTGTCGCGGGACTGGGTGAGGCGGCCGGACGTTTTGGCACGCTCCCCTGGCACCAGTTGTTGGCACCGGCCATCGCGCTGGCCGAGAAGGGCCTCACTGTGGACTGGTATTCGAGCCTCAAGATCGCCTCGAGCGCGCCAGATATCGCGCGTTTCGAATCCACCCGCTCGGTCTATCTTCCAGATGGCCATGTGCCCATGGGCCATTGGGCCGGCCCGCCGCCAGTGATCGAACTGACAGGCCTTGCCGCGACCCTGGCCCAGCTGGCCGATGAGGGCCCCGGATCTTTTTACAACGGGAATCTTGCCGAGCGTGTGCTGACGGATGCCGCATCGGTGGGCGTTAACCTCTGTGCTGAGGACCTCGCTTCCTACCGGGTGCACTGCCAAGAGTTATCCGGTCTGGTTTATCGGGATACCGTGGTCTATACGCCAAGTGGCCTTTGCGGTGGTCCGAGTCTGTGCCAGGCCCTCACCGAACTGCAGGAGCGCATGGCTGTATCGCCTGCGCTACCCGATGCCGGATCATTTGCCACTATCGCCGCCAGCCTGCAGGCCGCCTACGGGCACCGCCTGGCACAGATGGGGGACAGCCCGGACGGCCGGGTGCCGGCCTGCACCACCCACCTCAACGTGACTGACCGTGACGGTAATGTCGTGGCCCTGACCCAGACGCTGCTCTCGGTTTTTGGCTCGCGTCTATTGCTGCCCGATACCGGAATCCTGATGAATAACGGCATTATGTGGTTTGACCCCGAACCGGGCCGGCCCAACTCGATTGGCGCCGGCAGGCAGCCGCTATCCAATATGTCTCCCGCAATCATGCTGCAGCCGGGAGGCGCTGTTACGGCCCTGGGCGCCTCGGGCGGTCGGCGCATTGTTTCAGCGGTGCTGCAGCTGATTTCGTTTATGGCCGATTTTTCGATGGATCCCGGGCAAGCCATGCACCAGGCGCGCATCGATGTCGGCGCCAATGGTGAAGTGTTGGCCGATGCGGCCTTCAATCCTACGATATTGCAGGAACTGAGCGACCAGTTGGGCACACTGGCGATCGCCGGCCACGGGGTCTATCCCAGCTTGTTTGGTTGTCCTTCGATCGCCCGGTTTGACCCCGCCAGTGGCTGCTCCACCGGGGCAGCATTTGTGCCCTCGCCGCTGGCTGCAGCCGTCGCTGAACCGCAGGCTAACTGACTGCGGCCAGCCCGCGCGATATCCGGAAAAGTGACTGTGCAATCGCTATCCCGGAGTGGCCGCAGGGCACCCAGGCGTATCAGCGGCGAAGGCCGGTTACCGATTGAGGACGGCGTCTTTGAACACTGGCCGGGTTTTCTGACATCGATCGAAGCGTCCCGTTACTGTCAGGCATTGTCGGAAAAGGTGCCATGGACCACGCCGCGCGTACACCTGTACGGGCGTTGGCTAGATTCGCCGCGCCAGGCAGCCTGGTACGGCGATCCGGGAACCGTGTACCGTTACTCAGGCACCGTCAACCAGCCGCTGGTCTGGCTGGCGGAACTAACGGAGTTGCGTGAACGTCTTGCGGCTTTTTTTGGACGCGCGTTTAATAGTGTTTTGCTTAATCACTACCGAACAGGAGCCGACAGCATGGGTTGGCACAGCGATGACGAACCGGAGCTGGGCCCGGTACCGATGATCGCTTCGCTCAGCCTGGGCGGGCCGCGGCGTTTTCTGCTGCGACACCGTCAGCGTAAGGATTTGCCGGTGCATGAGATTATGCTCGGCCATGGCGCATTGCTGCTGATGGGGGCCGGCTCCCAGGCAGCCTGGCGCCACAGTGTGCCCAGGACCGCCCGCCCGGTAGCGCCTCGAATCAACCTGACCTTTCGTCAGGTTACGATAAGCCAAAGCGATGCCGGAACCTGATTTCGTGGATCAAACTCTGTCAGACCAGGCCAGCAGGTCTGCCGGCGATGCCTATCGCCCGCTCGCCGAGGTGATGCGACCGCGTACGCTGGAGGAGTTTGTCGGCCAGCCCCACCTGATTGGGTCAGGGTCGGTGCTGCGCGAGGCGCTGGTCGGTGGGCACGTGCATTCGATGGTGCTGTGGGGGCCACCGGGTACTGGCAAGACCACCTTGGCTCGAATGGTGGCAACCTATTGCGATGCCCGTTTCCAGGTGCTCTCGGCCGTGACTGCCGGGGTCAAGGAAGTGCGCGAGGTCGTGGCCCAGGCCAAGGCGATACCCGGCAAACTGGTGCTTTTTGTTGACGAGGTGCATCGTTTCAACAAGGCACAGCAGGATGGTTTTTTGCCCCATGTTGAGGACGGCACCCTGGTGCTGATCGGTGCCACCACCGAGAACCCGGCCTTTGAGCTCAATAATGCGCTGCTCTCACGGTTGCGGGTTTATGTGCTCAAAGTATTGGCGCGTGAAGACCTGCAGCTGCTGCTCGAGAACGTGCTGTCTGACTGCGAGCGGGGCCTGGGCAAATTGAACCTCACCCTGTCGGACTACGCCCGCGGCTGTCTGCTGGGCGCAGCAGATGGCGATGCCCGGCGGCTGCTGAATTTTCTGGAAATCGCGGCGCAGTTTGCTACCGTGACTGACAGCGGGCATGCACTGGCGGACGAGGCACTGGCCGAGGTGATCGGCACACCCCTGCGGCGTTTTGACAAGGGTGGTGATCTGTTCTACGACCAGATATCGGCGCTGCACAAATCGATGCGCGGTACCGATCCCGATGCCGTGCTGTACTGGTTTGCGCGCATGCTCGATGGCGGCTGCGACCCCCGCTACATCGCGCGCCGGGTGATCCGCATGGCCAGCGAAGACGTCGGCAACGCGGACCCGCGGGCGCTCAATCTTGCACTGGACGCCGCACTGACCTATGAGCGTCTGGGTTCGCCTGAGGGCGAGCTCGCGATCGCCCAGGCGCTCGTGTACCTGGCCTGCGCACCGAAAAGCAACGCGGTATACAAAGGTTTCAATGCGGCCATGAAAGCTGCCTGCGAGACCGGCACCCAGGAGGTGCCGCTGCACCTGCGTAATGCCCCGACCCGGCTGGCCCGGGAACTCGGCCATGGCGACAACTACCGCTATGCGCACGACGAGCCCGGCGCGTACGCCAGCGGCGAGACTTATTTGCCGGATACTCTGCAGGGCCGGCGTTTCTACCACCCGGTAGAGCGGGGCCTTGAGATCAAGATTCGCGAGAAACTCGCGCGCCTGCGTGGCCAGGCCTCGAAGGCGAGTGATGACGACTGAGCGCACTCGGCTTCTACGGGCACTGAGTACAACGAAGCCGGCCAGTATCACGAGCCTTGCCCTGGAGACCGGTATCAGTGAGGCGGCAGTCGAAAAACACCTGGCTGACCTGCAGTTAGAGGGACTTCAGTTCCGGGTGGCAAATCAATCCGGTTACCAGTTGGCTTTTGCGGTCGATCCCATAGATGAAGCGCAACTCAAGGGTGCACTGGCAGCCGGGGGGTTTCCCTTTGTCGAGCGGGTTACGCTGCTGGATACAGTGGGTTCAACCAATGACTGGCTGACTCGCCGGGCCGCTGCCGGCGATATGCACGGACGGGCCTGCATAACTGAGTTTCAAAGTGCCGGCCGCGGCCGGCGCGGGCGTTCCTGGCAGGGGGGGCCATACCGTCACCTGATGCTTTCACTGGGGTGGTGTTTCCAGAGGGAAGCCGCCGCGCTTGCCGGACTCAGTCTTTCTATCGGCCTGGCGTTGGCGCGCGAACTGCGCCAACTGGGTGGCCGCAATATCGGCCTGAAATGGCCCAATGATCTGCTTTGCCCGGCCGGAAAACTGGGCGGCATACTGGTAGATCTGATCCCGCAGGCCAATGCAGGCAGTTACGCGGTGGTTGGAGTCGGCATCAACCTGGATGATTCTGGTCTTGTCGGTATGGCTGCGGGCCAGCGGGTGACCGATCTTGCGGCCCAGCTTGATGGCCCACTACCCCAGCGCAGCGAATTGGCGGCATCGGTTTTGACCTGGCTGGCGCAGGCCTTAGCGCGTTTTGATCAGCTAGGTTTTGCTGGCGACCAGGCCGAGTGGAATACGCTGGATGTTTTTGCTGGCAAGAAGGTCTCGGCAGTTGTAGAGGGTGAGAAGGTTTCGGGGTGTGGGGACGGTGCCGATGCCACTGGCTGTTACCGGGTGCGGCGCGATGACGGATCGATTGCAACCTTAATCGCAGGCGAGGTCAGCCTGTCACTGGAACATCTGGTGACGGGGGCACAAAAAAGCGCTCCATGAATACCTAGCGGTCGACTTACTGGTTGATCCCGGCCCCAGCCTAAGTCAGCCGAGATTCTTATGTTTTGATGCATGACCAGTCGGCATACTGGTTGAGCGCTTCAAATAACGTCCCTGGCAGGCAGCACTGGTGGGCACGACCAGTCGTTAAGGCTAATACTTGAGTTCAGCATCGGCTATTTATTACCTTTAGCTCCGGCGCCAAAGTGATCCCGGTAAGATACAGCAACGCCGGCGCTGTCAGCTTCAAAGACGCCGCGGGCGATCGCCCGGGCCGTACAGTCAGCGGCAAGCGCCCCGATGCGGGCGAGCACATCAATCGCTGTGACAGTGTCGCTCACAGCACCGGTGGTGGAAAGCGCAAAAACGGTATCACCGTCCTGCGGTGCATGTACCGGACGTAACGCACGGGCGAGGCCATCGTGCGCCATGATCGCGAGCCGTTTGCTTTGCGCAGGAGTCAATGGCGCATCCGTCGCAACTGCAACCAGCGTGGTATTCGTTGTCGGGCCAAGGTCACGGGGAAAATGGGGTTCGAGACTGACGGGGCGCGTGGGCACTGGCTGGTGACCAAGTTCACCATTTTGCTCAAATGGCCACGCCCATAGTACCGGAGTACCTGGGATGACAGCCGAGCCTGCCGAATTGACTGCTGCCAGTGCACCGACCGTATACCCGGTTTGAGGATCAAATAATGAAGCGCTGCCGGTACCGCCTTTAAGTTCTCCGGCAATCGCACCCAGCCCTGCACCCGCGTTGCCCAGTGCAAACTGCTCTGCACTGTTCTCGCAAGCCTGCCTGCCCAGTTCCCGATAATCACAGTTTGGGTGTTGGCTGTCTTGCCCGTTGACGAACAGATCAAATACCACGGCACACGGTACGATTGGAACGCAAGTATCTCCAACCCGATAGCCCCGGTTGTTCTCATACAGCCAGCGCTGTACGCCGCTGGCAGATTCCAGCCCAAAAGCAGAGCCGCCGGAGAACACCAGCGCATGGATTACCTCAATGCTGTTCTCCAGGGTCAGCACATCGGTTTCCCGGGTACCGGGAGCCCCGCCGCGCTGATCGATAGCCGCGATGGCCTCTTTTTCTGGCAGCAGTACGGTGACGCCGGTTAGGAGATTTTCTGATTGTGCATGGCCAACGCGAAGGCCAGGGACATCGGTAACCAGGTTTAATGGGCCGGGGGTGAGAGTCATCGGGTGTAGTTGCGCGCGGGCCGACTTTTTTTCAATCCGTATCGAGCCAGGTCATTTTTTTGACTTGGTGCCGTCCGGTCCACGGTAACATGCCCGAAGCGATAGTGTCCATCAGGTGACTCCCCGGCTCATCTGCCGTGTCAGATGCGGCCAGTATGTTATGGTTACGGCATGGATGTTGCGAGGGGAAAATAGGCCAAGGCTGGCGGCATCCGCTGCACTGCGCTGACTGGCGCGTAATATTTTTGCTGCTTTAACTTCACCAAATCGGAGGAAGGTACGGATGAATAAGAAACTCACCATGCTGTGCAAGAGCTCTGTTATTTCGTTATTGCTGTTTATGTGTCTGCCGGTCGGCCCGGCTATGGCGAAAGATTCAATCAGTATCGGCATGCGGCTGGAGCCTGCCCCGGGTCTGGATCCAACCACCGGCGCGGCCGCTGCAATCAGCCAGGTCACCTTGTACAACATATTTGAAGGGCTGACCCGGCTGGATGGCGGGGGTGGGGTACACCCCCTATTGGCCAAGTCCTGGGATATCTCTGCAGATGGGGCGACTTATACCTTTTCTCTGGAAGAGGGCGTGACATTCCACAACGGCTCGTCATTCGATTCGGCCGACGTCAAGGCGCAGTTTGCGCGCAACGCGGCGGAAGACAGTTCCAATAAGGCGAAGAAACTTTTCTCCAGTATCAAGTCGATTACCACACCTGATGCACACACCGTAAAGATCACCTTGTCATCAGCCAATGCCTTGCTGCCGTTTTTCCTGGCCCAGGCTACGGCAGTGATACTGGATCAGGAGGCATTCGCTGACGCCAATACTAATCCTATTGGTACCGGGCCCTACAAGTTCGTCAAATGGACCAAGGGTGATTCTGTTTCCATGGAGAAGTACGGGCAGCACCGCAACGCCGGCAATGTCCAGATCAAGCAGGTTAAATTCCGCTTTATTAATGATGCAGCGGCCCAGGTCGCGGCATTGAAGGCGGGCGACCTGGATTACATGCCCTCCCTGAGCGCACCGGAGATGTTCGCCGAATTCCAGCAGGATGATCGTTTCACGACCCTGAGTGGCACGACCGAAGGTGAAACTATTCTTGCGATGAATAATAAGCGTGAGGCGCTGGCAGATGTCCGGGTTCGACGGGCCCTGATGCACGCTATTAACCGTGAAGACTTGATCATCGGTGCTGTAGCAGGATACGGAACGCCGATCGGCAGTCACTTCGCGCCGCATCACCCGGCGTATGTCGACCTGACATCCGAGTCATCGTACAACCCAGATCTTGCCAGATCGCTGCTGAAGGAGGCGGGGCAGGAAGGCCTTACTTTGTCGCTGCACCTGCCACCACCGAGTTATGCGCGTCGTGGTGGCGAGGTAATCGCGGCAATGCTGGCCGAGGTTGGCGTTACCATCAATATCGAGAATGTCGAGTGGGCGCAGTGGCTGGATAAGGCATACAAGAAAAAAGAATATGACCTCACCATCGTTTCTCATGTAGAGCCGATGGATATGGGGCGGATTTACTCGAATCCGAATTATTACTTCCAGTATGACAGCCAGGAGTTTCGCAACATTATTGACAAGTTCACTGCCGCTACCACGGTTGAGGAGCAGACCGCGCAGTTGCAGGCAGCACAGCGACGGCTCGCGGCCGACATGCCTAATGGCTTTTTGTTCCAGCTGGCAAAGCTTGGCGTGGCGCAAGCCGGGTTGACCGGGATGTGGCCCAGCTGGCCGGCTTTTATTAATGATGTTTCTGCGATGAGGTGGGAGTGACGGCAGCAGGATGCCGGTAGATCTCAACCGCTGACCCCCGCGGGCCAGACCCTGGATGCCAGAGGGCGCCCAGGGTCGTTGCTGGAGTCCAGCAGACAGTTACGGAGTTACGGGCTGCCCAGTGGGCAGCCCGTCTTCTGTTACAAAAGGATTTAGTTATGCGCGTTGTCATTGCGATGATGAAGCACGAAACGAATACGTTCTCGCCAGTGGTAACAGGTTGGGAGCGGTTCGAGCAGTGGGGGGCGTTTCAGGGCGAGGCCGTGCAGGCCGCCTATGGCAACACGCGGATGCCGGTGGCAGCATATATGAAGCTCGCAAATGTGCACAACGCGCAGATCATCACTCCCCTGGCAGCAGAGGCGATGCCCTCAGGACCCGTCTCTGAAGAAGCGTTCGAGTTCATGGCGGGGCTGATATGTAATGCGATAGCCAGTGGTTGTGATGCCGCACTGCTGGATTTGCATGGCGCGATGGTAGCCGAGCACACCTTGGACGGGGAGGGCACCCTGCTCGCGCGCATTCGTGAGATCTCGCCTGATTTACCAATCGCTGTTACCTGCGATCTTCATTGCAACCTGACAGCAAAGATGATTGAAAACTCTACCGCATTAATCGGCTACAAAACCTACCCACACGTGGATAACTACGAGGTTTCTGAGCAAGTCGGATCTGTTGTGCTCGATGCCGTTCTGGGACGGTGTACCCCGGTCATGGCCTGGGGCAGCGTTCCACTGCTTTCGCAAACCTTGTGCCAGGGTACCGATGATGAGCCGATGAAGCAGCTTGTTAGCGAATGTCGCGAAGCAGAAAAATCCCCAAAGGTCCTGGCCGCAACGGTTTTCGGCGGCTTTGCGCTTGCGGATATTCCGGACGCTGGTAACTCGGCAGTAGTTGTGACGGACGGTGATTATGATCTCGCCCAGCAATACCGGGACCAGCTCCTGAAGCATAGTTGGGGAGCACGAGAGCAGTTTATCTATCGCCCGCATAAGCTCGAGAGCGCTATTGTGCAAGCGAAGTCTCTCACTGATGGCCCGGTCGTGTTGCTGGATCATGCGGATAACTGTGGTTCCGGCGGTACCCAGGATGTGATGACAGTTATTGCTGCGGTCAACGAGGCCGAACTTGATGATGTGATCGTTGCCGCTGTCTGGGACCCGGTTGCGGTGCAAGTGATGCAGCGCTGTGGAATCGGGTCAGAGATTCAGCTAGAGCTAGGCGGCAAAACCGATATGCCGGCGATTGCAGCATCCGGTATACCGCTGCCGATAAGCGGACGCGTCAAGGCGCTGACCGACGGGAGATGGGTAGTACGTGGGCCGATGTACCAGGGTGTTGAAGTCGACATGGGAGCAACAGCGCTGCTTGATACCGGGCGGATGCTGATAGTGGTTGTTTCACATCACCATGAGCCATGGGATCAGGGAGTTTTCACCTGCGTAGGGATTCAGCCGCGACACCATCGCTATATTCTGCTCAAATCAAGGATTCACTATCGGGCGGGCTTTGCCGAACTGGCACGACATACGGTCAGACTCGATGGGTCAGGGGTGACGACCTCGGATAACGAGCAGTTAAATTATCAGCACTTGCGTCGACCGATTTATCCGCTGGAGCCAGTTGTATGGCCGACAGCCCGAGACAGCAGTTGAAATTCTGAGTGCCACGGTAGCGGTCCGGCACCCAGGCGGACGCTATTGCAGAGTGGGCCTGCAGCGTTGAAAAATCAGTTGCAGTCCATCCAGTGTCAGCGTCGGCTCGACGGCTTCAATTGATTCCAGGTGAGAGAAAAAAACACCAGCTAGTCCGCCGGTTACGATTGTTTTGGTATCTTCGCCGAGTTCCTGTCTGAGCCCCGCGGTGAGGCCATTGATCATTGCCACGCTGCCGAACATCGCTCCGGACTGCATGCTGGTTTCTGTGCTTTTTCCGATCAGCGAGGAGGGGAAAGTCAGTTCCACCGACGGCAGTGCAGCGGCCGCCGCATGCAGCGTAGCGATTGTGGTTTCCGGCCCGGGTGCAATAATGCCGCCCAGGTATGCGCCATCGTGGGAAATCACATCGAAAGTCGTTGCTGTACCGAAATCAACCACTACCAGCGGGCCGCCATAGCAATGAAATCCGGCTACGGCGTTGCACAGTCGATCGGCACCGACCGAACGGGGATTCTCGTAGAGCACCTCTAAACCAAGATCCAGTTCGCAGGTCACATTGACGAAGGGCACAGGCAGGCGGCGGCGAACCAGATTTTCGACTACAGAAGTGAGAGCGGGGACGACAGAACTCAAGGCAAGGCCATGGATCGCGGTAAGCTCGATCCCGCTGGAATCGAGCAACATACGCAACATCAACCAAAGCTGGTCTGCAGTAGTGGTATCGCGGGTACTGATCCGCCAGTCTTCAATCAGAGAGCCTTTATCGGTTACCCCGACAGTAATGTTGGTGTTGCCGATATCGATCAGCAACAGCAACTGCTCGGTTTGGGTGACTGGCTGTGTCAAGGCGTCGCTCGGGTTGTGGCCCGGCCCGTTATTACCCAGAATTGATCAACTGTGGCTGGGGGTCGGTAATACTGCATCCAGCAGGGTCTTGGTGTAGGAGTGGCTGGGCTTTTGAAAGATCTGTGATGTAAGGCCATATTCAACGAATATGCCGTTATGCATCACCGCCACATTATCACAGAAGTGTTCCACCACAGCCAGGTTGTGACTGATAAGAAGGTAGGTGAGTGCATATTCGTCACGCAGATCCTGTAACAGATTGAGAATCTGGGCCTGAACCGATACGTCAAGCGCCGAAACCGGTTCGTCAGCAATGATGAGCCCAGGCCGCGTAACGAGTGCCCGTGCGATGGCGATACGTTGACGCTGGCCGCCCGAGAACTCGTGAGGGTACTTAGCGGCATCGGAATTTTTCAGGCCAACATCGTCAAGGGCTGCGATGACACGTGTGCGAATCTGCGCCCGTGGCGCTGTCTCGAGCGCCTCAAGTGGTTCGGCAACAATCTGGCTGACAGTCTGGCGCGGGTCGAGGGAACCAAAGGGATCCTGAAAGACAATCTGAAACTTTCTGCGTAATGGCTGGAGTTCCTTGCGGGAAAGACGGCCGATATCAGAGCCACTGATCCGGACAGTTCCGGAGGTGGGGATTTCCAGCCCCATGATCAGCCGTGCCAGGGTCGATTTTCCGCAACCGGATTCTCCAACGAGACCAAGGCTCTGTCCCGCTTTGATCTGAAAGCTGACTCCAGCAACAGCCTTGACCGACCGCGCCGGGCGAAACAGGTTGTCACGGGGCAGCACATAGGTCTTGCACAGATCGACCACCTCCAGCGCAAGGGTATTGTTTGACTCCGGCCTGTTCATCGTGGGCCCGTTTGCCATTGTGCTCTTGCGCGGTCCAGGTGGTAACAAGCCACCTGATGGTGGCTGCTGAGCGCTACCGGAACTGGTGGAACTGTGCGACAAGTGTCTGTCGCCAGTGAACAGCGATCTGAAAAAGTACAGCCTGCTGGCATATCGACCAGGTCGGGCACTACGCCGGGAATGGTCGGCAGCCTTTTATTCCGGCTATGGGTCGAGCGATCTATCCGTGGGATTGCGGATAGCAGGCCGCAGGTATAGGGATGGGCGGGGTCAGAAAATATGGTTTCTACCGAGCCGGTTTCAACAGCCACCCCCCCATACATAACGATAACCCGCTCGACCAGTTTGGCAATAACGCCCAGGTCATGGCTGATCAGCACCAGGCCCATGTCGAACTCATCAATGAGTTTGTTGATCAGGCCGAGAATCTGCTTTTGGATTGTCACATCCACCGCTGTGGTGGGCTCGTCAGCAATCAGCAGCCTGGGCTGATTTGCCAGTGCGATCGCGATCATTACCCGCTGACGCTGTCCTCCCGACAGCTGGTGCGGGTAGTGTTTGACACGCTCTGCCGCATTTTGAATACCTACCGTCTCCAGCAGGCGAATGGTTTCTTCTAGAGCTTGAGCCCTGCTGAGCGCGCGGTGAAGGAACATGCCTTCCATGATCTGCCGGCCGATGGGGTGCACTGGATTTAGCGAAGTCATCGGCTCCTGGAAGATCATAGCGATCTGATTACCGCGAATATCGCACCATTCGGCTTCGGTGCAGTTCAGCAGATCGCGATCATTGAGGCGGATTGCGCCGGTTGTCACGGCGTTGTCGGGCAACAGGCCCAGAATCGCCAGGGCACTCATCGTTTTACCGCAACCGGATTCGCCAACAATTCCCAGGGTATCGCCCGGGCCCAGATCAAATGAGAGGTCGCGCACGGCCTGGGCGCGTCCCTGGGCAGTGTCGAGAGAAACGCTGAGGTCATCTACGGCGAGAAGGGTCATCGTTTGTACACCAGCCGCGGGTCCAGCACATCGCGGAGTCCATCGCCCAACAGGTTCAGCCCGAGCACTGTCATGGCGATGGCGGCACCCGGGTAGACGGCGAGCCACGGGTTAAGAAAAACCAGCGTCTGGACTTCGCTCAGCATCCGGCCCCAGGAGGGTGTTGGTGGCTGTGAGCCAATGCCCAGATAACTCAAGGCGGCTTCGGCCAGTACCGCCAGCGCGAATTCGACCGTAGCCTGCACCACAATCACCGAAACGATGTTGGGCAGGATGTGCTCCCAGGTGATGCGTATTGCGCTTTTTCCTGCAGCCTGGGCAGCGAGTACAAATTCTCGAGACCAGATCGCGTTGGCGCTGGCGCGGGCCAGTCTGGCAAAGGTGGGGATCGCAAAAATTCCGATCGCTAGAATCGCATTAATGGCCCCCGAGCCGAGGGTCGCGACAAGCATGATGGCTAACAGGATGACCGGAAAAGCATACATGAAATCACAGACCCGCATAATCAGCTCTTCTACCCAGCCTTTGGCTGACGCGGCAATGAGCCCAAGCATCACTCCGAACAGCAGGCCAATGCCGACCGCAACTACGCCGACCATAATAGAGTTCTGCGCACCGGTCATAATGATCGAAAGAATGTCACGCCCAAACTGGTCTGTTCCAAGCCAGTGTTCCAAGCTGGGCGAAGCCAGCCGTTGACGGATATTGATGCGGGTTGGGTTGTGCGGGGTCCAGAAAAGGGAAAGCAGAGCCATCCCTGCCAGCAATGAAGTCAATATGCTGCCGGCCAGGAATGAGCGGTGCTCCAGTGTCCGCCGCCAGATACTGGCCGGCGCACTTGCAACAGTTCTACCGGCCTTGTGGCTGGCGAGAGTATTGCCCGGCAGGCGTTTGTCAGACATCGCTGGAACGCAGCCGAGGGTCGATGAGGGCATACAGCAGGTCAACCACCAGATTAATAATCACTACCATGGCGACGAGCAGCGTAACGATGTCCCGTACAACGACAACGTCACGATTGGCGATCGATTGCAGAATAAGCCTGCCGATGCCGGGCAGTGCAAAGACACTTTCTACTACAATGGTGCCCGCAAGCAGATTGGCGAACTGCAGCCCCATCACGGTAACAACCGATATCATGGCATTGCGCAGTACATGGCGCCAAAGCGTTTGTCGGCGATTCAGGCCTTTGGCTCGGGCAGTACGGACATAGTCTTCACGCATGGTTTCGAGCGTTGCAGAGCGGGTAAAGCGTGCGAGGATTGCGCCCTGTACGGTTGCCAGCGCAATTGCCGGGAGAATCAGCGCCTTTAATGCAGGCCACCAGCCGGCATACCAGCCGGGGAATCCGCCAGATGCAAACCAGCCCAGGTTTACGGCAAATAGCAGAATGAGCATTAGTGCCAGCCAGAAATTCGGTATCGAGATTCCTAGCTGACTGACACCCATGACCAGCACATCACCATGGCGGTTATGGTGGGTTGCCGCGTATATGCCCAGAGAAAACGCTATCACGACAGAAAGCGCCATGGCCATTAATGCAAGTGGGATAGTGATCGCCAGGCGCTCGCGCAGCAGTTCCGAAACCGGAACGCTGTAGGTATAACTGACCCCGAGTTCGCCGCGAACAAAGTGCGATATCCAGTCGATATAGCGTTCAGTAACTGGTCGATTTAGTCCAAGTTGTTCCCGCAGTGCTGCAACTGCGCTATCGGGAGCGTCCACACCCAGAATTACCAGGGCTGGGTCTCCCGGCAGGATCTCAAGGGCAAAGAATGTAAGTAAGGTAGCGGCAAACAGGGTTGCAGCAAATGTGCTAAGCCGCTTGATCAGAAAGAATTTCATCGAGATAATTTCAGGTTCGGCTTGCGCAGCGCCATGATCGTTTCGAGTGCATCACGCGGTGCAGCCGAAGGCATTTGATTCTACCCGATCGTTTCCTGGCGAGATGATTGATTCTGGCGGCTAGGTAGGCACATGATCATTTTGCTGCCAATTTCAGGAACTTCCTTGGTAGCGATGACATGAGGTAGTGTTACCCTGGCTGTTAGCAGAGTTGACGATGCCGGTGCAGACAGTTACAACATTATTGCGGATTGGTATGCGGGTACGACCGAGCGAAATGCACTATCGAACACGACACCGGGGACTTTAATTGATGACTGAAGGAAATCAGCAGGGTGAGCGCCGCCGCATTTATTTGCTGCGCCACGGTGATGTGAACTATTTTCAGGATGATGGTACCGTGGTACCGCGTGCGGGGCTCGCTGGGCTTACCGAGAAAGGCAGGCGGCAGGCGGACATGGTTGGTCAGACGCTTGCAGAAGTTGAATTTGATCAGGCCGTGTGCTCGGGAATGCCGCGCACCCGGGAAACTGCCGAGCGGGTGCTTAGTCACCACCATGACGTCAGCCTGGCATCTCACGAAGGGCTGCGGGAGATTCGGGCAGGGGATCTCGACCAGTTACCACCAGAGCGGGTAGAGGCCGAGTACGTGTATGCTTTTGAAACGGCAATCGAGCCGGGGGCCCGCTTTGTTCGTGGCGAGGCATTTAGTGCGTTCTATTCTCGGGTGGTTAAGGCATTTTGCCAGTTGCTGCTGTCACCGGATTGGCAGACTTTACTGGTGGTGGGTCATGCGGGAACTAATCGCGCCATACTCAGTTGGGCTGCATACGGGAGCCTGGCTACATTTCCGGCCTTTGAGCAGGATTTGTGTTGTGTGAATATCGTCGATGTTGATGTGCGCGAGGGCGAATTTATCCGTCGATATATCAGGTTGGTCAATCTGAGCGTAGATAACCTGGTCAAGGCCGGCGTTTTTCGTACCACGTTAGAGCAGTTAGACTGGGAGCGGAGTGAGCGAGGTTCGGTTCGCTCAACCAGTCCGTTGCAGGGCGCAGAAGGGAGTCCTCAGTCGACCGCATGAAAGGTGTGGCCGGGGCCACAGATTTGATAACAACATCCAGCCGGTGGGAAAAACATGGAATTCAGTAATTTATTTAGTCTAAAGGGCAAAGTCGCAGCAGTAATTGGAGCCGCATCCGGCATCGGTGAGGCCGTTGCTGTCGGCTGCGCCCAGCATGGCGCTGAAGTGCATTGTCTCGATATCAACGGGGCAGGGGCAGAGCGTACTGCCGGAATGATCAGCTCCCAAGGACAGGTTGCACACGGGACGTGTCTCGATATCAGCGATGCTGATGCAGTGGACCATGCACTTGCCGACCTCGTTTCCCTTTCGGGTCAGATCGATATCGTAGTTTGTACGCCGAGTATCAATGTTCGCAAACCAATTCTTGCCTATTCGGGAGAGGAATTCGATCGCGTGATCAGCGTGAACCTGAAAGGCAGCTTTAACGTGATTCAGGCGGCAGGACGCCACATGACGGCCCAGGGCTCGGGGAGCATCATCTTATTCTCATCTATTCGATCGCAGATTGTTGAGCCCGGACAGTCGGTATATGCCGCTACCAAGGCTGGAATTGTACAAATCGCACGCACCGCAGCAGCTGAATTTGGACCCTCTGGTGTGCGCGTAAATGCAATCGCGCCAGGCGTAGTCGAGACACCGCTGACGGCTCCGATAAAGGCCAAACAGGAGTGGTATGATGCTTACGCTTCACGAAACATAATGGAGCGCTGGGCCGAACCAGGAGAAATGGTGGGAGCGGC
>Ga0208642_1000560_pt1 | contig 19703 bp, 17 predicted proteins | sample ETN02SmetaG_4_FD_185790 | JGI IMG/M metagenome (GOLD analysis project Ga0208642, IMG submission 185790) | Marine microbial and viral communities from oxygen minimum zone, Eastern Pacific Ocean - ETNP2014F10-02SV251 (SPAdes) (version 2) | ecosystem: Environmental > Aquatic > Marine > Oceanic ...
AACAACTTAAAGCCAAAGAATAGCCACGTGCTGTTTTTTGGCTTTGTTGTTTGTATTTATAAATTGCTGGATTTGCCCGGCTGCGAATTGCATATGCTGGCCGTAACTGTTTTGAGTTGCCGTTGTTTCTGAGGCATGTGCAGTTTGTCAGCCGGCTTTTTGGGATGCTAAATTAGAGTTGGGTAATTCTAACTGGATCTCTGTAATTTGCGCTGAGTATTATGCGGACAATTGCGTTGATTGGAAATTATCGGCAACCAATGAGTTTCCTGGAATTCGGAGTTTTAGCTCCTGATGAACGTCATGAGTGGGAAGTTTTATATCATGCTTATGCGGAATATTATCAACTACCAATGAATGCTGAAATTCTCGAAACTGTCTGGAGTTAGATTTTTACCGAAGATGAAGCATTCTATGCTTTAGTAGCCAGAAATATGGAACATCGCCCGATTGACCTTATGCACTTTCGGGGAATGCCTTCACCTTTACGTGGAAAAAATGTCGGATTATTAGATGACCTTTTTGTGCTGCCTGAACTGCGTGAAACAGGAGTAGTGGTCCAGTTGATCCAACAATTAAGTCCGGAAGCGGCCGATAAATAAACACGATATTTCTCAATTCCTAAGCAATGACAGAATTGTAGATAAATATTTTGAACTGAGTTTAAGTTAAGTCACTAATTTCATACTTAGGCTGCGTAAGCAAATTTAGGCAAACCGGGAGATGAATGAATATACAGAAAAGTGAACCGGAAACGATTTGGTATCTTGAAATGTTGAAGCCGGAAGAATTGCGCCCAAAGTCTCTTCCTCCGGAGACACAACTGGTGAAGTTTGGACCAGCATTGCCGGCCATGAACCGTTTTTTTTATCTAGAGGTTGGCAAAATTTGGCAATGGACAGACAAGTTGTCATGGACCGAAGAACAATGGCGGGACTGGGCTGATCGTGAAGAACATCAGACCTGGATGTTACTTTATCAAGGTACTCCCGCAGGTTATTTTGAATTGAATACCCAGGACAGGGATGTGGAACTGGCTTATTTTGGCCTGCTGCCTCCTTTCGTAGGTAAAGGATTAGGTGGTGGATTATTATCCGCTGCAATTGAAAATGCATGGGGACCGGAAACAAACAGAGTTTGGGTACATACCTGTAGCCTTGACCACCCTAATGCGTTAAATAATTATCAGGCAAGGGGATTTCAAATTTATCGTGAAACCCTCGCTTCATAATACCAAGCCGCCGTTTTAAGGACATCGTGCGGGTATTGACCGCACAAAGGAATTGAAATGGAATGGAAGCTCTTTGAAAACTAAATCTGGCGAAACCTCGCAAAGGGGGACTCTCCCTTTTTTGCGAAGCATCGGCCATAGTATTTCCTAAGTACGGAGAACAGTGTGAATTCCTGTGTTTCTAATTTTGAAACTACGGAGAAATCCACTCTGAATAAATCTGTGCCTGTGGAAAAACCCATGGTCCTGTGTTTCAATTATATTAGAGGAGGGGTAGACCCGAAAACTTTAAGGTGAAACCTTAGGTTTTCAGCTTTGATAAATCCCTGCGTGATGTTTTCGTGACCTGGCAGTGGAATTTTCGCTAATGTTCTGCGTGAAGTGGAATACTATAAATTTCTGCGTGAAGTGGAATACTAAGCGGAGTACCGATTATCATCAGGGGAGAATTCCCTCATTGGTGTGGATCAATGTTCCTAAAAAGCTGAGAATTATTTACTGAAATATTTCTATCTGTGGGGAACTCTCATTGAACCGCTGCAGGGTTTTTCGACAGAAAGATCTAATGTAATATTAAAATTGAGGCGGGGTGTTCCCATTTTTGTAAGATAAATATTATTTTTATGGCGAATTATATCTAGAGTTTTATCAGCAGCAGGGATAGGTCCGTGTTTTTTCCAGTGATAAAAAACGCTGGGGATAAATGTCATTATTTCAATGAAGATGAACCCGTAAAAAGTCATAAAAACGTGTCATTGCTTACAAAGCGGGAAATCTATTTTATCTTAAGTACTGATATTATTAAGATCTCTCTCTTCGTTCGAAATGACAATTAATTTGTTTAGGAGTTTTTACGAAGCCATCAGTGAAGATTTGACAATAATTTCTAACAGTTATTGCGAGGAAATATGTCTTTACATTTTGAGAGAACGGAATTCGGTCAGCGTATAAAAAGCTTACGTGAGTTGATGGCCGAAAATGAACTGGATGGAATGCTGCTTTTCCGGCAGGAAAGCATGTTTTATCTGAGTGGATATGACACCTTCGGCTACGTTTTTTTTCAGTGTCTATATCTGGGTCTAGATGGAAAGCTGATTTTACTGACCCGTGCTCCGGATTTAAGGCAGGCGGAAAACACATCCATTTTGGAAGATATCCGGATCTGGGTGGATGGTCCGGAAATCAATCCAGCCAGGCAGCTTAAGGATATTTTACGGGAATGTGCTTGTGAGGGTCTGCAGTTGGGAGTGGAATACGACTCTTACGGTTTAACCGCGAAAAATGGAAAATTGCTCGACTCCGCCCTGGCTGGTTTTTGCAAACTGAAGGATGCTTCTAATTTGGTAAATAGACTGCGGGTGATAAAAAGTCCGGAAGAATTAGTGTATGTCCGGAAAGCTGCAGAGTTGGCAGACGATGCGCTGGATGAAGCACACAAACTTGTCAAGGCCGATTGCGATGAAGGCGAGCTATTAGCTGTCATGCAGGGTGCAGTATTTCGAGGCGGCGGAGATTATCCGGGAAATGAATTTATCATCGGTTCAGGCAAAAACGCTTTGCTTTGCCGTTATTATTCCGGAAGACGAAAACTGGATCCGGAAGACCAGTTGACTTTAGAATGGGCCGGAGTTTACCGGCACTATCACGCGGCGATGATGCGTACAATTCCAGTTGGACGCGTGACTGATCAACATAGCAAAATGCACGCGGTGTGTCTTGAAGCAATGGCGGCCTGTGAATCCGCTTTGAGTCCGGGAAATCCGATGGGTGAGGTTTTCGACGCTTACGCCAGAACTTGTGATAATTTCGGAATGCGGAAGCATAGGCTAAATGCGACCGGATACAGTATGGGCACAACATTTTCGCCAAACTGGATGGACTGGCCCATGTTTTATCACGGTAATCAAGTGCTTGCTGAAAAAAATATGGTCTTTTTTCTACACATGATTTTGATGGACAGTGATACCGGAAATGCGATGTGTTTCGGACAGAGTTACGTGGTGAATGATGCTGGATGTGAATGCCTTTCGCGTCACCCTTTGGATTTGGTGGTGCGTTAACCGATCCTCCAAGTCTTTTCGGTGAGATAGCACGGATGATTAAAACTATCTCGCCGGAAAGCGTTTTATTCGACGGCCGTAAAAAATATGAAGGGATTAATTTAATAAGTTATTGAAATAATTATTATTTTATTAAAATATATAAAATTTTAATCAGAGGAATGAGATTTTTTCATTGCTCTTCATCAGCGAAAGGACTAAAGCGAAAATGGCAGATAAATCCGTACTCCTGCGTCAGATGCGTAAACACGCGCAATCATTTTCTTCGGCATTAACTCCGCCTAAAGTGGTGGATGAAGCAAATTTAAAGCATGCTCTGGGATTGATTGATGTAACCGCAAAGGATTCTAGGTTTGGCACAATACGCAAATTGTCCTTCAAGACTCCGCCGTTATTGAAAGCACTGCGGCTTGAAAATAATTTAAACTTTTTACGTACAGAACTTAATAGACGTGTTCCGGAAGGATTATCCTTAGATATCCCTTTGACGGCCAAGGAGCAAAAAAAAGAATCAGATAAAGTTAAACGGGCCGAGACAAAACTACGCAAACTGCTCGCGACAAAGGACTGCTGAAAAGTAAGTGCAGATTTGAGTTAAATTGATCTATTAGAGATGCTTCGGCATCAAGTAATACGCTTGTTGAGTATTATAAGATAAATAATATTTAACTGAAATGTAATGCCGGATAATCATGGTGATAATCCGGATATGTGGGGTGCTCCGTGAACTTCATGGAGTGATCTGACTGAAACTGAATTTTGAGGTTGATTTAAAAGCCTAATGATTCTGCTTTCGGTTGCGAAGTGCCCCCATACACTGCAGGACATTTAGCCCGTAGTGTATAAAAGTCTTCGCGTGCCGTGCACGTTGAAGAGCCAAGGGAAGGGCTTTGCTTTCATAGTGAGAGTTGTCCTCTTTAGACAGGAATGGTTTAATCTGGACCTGTTTTCCCACAGTATTCTATTGGAAGGGAATACATTTATTCTATGGTTGGAATTAATTTTCTCACTTAAAAGTTAAGGAGATAAGATGGGACTAAGAATCAATAATAATATTGAGTCTATGGTTGCACACCGCAACCTGTTAAAAAATGAACGCGCTCTTTCAAAGTCGCTTGAAAGACTGGCTTCTGGACAGAAAGTCAACAGGGCCGCCGATGATCCGGCTGCTTTGGTGATTTCTGAACATATGCGTTCGAAAATCAACGGAATGGAGCAGGCAATCAGAAATAATGAAGTTGCCATTTCACTCGTACAAACGGCTGAAGGATCTATGAATGAGATATCCAGTCTCCTGATTAGTATTCGTCAGCGTGCCATTTCCGCGGCAAACGTCGGCGCCAGTGATAACGCAATGACTGCCGCAAATCAGGCTGAGATTGAAAATGCTCTATCCTCACTTGACCGTATTGTTTCGAGCACTCAGTTCGGACAATATAAACTCCTGGATGGTACTAATGCCAGAAAAACACTTGAAGACGGTACTTCTAGGGAAGGCCTCCGTTTTCACGTTGGACCGGATGCAGGTCACACTGCTTCAATTTCAATCAGGAACATGACTTCGAGTCAACTCGGCAGGGTTGCTGAGGGTGAAATGCCAAACGCAAGTAACTTCATGTCACTTGCGGACATTGATGTGAGTACTGAGCAAGGTTCACAGGATGCTCTGGCGATCATTGACGAGGCAATTACTGAGGTTGCAACAGTCCGTGGTGAATTAGGAGCGTTTCAGACTAATACTCTGGAATCTAATCTAACCAGTTTACAGATAGCTGCAGAAAACATGACTTCTGCAGAATCTACTCTGCGTGATACTGACATGGCACAGGAACTGGCTACTTTTACACGTAACCAGATCATGAGTCAATCAGCAACCGCACAGTTGGCGCAGGCTAATGCATTACCGCAGAATGTATTGCGTTTGTTAAACAACTAGTAGGGTTCGGGGATTCGTCCCCAAATCCCACACTATTCCGGCTCCATTTTTTGGAGTCCGGAATGGCTGTGTTTATAAATTTTGAAAGAGCAGTTATTTATGATGATCTCGCAATAATTCTTGAAATGTGTCATTTCGAGTAAAACCAGAAATCTTTTTAGCTTAAACGCTAAAACCATTAAGATTTCTACCTAGGGCCGAAATGACAAATTATGGGTTTGAGAATTCTTACGAAGACATCATCGATAAATTTTAATCAAAACAATGTCTGTGAGCGGAGTTTAAATACCGCATAACAGACATGAATAAATCTGAATCTTTAATTTAATGAGGAATTATGCCGTTGGGGATGAAAAACAATATTGCATCGATCAACGCAATTAATCATCTGGCGAAAGCGCAGAAAGAGATGTCGGATTCGCTGACACGTCTTGCTAGCGGACAAAGGGTCAACAGCGGCGCGGATGCTCCGGAAAGTCTGGTAATGTCGGAGGGGCTTCGTGCTCAAATTGCGGGAGTACAGCAGGCTCTACAGAATACAGAGTTTTCCCTGTCAATGGTTCAGACTGCTGAAGGCGCTTTAGTTGAAGTGAACAATCTGCTGATTGAAATGCGGCAGTTGGCGTCAACCGCGGCAAATGAAGGCGCTACCGATTTTGGCGCGCTGATCTCACTGCAGTTTCAGATTCGTACTGCCATCGAAGGAATAGACCGCGTTTCACAGTTCACCCGTTTTGGTAATAAAAATCTGCTGGACGGGAGCCAGGGTGTTACCGGAATGGGCGGTAATGAAGAACTGGTTTTTCTAAATGCAACTTCACAAACAATCTCTTCTCCACTGAGTGGATACGATGTTGACATAGTTGAAATGCCTCTACGCGCAAGTTTGATAGAAGACCTTGATGATGATGACGCTTCCGGTTTACAAATTACTCTGGAAGAAGAAGACGGCGCAATTATCAGAGTCCGGAATCCTGAAGGAGCTTCTGCAGTAGGATTTGCGAACCGTCTGCAAAAAGCCGCTTTTTCAGCAAACATGAATTTGGATATCCGCTATGATGAAGATGATGAAGAACTTACAATTGAACATCGGGAGTACGGTTTTACCAAAGGTTTCACCATCACCAGTTCCAAAGATGGAATTCTCGTCGATGACCCTTTTGAACCGCAATTATTTTTAGGACAGGACATTGAAGGGACAATAAATGATGAACCGGCTGAAGGGGACGGACTTGTGCTGACTGGAGATTTTAAAAACAGTAAAACAAGTGGATTGAGTGTAGCATTTTTAGGTGATGGAACAGGCAATGCCGGAGCAGTGACAGTCGCGCAGAATGCGCTCAAATTTCAATCCGGTACAAGTGCTGATGAACAAATCAAGGTCGCACTGAACAGCACCCATTCTAGTGTGCTGGGACGCGGAGTTGATAATACCAGTGGATTTGAAAATTTGTCCCAAATCAGGCTGACTTCTACTCAAGAGGCCATTGACGCAATTCGCCTTGTGGATGAAGCTCTTGATCAATTATCATCAATGCGGGGTCAACTCGGATCAGTACAAAAACATACTCTGGAGACAAATATTTCTGTGCTGCGTTCAAGCGCAGAACATTTAACGGCTGCTGAATCCAGTATTCGGGACACAGACATGGCATTGGAAATCGCTAATTTCACTAAAAACCAAATCATCACAGAAACTGCAGCTGCTGCTGTCGCACAGGCAAATCAGACTGCAGCTCGTGTTTTAAGACTGTTATTCAGTAATAATGCACATAACCACTGGTCGTTTTTCGCAGAATAATGATTGATGAAAAATAATGCGCCTTGACGATACAATTGCTGCGGTAGCAACTCCTCTGCAGCCATCCGGACTTGGAGTAATCAGAGTCAGTGGAACTGAGGCAGTTTCGCTTGTGGAACCTTTGTTTAAAGGTAGAGAGCGCCCGCTGAAAAAGGCGGAAACGCACAAACTGCTGTATGGCTGGATACATGATGAGGGAGAACTGCTGGACAAAGTTTTACTCGTTGTTATGCGTGCGCCGCATTCCTACACTACGGAGGATGTGGTTGAAATTCAATGCCACGGTAGTCCTCTTGTTTTGAGAACCATCCTGGATTTGGTTTTAAGGCAGGGAGCGCGTCTGGCGGAAGCAGGCGAATTCACTCAAAGAGCGTTTCTGCATGGACGACTCGATTTGACGCAGGTGGAGGCAGTTGCGGATTTGATCCATGCCTCTTCGGAAGTTGGAGCAAAACTAGCTGCTCAACAACTGCACGGCAAACTTTATCAAGCCATTGATATTGTCAAAAAACAAGTGGTCTCCATCGCTTCCCTGATTGAGGCAGGTATTGAGTTTCCGGAAGAAGGTCTTGAATTCACTCAACGTGAAGATTGTCTACAGCGTCTGGATCATGCTTGTGCTGATTTAGAGAACATGCTTTCTCATGCAGAACAGGGAAGGCGGATGCGTGAGGGATTTGCGGTAGCGTTGATCGGGCGGCCGAATGTAGGAAAATCTTCTCTGCTCAACACTTTGCTGCGGGAACAGAGAGCGATCGTTACCACTATTCCGGGAACCACACGGGATTCTATTGAGGAGTCCGTGCAAATACAAGGTGTTGCTTTCCGTTTGACTGATACTGCCGGAATCAGAAAAACCGCGGATCTGCTTGAAACAGAAGGTATCCGCCGTACGCAAATAGTGCGCGACAAAGCTGATCTCGTCCTGCTGATTTTGGACTCCAGCGAACAACTTACGGAAGAAGACCAGACTTTAATCCGTGATGTTGAACAGGAACGTACAATTGTGGTCCTTAATAAAAAGGATCGTCTCAGTGCTAAACTCCCTGAGTGGTACGAAGCCATTTCTGCGATGGAATCGGTTCTGATTTCAGCAAAAACCGGTGACGGTTGTGATGAACTGGAATCGTGTTTGTTCGCGAAAGCTACTCAGGGCGGACTGCCTCAGCAGGATGAAATATGGATCACAAACCGCAGGCAGCAACAGGCCGCCAAAAATGCGCTGGCTGCCTTACAACAGGCGCGGGAGATTTTCGAAAATTCTGATGGAGAAGAATTCCTGGCCGTTGATTTACGCTCCTGCTTAAATGCCCTTGGTGAAATAGTCGGAGAAACAACGCCCGATGATTTGCTCGGCCAGATTTTTTCGGAGTTTTGTATTGGCAAATAAAAAGTTGACAGACAGTGACTTAAAACTGCTGCTAGGAAAACAGGAATCACTTCTGAAGAGGTTATTGGACTTTTCACAACGCCAATTCGCCGAAACTGACCCAATTGCGCTGGACGGACTATTGTTACAAAAGGATCGTTGTTTTGAAGAAATGCAGAAAGTAGATTCACTGCTTGAAAAATGGTATACACAATTTGACAGAGATTTAAAGCCCGATGAGCAAATCCTTGAACAGACACTGCAGGATTTACTGGAAAAAATTCTGCTTTCAGAGCAGGATTTTGAGCAAGTGGTTGGACGAGAAAAAAAAGCTGTTTCATTACAAATTGAAGAGTTAAGTCGGCAAATGCAGTATCGGAAAGAACCGGTTCAGCAGAGAGCTAAAATCAAAAACATGATGACCTGAACAACACTGTTATATTAATTAACCATGCTTTTTTCAGCTTACCAGATAGAGTCGTTGTTGGAAGATATTCAACAGAAAAATTTTCCCATAGATAAATCCGCCAGCGAAACTATGAGTCTATCTGAAGATGCCATTCAGGGGGCGCGGCAATATGTGCGGACTCCGAAAAACCATGCTTTAGCCTGGATTACTCCCGGTGACATAAAGGCACTGGTTGAAGATCAGACAGTTTATGATCCTGTGGTTGAGCATGTTCAACAGAGCCGAGCGGGACGTTTTGTTATTCCGGCTTACGTACCTGAAAATCCGCCGCCCTCCTTTCCGCTGGTCAGTGATCACACTAAAGCCCTCCGCGAAAATGATGCTTTGCAGGAGCAAACTCCAGAAATGCCTCTTCCGGAAAAAAACACCTCATCAACTGACGAAAGTCTCGAAATTCCTTCTGCGGCAGACGTGGAAGCGCTTACAGATGTTGAAGAGCTAGTACAAGACTCTGCGGGTGACACAGAAATATCCGCGCTTAAGCCGATACCTGCTGAAGAAAGTTCTGAAGAAAGCGCAGAAGAATTAGCAGTAGAATTAGCAGTAGAAAGTACTGATGAGCAAACACAGGCAGAGACGGAAGAATCTACTAAATCTAAATCAGCAAAATCCGGAATTTCTGCTGCCTCATTATTTGATGAAATTGAGGTAGAGGAAGAGCAGGATGAAGAATTTGACTTTGACACAGGCGGATTACAAGGAGCCATTGATGTTGACAGCGATGTCGTTTTTGGCGACGGCCGCATTGAACAAAATTCGATGACTAAATTTGTTAGTAATTATCCTGACAGCACAATTAAATTTCTGCTGCGTAAAAGTTTGGATGGACGACCTTTGCCTGCTGGTTACGATGAAATTTATCTAAACTGGGAAAACCGCGGATTGTCACGTGGGCGCTTGAAAAAATACTTGTTCAAACTGATGGAATGGCAGGACTTTCCAGATATCCCCGTGCTTGATGTAGTGAGAAAAATTCGTGAACGACATTTTGAGCTGAGAGCGAAAAACAAATGAGCGGAAAAAAATTCAGGCCGAACGTAGCCGCGGTAATCTTTGATCCTGTGAAAAACAAAGTACTGATGTTCCGGCGTGTTCCCAAAAAGAGTGAAGCAGAAAAACCACTGTCCGACGGAGGTCAGTTACGCTGGAACTGGCAGTTTCCTCAAGGCGGTGTTGACCCTGGAGAAAATGAAGAGGAAACCCTTTTTCGTGAACTGGAAGAAGAAATCGGCACACGGGATGTCAACATCATCCGTTCATCCAAAACGCGGATACGTTACCATTATCCGCGCAAAATGCTGTACATACTTCATCAACAGCCTATTTGGAAACCCTTCCGCGGACAACAGCAACGCTGGTATCTTGTAAAACTGAATTGTGAGACTGAGCAAATTTCTTTCACCCATCAACCTGTTGAATTTGACGCGTTCCAATGGATTTCTCCGCGGAGAGGTTTAAAATTAGTTGTGCCCTGGAAACGAAAAGCTTACCGAAAAGGTTTGCGAAGCCTTGGTATCCTCTGAGAAGTTTTTGTTTGACAATTAAAAAAGTCCTGTTAAAAAAACTTAAAACCACTTCCTTGTAAAAGCTCTGAAACCTCGTCATTGCTTTCGAAACAGAAAATCTTGTATAAGCGGCTACTCTAATATCTTTAAGATTTCTCCCTCTGCTCGAAATGACACCGTAGCTGAAGATAGTCCGGATTTCTTTCATTTCCGGATTGCTGTTTTTGGTACAGATTGGATCTTTGACTTTTAGGACTGCAGAAAAAACAATCCCCCGATCTAAAGTGAATTTGATATAATCAGAGATTGCCAGTTGATGTCAACTGTGCGTACAATAATTATATCTCGGCTGCGGAAAAAATTATAATCAAATGGAAGCTCGATGTTAATGCTTATTTCACCGGCAAAAACGCTGGATTATGAGACCCCTCCAACTACTGCGAATTACAGTCTGCCGGACTATCTGGAAAAATCCGCGGAACTGATTGCTGTCGCCAGTAAAAAGTCCTGTCCTCAGTTGATGAAGATGATGCATGTCAGTCAAAAAATTGCTGAACTAAGTGTCGAGCGTTTTAACCAGTGGCAGTTGCCTTTCAATTCAGAGAATGCAAAACAGGCCGTACTGGCTTTTAAAGGTGATGTTTATACAGGTTTGGATGCATCTGCACTTGCTGAAGACAAATTGGATTACGCACAGCAGCATTTGCGGATAATTTCCGGTCTTTACGGTTTGCTACGTCCGCTTGACCTGATGCAGCCTTACCGACTTGAAATGGGGCTTAAGCTTAAAACAAAAAAAGGTGCTAACCTTTATCAGTTTTGGGGTGAGCAGATCACTGATGCTGTCAATTCAATGCTGGCAAAACAGGACGAACCGGTTTTAATCAACCTTGCTTCAAATGAATATTTTAAAACCATTCAAAAGGAAAATTTGGATGGACGTCTAATTACACCGGTATTTAAAGACTGGAAAAACGGTGAATATAAAATGATTAGTTTTTTTGCTAAAAAAGCCCGCGGCATGATGGTGCGTTACGCCATCGACCACCAACTGCAAGAAGCAGAAGAATTGCAGAATTTTGATTATGACGGTTACAGTTTGAGCCATGAACTGAGTCACGCCGATAATTGGGTTTTCTGTAGAGGCTGACTCCTAGACCTTTGAATTTTTTGCACCTCAGTTTTCACAACTTCCATTCTTCCTTTAACTAAAGTTCCTGCTCCACCATTGAAATTGCTTCATAAAGAATAGGATTCTTATTCTTTATATCCCCTGCTGATTTACCCCTAAAACAGAAATGGGCAACTTTTTGCTTGCTTTCACATATAAATCATTGTATTGATATATAATGATCTAATTGAAACAGGAAGACTTTCTGACCTTTTTATCGCCGAAAATCATGTCAAGTATTGCTCAAATTTTAAGATTACTGGGAGACGAAACACGCCTCCGGATATTAATTTTAGTCTCACAGACGCCGTTAAACGTCAGTGAACTGACAACTATTTTAGGTATGGCGCAATCCGGAATTTCCCGGCATTTGAGTCACTTGCGAAAAATGAACCTGCTGCAGGAGCGTAAAGAAGGTATTTGGACTTTTTATCAACTTGCACAAAAAGAATCTCTGGACAGCGAACTGCACCTGCTTTGGAGTTATTTGCAGGAACAATTGTCAACGATGAAAGATCCAAATAACGATCGGGTACGCTTACATGAAGTATTACGTCAACGTGAAATCAGCGGTGGCGGATTAAATGAACGTCTGCTCGAACCAGGACAATCGTGGTTCGCCTGGTCGTGTCTACTTGGAATTTTACTGGGGCAGAACGGCGAGCGGAAATCCGGATTTGACTCAGGAACTTCGGTACTGGATATTATTGACCTCGGCTGTGGAGATGGAACACTGACTGTGGAAATGGCGAAGTTTGCTGCACACGTAATCGGAGTTGATAATAATCCTGAAATCCTGGCCTCGGCACGTCAGCGTATTGACCGGCTTGGTTTGAAAAACGTGAGTTTAATCGCGGAAAACGTCAGTCAATTATCCCTTCCTGATCAGTCTTTAGACGTGGTTTTCTTTTCACAGTCACTGCATCACCTTGATGATCCAAAAAGAGGATTTAAAGAAGCTGCGCGTATTCTACGTCCGGGAGGTCAGGTATTGGTGATGGAGCTAGCTGCGCACACTGAAGACTGGGTGCTCGAAAAACTTGGTCACAAATGGCAGGGATTTGAAAAAGAGACTTTACTGGATTTTATGCAGGAAGCAGGATTTAAGCATCTATACTCAGAGATATTACCATTTCGGCGGGAAGAATTATTTCAAATCATTCTTGCGTCAGGCAGGAAAAGTTAATTCTTTGATGCTGAAAGATACTTTAACAGAAAAAAACAAAAACTGAGATTGCTCAGAGCAGTAGAACAAGTAATAGAATTATAATGAAATATACGAAACCGAGTGCCGTCAGGCTTTTGAATATGCTGGAACAGAAAATTATTGTGTTCGACGGAGCAATGGGCACTATGATTCAGCAAAAGTGTCTGGTGGAAGACGATTTCCGCGGCTCTTCTTTTCAGCAACATCCCTCTCCTCTTAAAGGCAACAACGACCTACTTTCGATCACATGCCCGGACGTAATTGAAAAAATTCATTTAGAGTTTTTAGAGTCCGGCGCAAATATTATTGGAACCAACACTTTTAACGCAAACCGCATCTCGCAGGCTGACTACAATCTGGAAACAAGCGTTCCCGACATCAATCGGGCGGCGGTAGAAATCGCACGTAAAGCAGTTGAAAAATATCAGACTGGAAAATCTGCAGAGGAAATTCAGTCCGATCACCCCATTTTTGTGGCTGGTTCTATCGGACCAACCAACCGTACCTGTTCCATGTCACCGGATGTCAACAATCCTGCTTACCGTGCAGTGACATTTGACCAGATTGCAGAAGCATACCGGGAACAGGCGGTTGCGCTGATTGAAAGCGGTGTCGATATCCTCCTATTGGAAACGAGTTTTGATACGCTCAATATGAAAGCCGGAATTTATGCTTTGGAAAGTTATTTTGAAGAAAGCGGAATTCGCCTGCCAGTTTTCCTTTCGGTTACAATTACTGACGCTTCCGGACGTACGCTTTCAGGGCAGACTCTGGACGCATTTTACAATTCCATCCATCATGCCAAACCGCTATTTTTAGGAATTAACTGCGCACTTGGCGCGAAAGAAATGCGTCCGTTTATTGAAGAAATGGCACATATTTCCGAGTTCCCTGTTGCTGTTTATCCAAATGCGGGATTACCGAACGCCATGGGAGAATACGAACAAACTCCGGCAGAGTTCGCAGGTATCATGGCCGAATTTGCGCAGGAAGGCTGGGCCAACCTGATGGGCGGATGCTGCGGGACAACTCCGGCACACATCAAAGCGTTGACGGAAAAAATTGCACATTCAATCCCAAGGAAATTAAATCCTCATTTAAAACTGCGATTCGGAGAAACCGCAGACAGTAATTCCGGTCCTGTAATAGTTGGTGCAGGAATTCCATTTTATTCCGGATTGGAATCGCTGAACATCAATCCGGACATTGGTTTTTTGATGATCGGGGAACGGACTAATATCATGGGTTCACCCAAGTTCCGCAAACTTATTTTAAATGACGATTTTGAAGCCGGACTCGCCGTTGCGCGTCAACAAGTGGAGTCCGGAGCAAACTTTATCGATATCAACTTTGATGAAGGATTGCTGGACGGTGAAAAATCAATGACGCATTTTCTCAACTTAATTGCGGTGGAACCGGACATTGCGCGTGTACCGGTTATGATTGACAGTTCAAAATGGACCGTGCTTGAAGCAGGATTAAAGTGCATCCAGGGCAAGGGTGTAGTCAACTCCATCAGCCTCAAGGAAGGCGAGGAAAATTTCTTGATGCAGGCAGGTGAAATCCGCAAATACGGTGCGGCGGCAGTGGTAATGGCTTTTGATGAAAACGGTCAGGCAACAGAGCTTGAGCACAAAGTTGAAGTCTGCAGCCGAGCTTACCAACTGTTAACTGAAACCGTTGGTTTTGCAGCGCACGATATTATTTTTGATCCGAACATTTTGACAGTGGCCACCGGAATGGAGGAACACAATCACTATGCTGTGTCTTTCATTGAGGCAGTCAGGCAAATTAAAAAACGTTGCCCGGGAGCGCTGGTTAGTGGTGGAGTAAGCAATATTTCCTTTTCGTTTCGTGGTAATAATCCTGTCCGAGAAGCAATGCACTCAGCATTTTTGTATCACGCGATTCACGCCGGACTCGACATGGCTATTGTTAATGCAGGTATGCTGGATGTTTACGAGGAAATCCCGAAAGATTTGCTGGAACTAGTCGAAGATGTCCTGCTCAACCGTCGAAAGGACGCTACCGAAAGACTGATTGATTTTGCCGAAAGCTACAAAGCAGAAGGTACTCGTAAAATTGTAAAGGACACAAAATGGCGTGAAGGAACAGTTGAGGAACGTATCATTCATGCTCTGGTGAGAGGTGTTACGGAACATATCGTGGCAGACACAGAGGAAATTCGTACAAAATTTGACCTTGCTCTGGAAGTAATTGAAGGACCTTTGATGGCAGGCATGAAAGTTGTGGGAGATCTTTTTGGTGACGGCAAGATGTTTTTACCACAGGTGGTGAAAAGCGCCCGTGTGATGAAACAGGCAGTGGCCTACCTGGAGCCGTTTATGGAAGAGGAGAAGAGCAAATCTCCCACTAAAACAAAAATGCCTAAAATAGTAATGGCAACTGTGAAAGGTGATGTTCACGATATCGGTAAGAATATTGTGGGTGTTGTTTTGGGCTGTAACAATTACGAGGTCATTGATTTAGGCGTGATGGTACCCTGCGAAAAAATATTGGAAACCGCACGTGAGGTTAATGCGGACGTGATTGGACTTTCCGGATTGATCACACCGTCACTCGATGAGATGGTGCATGTTGCAGGTGAAATGAAACGTGAAGGTTTTAAGCTGCCGCTGTTAATCGGTGGTGCGACCACGAGCCCAGTACACACCGCAGTCAAAATCTCACCGCAGTACGATCACCCTGTAGCCTATATCCCGGATGCGTCAAGAGCCGCAGGAGTTATCAGCAAATTATTGAACCCTGCCAGCAAAGCCCAAGCTGCGCAGGAACTCCTTCAAGAACATGAGCAGCGTAGAAAAGCCTATCTCGAGCGAAACAGCGAACGTAAATTGCTTTCCATTCAGGACGCAAGGAAGAACCGTACAGCAATCGACTGGAAAAATTGCCGGATTGACAAGCCATCTTTTCTCGGTTTGCAGGAATATACAGTAGAAGTCGAGACTTTGATTGATTACATCGACTGGACACCTTTCTTTTACACTTGGGAAATGAAGGGACGTTACCCCAAAATTCTCACAGATCCAAAATTAGGCACGGAAGCCAGCAAACTTTTTGAGGACGCACAAAGCCTTTTGAAGGACATTGTTGAAAATCGTAGATTTCAGCCAAAAGCAGTAATCGGTTTTTTCCCCGCAAACAGTGACGGTGACGATATTCTGATTTACACCGATGAGTCACGTAAGGAAGTCCAGACAACGTTCCACACTTTACGTCAGCAAACAGCTAAAACCGATGATAAACCGAATCAGGCTTTGTCAGACTTTATCGCACCCAAAGATTCTGGACGTGCCGATTATTTCGGAGGATTTGCGCTGACCACCGGTGCGGAAGTGGAAGAACTTGCCGGAAATTTTGAAAAACAACTCGACGATTATAATGCGATTCTCGTAAAAGCGGTCGGTGACCGTTTAGCAGAATCGCTTGCAGAATACATGCACAAACAGGTACGGGATGCATGGGGTTACGGCAATTCAGAAAATTTTAACCTGGACGATTTGGTCACCGAAAAATATCGCGGAATCCGCCCTGCGCCGGGATATCCCGCTCAACCGGATCACACTGAAAAACCTATCCTCTTTGAATTGCTGGATGCAGAAAAACGAGTCGGTGTTAAACTCACAGAAAGCAACTCAATGTCTCCTGCCAGTTCGGTTTCCGGAATGTATTACGCACATCCTGAGTCGCGATATTTTGCAGTTGGCAAAATCAACAGGGATCAAGTTGAAGACTATGCGGAACGTAAAAAAATGTCTGTTTCAGATGTTGAACGCTGGCTGGGGCCTATCTTGGGTTATGATCCGCGTTCTTGATTTTAACGTATTTAGCAGCTGTCCTTTTTAAATAAAAAAAATATGCATTTGATTGAGCTTTACAAAAAACAGAATTTTGTTTTTTCCATCGAAATTTTTCCGCCTAAAACCGAAAAAGGTATGGACAAACTCAAAATGACGCTGGAGAAATTCAACGGCTATACTCCGGATTATTTCTCTGTAACTTACGGAGCAGGAGGGACTTCCCGTGCAAACACTCACGAAATGGCGGCACATATCAGGCACGATCTGGGTGTTCCGGTAATGGCGCACTTGACCTGCGTTTCACACTCTGCCAAAGAAATAGACGATGTTTTAACAAAACTCAAAAACAGTAACATCGAAAACCTAATGGCGCTGCGTGGTGATCCAACATTAGGAACGGAGCACTTTATTCTACCAGAAGGAGGTTATCATAATGCCGGTGAATTAATTTCCGCGGTTCGCAAACACAGCGATTTTGGCATAGGCGCAGCCGGTTATCCGGAAGGTCATGTTGATAATCCGGACAAAGATGATGACCGCAAACATCTGCACGGAAAAATTGCAGCAGGTGCTGAATTCATCGTGACTCAGTTTTTTCTGGATAACACTTATTTTTTACGCTGGAGAGACAAGTTGCGTGAGGAAGGCGCTAACGTTCCTCTGGTCGCTGGAATTCTTCCTCCATCAAACTGGAAAGCTACGAAGCGCATGTCCGAAATGTGTGGTGTCAGCATTCCGCAAGATCTAGCCGAAGCTCTGCTCAAACATGAAAACGATCCGGTAGCCTCCAAAGAAATCGGTTTTGTGCATGTTGAAAAACAGATTGAAGGTCTGTTGCGGGAAGGTGTGGAAGGTGTTCATCTTTACGCTCTCAACAATCTGGATACTGTAAAACGTCTGGGACCAAAACTTAGAGAAGCTGCCGGAACGTCACCTGCTTGCTCCGCGGATTGATTTCACCCCTCCTTTTTGATTGAAGTTTATCGTGATCCAACGCAAAATAAACAGCTTAAGTTCTTCAATACATTTCTAAATTTAACAACCGTCAAGAAAAAACCATGCAGGAATATCTTCCGCAAGAAATTGAAACAAAATGGCAAAACTACTGGGAAGAGCAGGGTTTGCTTGACTTTGATTTCGCTTCGGAAAAACCGAATTTTTATATGCTGACCATGCTGCCTTATCCGTCCGGTGATTTGCACATCGGACACTGGTATGCGATGGCACCTTCTGACAGCTATGCGCGTTTTATGAAGATGAAAGGCTACGAGGTTTTTTTCCCTATTGGTTTTGATGCCTTCGGTTTACCCGCAGAAAATGCTGCGATCAAAAACAATATCCATCCAAAAACATGGACCTATGCCAACATTGAACGGATGCAGAAACAACTGCGTACAATGGGTAACATGTTTGCCTGGAAAAATGAGGTTGCCTCCTGTGATCCAGAATATTATAAGTGGAGCCAGTGGTTTTTCCTGAAAATGCTTGAAAACGATTTGGCATATCGTGAACACGCGCCGGTTGATTACTGTAATCATTGCCAGACCACACTCGCACGGGAACAGGTTTGGGGCGAAGATCGTGTCTGCGAGCGTTGTCAAAATCCTGTGGTAAAAAAGAAATTGAATCAGTGGAAATTGCGGATCACGAAATATGCGGATGAGCTACTTGATTTTGATGATCTGGACTGGCCGGAAAGAGTACGCACGATGCAGCAAAACTGGATTGGACGGAGCGAAGGCGTGGAGTTTGCCCTAAAGGTTTCCGGTCATGATAACTTGAATTTTCGTGTTTTCACCACACGTCCAGACACTGTTTTCGGTATGACGTTTTGCGTTTTGGCACCTGAGCATGAATTAGTCGATCAGATCACAACTCCGCAACAGAAAATCACAGTTGAGGCTTACAAAGAAGCGACACAGAAAAAAAACGAAATCGAGCGCACCGCCGAGGGGCAGGAAAAAGACGGTGTCTTCACCGGCGCATTCGCGGTAAACCCCATGAACGGGGATTCGGTACCGATATGGATTGCTGATTACGTGCTCGCGTCCTATGGAACAGGAGCAATCATGGCGGTTCCCGGACACGATGAACGGGATTTCCATTTTGCGCGTAAATACGGGTTACCGACGCCGGTAGTGATTGTTGCTCAGCAGGAACTTGATTCCGTTCCAGACGGAGCTGATTTAAGCGAACCTATTCTGCAGAAAGAAGGTTCTGTGATGGTCAACAGCCAAAACTTTGACGGCGCGCTTTGGCCGGAAAGTTACAACAGGGTGGCAGACACGATGCAAAAAGAGGGTTTCGGCGAACGTCAGATTAATTTCCGTTTGCACGACTGGTTGATCAGCAGGCAAAGAATGTGGGGTACACCGATTCCGATTATTTACTGCGAAAGCTGCGGCATGCAGCAAGTTCCCTATGACGAGTTGCCCGTCGTACTTCCGGATGATGCTGAATTCAAACCGACTGGCGAAAGTCCCTTGAAATATCATGAGGGTTTTCTGAAAACAAAGTGTCCTAAATGTGGGGGTGATGCTGAAAGAGAAACTGACACGATGGATACTTTTATCTGTTCATCGTGGTACTACTATGCTTATGTTGCTCCTTACTGGAAAAAAGGTGAAACCCTGAGCAAAACCGACCTACCCTGGGACGCGGAAAAAATTCGGAATATGTGCCCTGTTGATCAATACACTGGTGGAATTGAACATGCCACCATGCACCTTCTGTATTTCCGCTTTTTTACAAAAGCCCTTGCGGATATGGGGCTGCTTGATTTTCGGGAGCCTGCAAAACGCTTGTTCAATCAGGGGATGATTTTGGGTGAAGATCACGAAAAAATGTCAAAAAGCCGCGGCAATGTAGTCAATCCGGATGACCTCGTACAAAAATACGGAACTGACACAGTGCGGGCTTACCTGATGTTTTTAGGACCGTGGGACGCAGGTGCACCCTGGAATCCTCACGGTATTGAAGGACTTGCCCGTTTTTTCAAGGGAGTCTGGACACTTTGTCAAATGGAAGTTCCTGAAACAGTTACAGTCAAAACTGAGACAGAAAAGCAACTCCGCAAAACACTGCATCAAACTTTGAAAAAGGCCGGGGAAGATTTACAGCATTTTCGTTTCAA
>Ga0208642_1000563_pt1 | contig 19590 bp, 18 predicted proteins | sample ETN02SmetaG_4_FD_185790 | JGI IMG/M metagenome (GOLD analysis project Ga0208642, IMG submission 185790) | Marine microbial and viral communities from oxygen minimum zone, Eastern Pacific Ocean - ETNP2014F10-02SV251 (SPAdes) (version 2) | ecosystem: Environmental > Aquatic > Marine > Oceanic ...
GTCTTGGGAAGGTGATCACTCTTGAACTGCAGTGTGGAGGAATGGAGTGTTTATTGAAGTGACGGCGGTCACATTTGCTGAAACTTTTTTATAGGGGGGGCTTTGGGAGTTTCCAGGCGTACAGATCATATAAAATGGGCTGAAAGTTATACGGTTATATGTGTGCACCCTGAAATGGGGGATACCAGCGGCCCTATAATTAATGACCCAATGGACCGAGAGCCGGTCATGCACTAACATTCAAACTGGACCACTCGAGGGGGGCTGGTCACGGGCAGGATAACTTCCAACGTCCAGCTGTCTCCTGGTTGCTCTTGGAGCGGAAACGATAACGGCACCGGGTAGGGAGTAGGAGCAGCCATGGAAAGCTTTCTCGCCATCGGCCTCATCATCGGCAAGCTCGCCGTGGTAATCGCCATCCTTTTTGCCCTGCCCATCCCCCTGACCTGGATTGAACGCAAGATCGCGGGCCATATCCAACAGCGACTGGGCCCCATGCGGGTGGGCTGGCACGGCCTGTTGCAGCCCGTGGCCGACGCCATCAAGCTGCTGGTCAAGGAGGACCACATCCCCGTCGAGGCCGACCGCTTTCTCTTCACGCTGGCGCCCATCATCGCCCTGGTGCCACCGTTTCTGGTCTTCGTGGCAATTCCCATCGGCGACAGCATCACTATCTTTGGCACCGAGATAACCCTCTACCTCGCCGACATGAACGTGGGTCTGCTCTATATCCTTGCCGTGGCCGGGATCGAGGTCTATGGCGTAATTTTCGCGGGCTGGGCCTCCAACAGCAAATATGCTGTGCTGGGCAGCCTGCGCACCTGCGCACAGATGATCAGCTATGAAATTCCTATGGGGTTCTCGGTCATCGGCGTGGTCATGCTGGCTCATTCCATGAGCTTGCTCGACATCGTCGAGTCTCAGGCCGGGCTCTGGAACGTGGTCACCCAGCCGCTCGGCTTTTTCGTGTTTTTTGTCGCCGGCCTCGCTGAGGCGCAGCGTATTCCCTTTGATCTGCCCGAGGCCGAGGGTGACCTCGGTGCCGGATATCATACCGAATACAGCGGCATGCGATTCTCCTTTTTCATGATCAGTGAATACCTGATCGTGGTCTTCCTCTCGGCGCTCATTGTAATCCTGTTTTTTGGCGGCTGGCACGGAATACCGGTAATCCCCCTGCCGCCGGTGGTGTGGTTTCTGCTTAAGCTTTCCTTCTTCATCTGGGTCTTCATGTGGCTGCGCTTCACCTTTCCCCGCTACCGCTACGACCAGCTTATGAGCATCGGCTGGAAGGTGCTGCTGCCGCTGTCCCTGGCCAACATCCTGATCAGCGGGGTCTTCATGATATGAGCCGGAAAGAAGATCAGCACGACAGCAAGCGGAGAAAGGAAACATGATCGCAAGAGTGGCGCAAAGAATGTCAGGCTGGGTCGGCTGGGTCTTCTTCCTCGATCTGTTCGACGGCCTGTCTCTGACCCTGAGCTATATGTTTTCGAAAACCGTCACTGAGCGCTATCCCGATGACGAAAAATGGATGCCTTTCCCGCGCTATCGCGGTCACCATTTCCTGAAAAGCAACGCCGAAGGCAAGATCAACTGCGTGGCCTGCGAACTCTGCGCCAGAATCTGTCCCTGCCGCTGTATCACGGTAGTGCCCCATGAAGACGAGAACGGCGAGCGCCATCCACGGGTATTCGATATCGACCTCGGGCGCTGTCTTTTCTGTGGGCTGTGTGAGGATGCCTGTCCCGCCGACGCCATCGCCCTGGGCCGTCATTACGAGTTCTGTGAGTATGACAACAAGGCGCTGATGGTGGGGCGCGATGCGCTGATGGCCATGCCGGGGAAAGCTGGGAGAGGGGGTGAGGTAGTACCCGCCCGGCTCTCCACCGAGGCCGATGTCACCGTGCCCATCACTGTCGGCGGCGAGGGCGCCGATTGGTGGCGCAATATTCGCCGCCGCTGAATCGCTCTAAACAGAAGATTGCTGGAATCTTTGCCTACCTGCGTGTTTGACGGTTGATCCCGCGCGCGCGCCTCTCTACAGTTTCTCCCGGTGCGGCCAGGGGGAGGGGAGGAGCCGTGAACTGAATCGTCTTTCAGGGGGGGACGATGGAAACGGCGTTCTTTCTTCTCTTCGCGGGCATGGCCGTGCTTTCAGCGCTGGTGGTGGTAGCGGCGCGGAATCCGGTTCACAGCGCGCTCTCTCTCATGGTCTGCTTCGTCCAGATTGCCGCCCTCTTCATCCTTCTCGGCTCCCCCTTCCTCGCCGTTATCCAGATATTCGTCTATGTGGGGGCGGTCATGGTCCTGTTTCTGTTCGTGATCATGATGCTCGACGTGCGCAAGGACGTCCATGTGAGATTCCGCACTGGTGGCGTCCCGGCCCTGATCGTGCTCGTCCTTCTCGGCACCGAGATGCTGGCCCTGTTGCTTGGAAATGGTTACATTCCAGCGCTTTCCGCCGCTGCAGGGGAAGGCGTTGCGGGCAGCGTTAAGGAACTGAGCCTGACCCTTTTCACCGATTACCTCCTTCCCTTCGAGGTCGCCTCGGTGGTCCTTCTCGTGGCCCTTATCGGTGCTGTCGTGCTGGCGAGAAGAGAGGCCGAGTGATGGTTCCCTTATCGTGGTACGTGGCCCTTGGCGCGAGCCTGTTCGTGATCGGCGCGACGGGTGTGCTGTTGCGGCGCAACGTTCTCGTGGTGCTCATGTCGCTGGAGCTGATGCTCAACTCGGTGAACATCAACTTTGTTGCCTTTTCCCGTTTTCTCGACGATCTGGGAGGGCAGATTTTTGCCATCTTCGTAATTACCGTCACTGCCTGTGAAGTGGCCGTTGCTCTCGCCATCCTGGTTACTGTGCTACGCAACAGAGCGACGCTCGAAGTCGACGAAATCGCCATCATGAAAGGGTAAGGGGTTGGAAGCCGCCGCATCTGTCGAGGTTATCGAATCCGTCAGGCCGTTTCTGGCCGTCGCCGTGGCGCTGGCGGCGGCGGCGGCCATCCTCCTGCTCCACGGCCGCGACAACCTCAGGGACATGGCAACCCTATGCGCCTCCGTGGTCATGTTCCTCATTGTCGCCTCCATGGCGCCGGTGGTGCTGGCCGGGGGCACCGTCGAATACACCATGTTTCAGATTCTGCCCGGTGCCGACTTCGCGTTCCGGGTGGATGCCCTGGGCATGGTTTTTGCTAGCGTCTCGTCCTTTTTGTGGATGGCGGCGGCGGTCTATTCCATCGGCTACATGCGGAGCCTGGAGGAACACGCCCAGACGCGCTTTTTCGCCTGTTTTGCGGTCTCTCTCGCGGCCGCGGTGGGTGGCGCCTTCGCTGCCAACCTGTTCACACTGGTGATTTTTTACGAGGCCCTGAGCCTTGTTACCTATCCTCTGGTCTATCATCACGAGGACGAAGAGGCCTGGCGTGGCAGCCGCACCTATCTCGTCTATCTGGCTGGAGCCTCGAAGACCGCCCTGCTCGCCGCCCTGGCGCTCACCTATTATCTGGCGGGGTCGCTCGATTTCGTACCGGGGGGGCTGCTCGATGGGGTCGCCGCCTCGCCGCTCCTGCTGAGCGTCATCTATCTGTGCTATCTGGCGGGTTTTGCCAAGGCCGCCATCATGCCGCTACACGCCTGGCTGCCCTCGGCCATGGTGGCGCCAACGCCGGTGAGCGCCCTGTTGCACGCGGTGGCGGTGGTCAAGATGGGCGTGTTCTGTGTGCTTCGGGTGATCTTCAACGTCTTCGGCGTGGGCCTGATGGAGAATCTGAGTCTCGGCGTGGCCACCGCCTATCTGGTCTCCTTTACCATCATCACCGCTTCCATCTACGCCCTGACCCGCGACGACCTGAAGGCGCGACTCGCCTATTCGACGGTGAGCCAGCTCTCCTACATCATTCTCGGGGCGGCGCTGCTCTCCTCCTCCGCCATGGTCGGCGGCATAGTCCACATCGCCGGCCACGCCATGTCGAAAATCACGCTCTTCTTCTGCGCCGGCTCCATCTATTGCGCCTCGCGCCGCAAAAAGATCAGCCAGCTCGCCGGTATCGGCCGCAAGCTGCCCTGGACCATGGCCGCGTTCTTCATCGCTTCGCTGGGTATGATCGGCATTCCCCCCTCGGGCGGATTCATCAGCAAATGGTACCTTGTGCTGGGGGCAGTAGAGGCACATGAACTGGTCTTCCTGGTCGTGCTGCTGGTGAGCACGGTGCTCAACGCAGCCTATTTCCTGCCCGTCACCTATACCGCCTTCTTCGAGAAGGAAAACGCCGGGCAAGACCGAGACGCGGGTGAGCCAAAGGAAATCCGAGAGATTCCGCTGGTGGCTGCGCCCCTGGTGGCGACCGCCCTGCTGTCTCTGCTGATGGGGCTCTATCCCGGCTACTTCCTGACCCTGGCGCGGGGGGTGGTGGGATGATCGCGAAAATCGTCAATTTCTTCGGAGACCCGGCCTACAGGAAACGCCGCTGGCGGCTGTTCATCGTAGTTCTGGCGCTCATCGCCGGTGCCGACTTCCTGGTTCCGCGCGAGCACGTAGAATTTTTCTGGGACGCCATACCCGGATGGGCGGCCATGTTCGGCTTCGTCTCCTGCGTTCTCATTATCGTCGTTTCCAAATTTCTGGGCCATCAGGGGGGGCTTATGAAGGGCGAGGACTATTATGAGTGAATGGGTCCACCCGGGACTGCTTTTCATCTTCGGGGCGCCTTTGATTCCCCTCCTCGGCGGGCGGGCACGGAAAATCTGGATGATTCTTATTCCCGTGCTTGCCATCATCAGCGTGGTGGGCATGACACCGGGAACCTTCGGCGTCTTCGAGTTTGCCGGGATCACCATTATCGCGGGCCAGGTGGACAAGCTCAGCCTCGTCTTCGCCCACGTCTTCACCATCATGTCGTTGATAGGCATGATCTACGCGCTCCATGTAGAGCGATCCCCGGAGCACGTGGCGGCGTTTCTTTATGTGGGAAGCGCGCTCGGCGTGGTCTTTGCCGGCGACTGGTTCACCCTTCTCGTATTCTGGGAGATCATGGCCTTCGCCTCGGCCTATCTGGTCTTCGCCTCGAACAACGGGCCGGCGACACGCGCCGGGTTCCGCTATCTCATGGTCCATATCACGGGCGGCGTGCTGTTGCTGGGCGGGATCGTGCTCCACGGCCTGGAGACGGGCTCCATGCTGTTCGGCCCCATCGCCGAAGGTGGCGGCCTCGCCTATACCCTTATTCTTATCTCCTTCATCCTCAACGCAGCTGTGCCACCGCTCAACGCCTGGCTCACCGACGCCTATCCGGAGGCCACCGTGACGGGCGCCGTGTTCATGAGCGCTTTCACCACTAAGACCGCCGTCTATGTTCTGCTCCGGGCCTTTCCGGGAACCGAGATCCTGATCTGGCTCGGCGCCGTCATGGCTCTCTACGGCGTGATCTACGCCGTGCTTGAAAACGACTGCCGGCGGCTTCTCGCCTATCACATCGTCAGCCAGGTGGGCTATATGGTGGTGGGCGTTGGCATCGGCACCGAAATGGCTGTGAACGGCTCGGCCTCTCACGCCTTCGCCCATATCATCTATAAGGGGCTGTTGTTCATGGGCGCCGGCGCGGTCATTCACATGACGGGCAAGCGCCTGCTCACCGACATGGGCGGGCTTTACAGGACCATGCCGTGGACGGTGGTGCTCTATATGGTCGGTGCCTTCGCCATCTCGGCGTTCCCGCTGTTCAGCGGCTTCGTCAGCAAATCCATGGTGGTGGCCGCGGCTGGCGAGGATCACCTGGCGGCGGTGGCGCTGTTGCTGACCCTGGCCTCGTCGGGGACCTTTCTCCATACCGGGCTCAAGCTTCCCTATTACATGTTCTTCGGCCGCGATTCTGGAATCGAGGCCAAAGAGCCGCCCGCCAACATGCTTACCGCCATGGGCATCGCCGCGGTTCTGTGCATCGCCATCGGTGTGTTTCCGGGGATGCTTTATTCCCTGCTTCCCTATCCGGTTCATTTCGAGCCCTATACGGCGGCCCATGTCACCGGCAGTCTCGGCATTCTGATGTTCACGGCCCTGGGCTTCGTCCTGCTGCTGCGTCAACTCGATCCCGAGCGCACCATCAGCCTCGACACCGACTGGTTCTACCGTAAGGGCGCGCGGCTCTTCATGTGGTTCGCCGAAAAACCGGTGGCTCTCTGGGAGGGCGCCGTGAGCCGGCTCGCCGATACGGCGGTGCTGCCCTTTCTCCACGGTTCGGCGCGCCTTGGGATGAAGACCGACATGAACGTGGTGGATGCCTGCGTCAACGGGGTGGCGCGCACCGCCCTGGCATGGGGGGCGTCCCTGCGGCGCTTGCAGACGGGAGTCGTGACCCATTACGCCATGGCCATGGTAGGCGGGGTGGTGGCCGGGATCGCTGTCTATTTCGTGGTTTCCGGCGGGTAGGGGAGAGATGCCATGACGGAAATTCCCATACTCAGCCTGATCATCTTTCTGCCCGTCATCGGCGCCGCGGTCCTGCCCTTTCTGCGTTCAGACGACAGGGTGCGGTGGGTCGCCCTGGCCTTTGCCGTTGCCGATTTTCTTCTCGCCACGCGGTTACTGCTCGACTTCGACACCGCCACCTACGCCATGCAGTTCCGCGAAACTGTTTCCTGGGTGCCATCGCTGGGTATCTCCTATGCCCTTGGCGTCGACGGGATCAGCGTGCTGTTCGTGTTCCTGACCACGCTGCTGGGATGGATCTGCGTCCTTGCCTCGTGGCGGTCTATCACGCGCAGGGTAGCGCAGTTCATGATCAGCCTTCTGGTGATGCAGGCGTTGATGCTGGGGGTCTTCTGCGCCCTCGATCTGTTCCTGTTCTACTTTTTCTGGGAAGCCATGCTCATCCCCATGTATCTCATCATCGGCGTTTGGGGCGGTGACAACCGGGTCTATGCGGCGTTCAAGTTCTTTCTCTACACGCTTGTGGGCAGCGTGCTGTTCCTAGTCGGAATCCTAGTCCTTTATTTCCAAGGCGGCGAAACCTTCGACATCCTCGCGCTCATGGAGGGAGACTATTCCTTCGTTGTCCAGGTCTGGGTGTTTCTGGCCTTCCTGGTGGCCTTCGCGGTCAAGGTGCCGATGGTGCCGGTGCATACCTGGCTGCCCGATGCCCATGTGGAGGCGCCGACGGCGGGCAGCATTATACTGGCCGGGGTTTTGCTCAAGATGGGAGCCTATGGCTTCCTGCGCTTTTCGCTGCCCATGCTGCCCGAGGCCTCGGCGTATTTCGCTTTACCGGTCTTGGCGCTGTCGGTGGTGGCGATCATCTACGGCGGGTTTTTAGCGCTGGCCCAGGACGACCTGAAGAAGCTGGTGGCCTATTCAAGCATCAGTCACATGGGCTTCGTCACCCTAGGGCTGTTCGCGCTCAATCCGAGGGGGCTGGAGGGCAGTATTCTGCAGATGTTCAATCACGGCATCAGCACCGGCGCCCTGTTCCTGTTCGTGGGGCTGATCTACGAGAGAACCCATACCCGGCGCATCAGTGATTACGGCGGCCTGATGAAGGTGGCGCCGGTCTATGGCGTACTGCTTGCGGTGTTCACTCTGTCATCGCTGGCGGTGCCGGGGACCAATGCCTTCGTCGGCGAGCTGTTGATACTGACCGGCACCTTCTCCACCAACATGACGGTGGGTGCCTTCGCCGTGGTCGGCGCGGTGCTCAGCGCGGCCTACCTGCTGGGCATGTTCCGCAAGGTGGCCCTGGGGCCCGCGGTCCACGAAAAGGGTGAGGCTATGTGGGACATGGACGGGCGTGAGCTGATAGCGGCCCTGCCCCTGGTGGTCTTTGTTTTCTGGGTCGGATTCTATCCGCAACCCTTCCTCGACGTCATGCACGTCTCCGTCGAGCACCTGCTGGACCAAGTGCATGGCGCGTATAGATAGGACGGGGGGCTTATGAACACGGACATGATCGTTGCCTCGATTGTTGCCAGCCTGCCTGAGATCATCGTCATCTCCGGGGCCTGTTTGTTGTTGCTGGTCAGCCTTATCCCGGCGCGTGGGCGCATGGTTCTGTTCGCCGGTATTTCCTTGGCCGTGGTCGCCGCCGCCGCCGTCGCCACCTATGTCCTGGCGGGGCCGGTCCGTCCGGCATATGGCGGTATGTTCGTGGTTGACGGATTCGCCGTCTTTTTCAAGGCCGTGGTCCTTATGGTAACGGCTCTTGTGATCCTGATTTCCCCCAAATACCTGGAGGAGGAGGGGATAGAACGCGGGGAATACTTCGTGCTGTTGCTGTTCGCCCTGGCCGGCATGATGATCATGGCCTCGGCCATCAATCTCGTTTCGATTTATCTCGGCCTCGAACTCATGGCCCTGTCCGTTTACGTGCTGGCCGGTTTCATGCGCCACGATTCCCGTTCCAACGAAGCGGCGTTGAAATACGTGATCCTCGGGGCCGTCTCGTCGGCGATCTTCCTCTACGGGGTTTCCCTCATCTATGGCCTTACCGGCACTACCCAGCTCGGTGAACTGGCCGCCGCCCTGAACCGTGGTGGGCATCTCGACCCGATGCTTGTTCTCACCACGGTGTTCCTGGTTACGGGTCTCGTTTTCAAGGTCGGAGCGGTTCCCCTGCATATGTGGGTTCCCGACGTCTACGAGGGCGCGCCCACCACCATTACCACCTTCATGTCGGCGGGACCCAAGGCCGCCGCCTTCGCCATCATTCTCCGTATTTTCCCAGATGCGCTAACGGTGGCCGCCGATATCTGGGTCCCCGTGGTCACGGTGATCGCGGTCCTGACCCTAGCCCTGGGAAGTTTCGTCGCCCTGGTCCAAACTAATATCAAGCGCATGCTGGCCTATTCCAGTATCGCCCATGCGGGTTTCGCGCTGCTTGGTCTGGTGGCGGGGGGGCATGACGGGATTGCCGGCGTTATGCTTTATCTTCTGATTTACGCCTTCATGAATCTTGGCATATTCGGGGCCGTCGTCATGATGAGGAAGGGGGATTTCAGCGGCGAAAACATCGAGGACTACACCGGTCTCGCCAAGTCGCACCCGGGCCTGGCCCTGCTGATGCTGATTTTCCTGTTTTCCCTTGCCGGCATTCCTCCCACGGCCGGTTTCTTCGCCAAGTTCTATATCCTCGCCGCCTTAGTGGCGCAGGGGTTTGTTGCGCTTGCGGTGATTGCCGTGCTGCTGAGCGCGGTGGCCGCCTATTTCTATCTCCGCATCGTCATGCTGATGTACATGAAGGAACCGGCCCGGAGTTTCGATCTCGCGCTGACGCCGTCCCTGCGTCTTGCCCTCGCCGTTACGGGGCTGGGGACGGTGGGTATCGGCCTGCTTCCGGCGTGGTTTCTTGATATGGCCCGGGGGGCCGTTTTCCCCGGGATAGGTTGAAAAACAAGAGGGATTTCGCTTAGCTTGAAAAGCCAAGGGTATTTTCCCATGTGCCAAGGAAGAGAGAGAACATGAGCCCGTGTGATCTGCCGCGATGCCTCCTTCCGGCCCCGTCAGGATGCTTCGGGACCGACAATATAGGGACATGTGAAAATGCCCATTGATTACCTTCCGGTTTTTCTGATGGTAGGTGCCGTCTCTGCCCTTGCCTTGGTGGTACTCTTCGTGTCGAGGCTGCTGCGTCCGTCTAATCCCTATTTCGAGAAGAACCGTCCCTATGAATGCGGCGTCGACCCCTGGGGAGAGGCGGCGGTGGGGCTGTTCAAGGTGCAGTATTTTCTGATTGCCATTTTGTTCGTGATCTTCGATGTGGAAACCATGTTCCTGTTTCCCTGGGCCGTGGTGCTCGATGAGATCGGGCTCTTTGGCTATATCGAAATGTTCGTCTTCATCTTTCTTCTGCTGGTGGGCTTCGCCTATGCCTGGGCAAGGGGAGCGCTGGAATGGGAATCTTAGAAAACCGTTTCCCTGACAATGTCTTTTTCAGCACCGCCGACAGCATCATCAACTGGTCGAGGAAATCCGCCCTGTGGCCGGAGACCTTCGGCATCGCCTGCTGTGCTATCGAGATGATCGCCACCGGCTGTTCCCGCTACGACCTGGACCGCTTCGGAGTCGTCTTCAGGTCCTCGCCCAGACAGTCGGACGTGATGATTATCGCCGGCACCGTGACCAAGAAGTTCGCTCCCGTGGTGCGTCGCCTCTATGACCAGATGCCGGAACCACGCTGGGTTATTGCCATGGGCACCTGTGCTATTTCCGGGGGTGTGTACAACACCTACGCCGTAGTGCAGGGCTCCGAGCTGGTGGTTCCCGTGGACGTGCATGTCCCCGGTTGTCCGCCCCGGCCCGAGGCCCTCATGTACGGGTTCCTCCTGCTTCAGGAAAAAATCCATAAATCCCATGTATTAAGAAGGGGCGGTTCGGAATCTGCCGTGGCGAGATAGACGTGGGCGCCCCCCTCTACTGTACTAAGATCGCCGAACGCTTCGGGCGGGAGGTGGTGCATGAGGGCCATTCCCACGGCATGCATACCTTCTCTGCGGCACCCAGCGTCGTAGTAGAGCTGTGCTGGTTTCTTAAAGAGGATCCGGAACTCCGCTTCAATTTCCTTTCGGATATCTGCGGGGTTGACCGCTATCCGCAAAAGCCTCGCTTCGAGATGGTCTATCACCTTTACTCTATCCCCTTGAAATGGCGGCTGCGGATCAAGTGCCGGGTCGACGATCCGCCGCGGATTCCCTCCATGGTGGGGGTGTGGAAGACCGCCAACTGGCATGAACGCGAAGCCTATGACATGTATGGGATCATCTTCGACGGTCACCCCGATCTCCGCAGAATCTACATGTGGGAGGAGTTCGAGGGATATCCCATGCGCAAGGACTTTCCCCTGCGTGGCTACAAGGACGCCTACAACCCCTTCGGGGAAGAGAAAGCCGAAACCCCACCCTCCAGAAATGGCCCCGGCGACGGCCAGAACAGTCAGGACGGGGGCTCTCCGCAATCGGGTGCGAAGAGATGACGGATGTAACGGTACTGGACGAGATAGAGCAGGACGGCAGAAGCACCCAGGAAATTCTTCTCAACCTGGGGCCCCAGCATCCCAGCACTCACGGGGTGCTGAGGCTGGTCCTCGAACTGGAAGGCGAATACGTCGCCCGCATCGATCCCCATATCGGCTATCTCCATCGCGGCACCGAGAAGCTGGCTGAGGATTTCACCTATACCCAGATCATCCCCCTTACCGATCGCCTGGATTATCTCTGTCCACCATCCACCAATCAGGCCTTCGTTCTTGCGGTAGAAAGACTTCTCGGTATCGAGGCGCCGCAACGCGCCCAGTATATTCGCGTCATGATGACGGAACTGTCACGCATCTCCGGGCACCTGCTTATTGTCGGCGCTCTGCCCATGGATGTGGGGGCCATGACCACGCTGCTTTACACCATGCGTGAGCGCGAAATGGTCATGGATCTTCTGGAAATGATCTGCGGCGCCCGTCTGCACACCTCATTTTGCCGGGTCGGCGGTGTGCGTGAGGACCTGCCTGGGGGGTTTGCCGAACGGGTCCGGGAATTCTGTGAGATTTTCCCCCAGCGCATCCACGACTACGAACGGCTGGTTGCGCGCAACAGGGTGTTTCTGCAACGCACCAGGGGGATTGCCGTGATCACTCCGGAGGACGCCATTGACCTCGGCCTGAGTGGTCCCAATTTGCGGGCTTCGGGGGTGGACTGGGACATCCGGCGGGACTGTCCCTATGAAATCTATGACCGGCTGGATTTCAATGTCATCGTCAGGGAGGGTGGCGACTGTTACGACCGCTGGCAGTGCCGTATCGACGAGATGAGGGAAAGCACCCGCATCATCAAACAATGCATGAGGGACATGCCGGAAGGGCCTTTCCTGGCCGATGAGCCCAGGGTGGCCTTCCCGGTGGACAAGGAGTTGCTCAAGTGTTCCATGGAGACCCAGATTCACCACTTCGAACTGTCCGCCTACGGCTTCAAGGTGCCCGCGGGCGAGATCTATACCTGCGTCGAGGCCCCCAAGGGAGAGCTCGGCTTCTACATCATCAGTGACGGCAGCGAAAAACCTTTTCGCATGAAGGTAAGAGCCCCTTCGTTCGTTAATCTCCAGGCCCTGCAGGGGGCGAGCAATATGGACTATCTCGCCGATGTGGTGGCGATGCTAGGAAGCCTCGATCCGGTACTTGCGGAGGTGGACAAATGACGGCGGCATCAGCGGTATCGGCGGCGGGGTTCCTGACGAAGGAGATGAGGAAACAGATCGAAGAGATCACCGGGCGCTATCCCACTCGCCGTTCGGCGATCATGCCGTCTCTTTTCCTGGCCCAGGAAAAATACGGCTACCTTTCCGACGAGGTGCTGCTGGAGGTGGCGGGTGTGCTCGATGTGCCCGAAATATGGGTCTACGAGGTCGCCACCTTCTACACCATGTTCAACACCGAGCCCGTGGGCAGGTTCCACATCAAGCTCTGCACCAATGTTTCCTGCCTTCTTCTGGAGGCCGGAAGCCTGCTTTCTCATTTGGAGAGACAGTTGGGGGTGATGTGCGGCGAGACCACCGAAGACGGGTTTTTCACCCTGTCCGTTGTGGAATGCCTCGGCTCCTGCGACACGGCTCCAATGATGCAGATTAATGAAACCTATTACGAGAATCTGAGCGCAGAGGAAATTGACCAGATTCTTGAGGGGTTAAAGGCGCAGGCCGATGACGACGCCCGCACCGTCGAGCCTGGGGATGGCGGCCAGGAAGGGGCGCCGGCATGACGGAGAAAGTCCTCCTGAAGAACGCCGAAACCCCAGACTCCCACGGCATCGGCGCCTATGAGGCGTCGGGCGGGTACCAGGCGTTGGCCACGGTTTTGCGTGACTACCAACCCGACGAGTTGATCGAACTGGTCAAGGATTCCGGCCTCAAGGGGCGTGGTGGCGCCGGTTTTGCGACGGGCGTCAAATGGAGCTTCGTACCAAAGGATCCAGCTCTGAAAAAATATCTCTGCTGCAACGCCGACGAAGGAGAGCCGGGAACTTTTAAGGACCGGGCGATCATGGAGAAAGACCCCCATCAGATGATCGAAGGCATGATCCTCTGCGCCTATGCCATCGGCGCTGAGACCGCCTATATCTACATCAGGGGGGAATACACCCTGAGCGCCAAGAGACTCGAGGCCGCCCTGAAGGAGGCCTATGACAAGGGGTATCTGGGGCAGCGGATTCTCAGTTCGGATGTTTCCCTCGATATTTACGTGCACCGCGGCGCCGGCGCCTATATCTGCGGGGAGGAGACGGCGCTGATCGAATCCCTTGAAGGGCGGCGTGGACAGCCCAGGCTCAAGCCGCCGTTCCCTGCCATTGAAGGGCTCTACGCCAGCCCCACCGTCGTCAACAATGTGGAGACTCTGGCCTGTGTGCCCCATATCGTCACCCGCGGCGCCGAATGGTTCCGCGGCATCGGTTCTGAATCCAGCCCCGGACCCAAGCTTTACTGTCTCTCTGGCCATGTCCGCAAGCCCGGACTATACGAACTTCCCATGGGCATACCGTTGCGGGAACTGGTGGAGGAACACGCGGGCGGGGCAAGGCCAGGCCGCAAGATCAAGGCGGTCATTCCCGGTGGTGTTTCGGCACCGATGATTCCTGAAACCGGCCTCGACGTGCGCATGGACTTTGAATCGCTGGCCGCCACCGACACCATGCTCGGCTCGGCAGGCGTCATCGTTATCGACGATAACGACTGCATCGTGCGTGTGATCACGCGGATCATCGAATTCTTCGCCCATGAATCTTGCGGTAAATGCAGCCCGTGCCGCGAAGGGTTGATTTGGGCTGTCAAGATTCTACGCCGCCTGGAGAACGGCGAAGGGAAAGAAGGAGACCTGGAACAGCTCGATTTCCTGTGCGAGGGAATTTTCGGCAATACTTTCTGCGCCCTGGGCGACGGCGCGGCCTGGGGGCTGCGTAGGGCACTGCAACATTTCCGTGACGAATTCGTCAGCCATGTTGAAAAAAAGGAGTGCCCGTTCCACTAAGGACGAGCCGTAAAGCGGAGAAACTTGATCGCCATGGCCACAGTCACAGTCACCATCGACGGGGAAACGCTCGAAGTCGCCGACGGCACCTTAATCCTCGATCTGGCGCACAGCCAGGGCATCCACATTCCCACCTTCTGCTACCAGAAGAGGCTGACCACCCTGGCATCCTGCCGCATGTGCCTGGTGGAGATCGAGGGACATTTCTCCCTCGAGAAGAGGCTGCAGCCCGCCTGCGCCACACGCATAACCGACGGCATGGTGGTGAAGACGGACACACCTCTGATCGCGCAGACGCGGCAGTCCATGCTTGAAATTCTGCTTGCAAATCATCCCCTGGATTGCCCGGTCTGCGACAAGGCGGGGGAATGCGAACTCCAGGACACGGTTTTCGCCTACGGCGCGGGGGAGAGCCGCTTTACCGATAACAAGCGGGTTTTTCGCTCCGAGGACATCCACCTCAATCCGGTTATTGTCTTCAATGCTCAGCGTTGCATCCAGTGCCAACGCTGTGTCCGCATGTGCGAGGAAGTGGTGGGGGCGGTAGCCCTGGGGACCGCCGAGAGGGGCATGGATGCCGAGATAACTGGCTTCGGCGACAGCCTCACTGACTGCGATCATTGCGGAAACTGTATCGAGGTCTGTCCGGTGGGGGCGCTGATGAGCAGCCCCTACCGCTATAAGGCGCGGCCCTGGGATCTGACCGAGGTGGATACCGTTTGTCCCTATTGCGGCACCGGCTGTCATCTTACCGTGGGCCTGCGGGAGGGCCGCCTGGCCCGGGTGCGTTCCAAATACGAAACCGGCGTTAACGGCGAAACCCTGTGCGTGAAAGGACGGTTTGGTCTCGATTTTATCGACGGGGAAGACAAGCTCAGAAGGCCCATGGTGCGGAAAGATGGGGCGCTGGCCGCCGTGTCCTGGGAGGAGGCGCTCAACCATATGGTTGAGCGCGCCGGGGCCGCCGCTGAAAAGGGGGCGGTTGGCGGCCTCGTCTCGCCCCGTCTCGCCAACGAGGCTCTTTACCTGTTCCAGAAGCTGATACGGACGGCATTCCACAGTAACAGCATCGATTCCTCGACCCGCTGGAGTGCTTCCGACCCAGCTGCGTCTGGGTCGGATGTACCTATGTCGGATGCACCGGGGCCGTACCAGGCCCTGGAAGGACTGTTCGGCGGACTTTACGCCAGACACTCTTTGCACCAGGCCCTTAAGGCCGATTGTATCCTCGTGATTGGCTCCAACGTCACCGAGAGTAACCCAGTGAGTGAATATCTGATGCGGGACGCCGCACGCAACGGGGGGAAACAGCTGTTCGTGGTTTCCTCGCGGCCCTCCAGGCTCGACTCCGAGGCGGCCTCTTCCCTGCGTCTTGCCCCCGGCGGCGAGGCCACTCTGCTTTCCACCATGTTGAACGCGCTCGCCGGGAACGATGGGAATGGCGAGGATGCCCCGGCGTTCTGCCGGGAGTTTCTGGAGTGCGTGGTTTCCGCCCTTACAGCCGCGTCGGAGGTTACCATTATGGTGGGCATCGATGTGCTTCGCTCGCCGTGGGCAGCGCTGGCCCTGCGCATGCTGAGCAATTTGGGGCGGACCCTCGAAGCTTCTGGGAAACGGGCCGGGGTGCAGTTCCTGTTCGACCGTCCCAACCAGATGGGAGCCTGGGAGTTGGGCGCGCTCCCCACCGTGCTTCCAGGCTGGCGGCCTGTGGACGACGCGTCCGCCCGCGCGCTTTTCGAAGATGCATGGGGAATGTCTTTGCCGCCACAGCCAGGCGCGGATGTCCACCAAATGCTGACCCGGTGCGAGGCGGGAGAAATGGAAATGCTCTACGTTGTGGGCAGCGACCCTCTTTTGTCTTATCCCGATGGAAAACTGGTGGAGAGCGCCCTCTCGAAATGTGGTCTACTGATTGTCCAGGATGCCTTTCTCTCCGCAACCGCCCACCTTGCCGACGTGGTGCTTCCCGCCGCTGCCTTCGCCGAGGAAGCAGGAACCTTCACCAGCAACGAAGGCCGGGTGCAGAAGCTGCGGCCCATACGCCGCCCCGCCTTCGAGGCCAGAAGCAATATGGAGATTTTTGCCTTGCTAGCCTCGGCCCTGGGCCATGACCTGGGCTCCACCGCTGCGCCAGACGTCTTTTCCGAAATCACACGTCTGGTGCCGTCCTACGGTGGGCTCGGTAGGGATGCAATCGGTTCCGCAGGGGGCGCGTTTACCGTGCCGTCTGTGCCGTCCGTGGTCCCCGCCGACAACGGAGGTCCGGCTTCCGGCGATATGCCCGTCGCGGCCCCGGGGGAGTCAAAAAGTCACGAATCGGGGGAACTTGAACTAGTGACCGGCGATTGCCTCTTCCATTCCGGGTATGTCTCCGGGAATTCCACGATTCTGGAAACGCTCGCGGCCGAGCCCTATGTGGAGATGAGCCCGCGGGAGGCTTCGGCGCTTGGTCTCTCGGACCGGGACCAGGTTATTGTCAGATCCCGTCACGGTGAGGCCAAAGCACGGCTCAGGGTCACCAGACGCTTTCCCGACGGGGTCGTTTTCATCCCAGAAAATTTCGCAGAAATGCGCCTCAACCTCTTGATAAAACAGGGAGAACACCCTTGCCGAGTGGCGGTTTGCAAGGAGGAGGGCATTCGGGACACCATCGCCACGTAAGGACCACCAAGATACAGGCCGTGCCACTTGACCAAAGCCGTCCGCCCCTGCCAAGCTGATGGTTTCAGACATCAGAGAGAAGCAGGAGGGAAACGACATGAAGCGAAAAATCGTTCCCGATGTCGTCGAAAACCAAACCATTCGAAGCATTTCAGGTTCAGCCACCGCCCGCGAAGCGGTCGAGATTATGGCCGAGCATCATATCTCTGCCCTTCTGGTCACCAATGGGGACAAGCTGGAGGGAATTTTCACGGAACGCGACATTTCCGTGAAGATCATCGCCAATGGAAAGGATTCGGATAAAACGAAAATTTCCCAGGTCATGACCAAGAATCCGGTAACCATAAGTCCCGATGACTTGGCCATGGATGCTCTTCAAAAAATGTGCGAGCTGGGTTTTCGTCATCTTCCCATCGTCGACGGGGAGCGGGTCGTCGGCATGGTTTCGGTACGTGACCTTTACGTTACCGTTCAGGAGCAGCTTGAGGACGATATGAAATTCCGCGATGCCTACATCTTCGGGACCGGGTGATCTGTCTCTTGCCGTGGCGTTCATCCCGGAAAAGGGAAATGCTCAGGAAAAATAACAAACGGGGCCGTGACATGTCAGTCCTTGTCCCCGCCGTCACCGCGTTTCTCCAGGACGATGAACAGGGTGCTGGAAAGCAACATGCGCAGGGGTTTTAGGAGTCTTTCGACGGCCATGACGGGTTCGAACATCCAGCTGGGGATAAGCGCAGGATAGCTGTAGCCGCCGGTAAGCAGGTAGATGAAAAAGGTATGATAATTGGTACGCACGATCTTCAGGCGGGGAAGCCTTTGCTTGAAGTCGGCCAGCCGTTTCTTGAAGATAATGGTGGCCAGGGCCAAGTTGCAGTCCATCAGCGGCTGCCCCCTGTCAAACTTCCAGTCGGCTCCAGGATCGCAGAATTCGAAATGGATGTATTTATAGATGAAGTGGGAAAAGGGAGAAATATAGGGATCGTTGATGATGACCCTGCCGCCCTCGGCAAGCGCGCGCTCGCATTCCTCGAAGAACAAGATGGGATCGTATATGTGGTGAAGCACCCCCCGCATCACGATGTTTTTTAGGGAACTCTCCCGGAACGGCAGCTGCGTGGCGTCGCAGATAACGTCGATGCCGGGCACCTGTAACATATCCGAGGAGATGGCATGGGGATGGTGTTCGTGGAAGAATCCACCGCCGCTGCCAATTTCCAGGGTCGGTCCGCCTTCCTGAAGCGCGGCGGCCATTTCCCGGTAATATTCGGCGATCAGTTTTCTGAATACCGGCTTATTATTCAGAATTTCCTGGTTAACCAGGGTAACTTCCCGGTCATCACCCCACACTTTTTTTAATTTTTTGTTGAAAAGAAACTTCATTATATTTCCGACAGGGATTGAAAAAATATCTTTTTCCTGATGAAAGGAAGGGGACGATAACGCTGGCACGGAGGGGCGTCAAATCGCATTCCTCACCCCCTTATTCCGTTCCTAGTGGACTTGGGGTGACCTGGCTTAAGGGCTATACACCCGGCGTCCGCATCCTTTATAAATCGGCCATATCTTATGAGCAGTCTCCATCAGAATCATATCCCGGGAAACGAGGGGAAGTCTGCCCTCGCCAGTCTTTCGGACGGCACCGGCCTGTTGGTGTCTCGAGCGGGCCAAGTAATCCTCATTCTTTTTATTCTGGTTAACCTGGCACTTCTGATTACTGTGGAGGAAGGCGCACAGCTTTCTAACGGCGCCGATGCCGGCACCTGGCACAATCCAGCTCTGGCTCTGCTGAAATACGGTGCCTTGGTGGAGCTGGATAATCCCGCTACCCCCATGACCTACCGCCAGCCTCTCTATCCCCTGTTCGATGCAGCGTTGCTGTGGCTGGGGGGAGGAAAATCGCTGATTCCGGTTATTGTGGGACAGGTGGTGCTGCTGTGGATTACGGGATTATTCGCCCGCGCTATAGTGGCGGCCTGGCTGCCGGGCTATGGTGTGGCGGCGCTGGCGCTGGTGGTATTCAACCCCAACGCCGTGGCCACGGCCCATCTGATCCAAAGCGATACTCTTTACAGTCTGTCTATCACGGCGTTTCTGTGGGCCGCCTTGCGTTATGCCAGGGAGCCCTCACTGAGGCCGGCGCTATTGGCGGGTTTGTTTCTGGGACTGGCCTGTCTTGTGCGTCCGGCTGCCCAATACCTTATTTTGCTGCTACCTCTTCTGTTGCCGCTTCTGGCCCTGGCCGGGGGGGTTGGACGTCCCTTTGCAAGGCGGATCGGACAAGGCGTGGCGGCAGCGATCGTGGCGGCGATGCTGATAGTGCCGTGGATGGCCCACAATGCCCAGGCGGGGAAAGGATTTGCCCTCTCGCCGCCGGCTATGATGCTCGCCTATGTCCAGGTCCATGTGGGCTATCTGGAAAAATATGCCACTGGAGTTTCTTTGGCCGAGGCTCATGGTAGAATCTCCGCCACACAAGCTGCCTATGTGGCGTCTCGGGGGGCGGAATGGGAAGGGATGAGTACACGGGAACGTGAGAAGGCTCTGACCGCCTATTACACACGCACTTTTTTTTCCTATGATCTGCCTGTAATAGCCAAGGCGACGGCCTACGGCTGGGCGCAGTTTTTCGGGGCCGCCGGGGCGGCCAACTTCCACAATCTTCTGAATCTGGACGCGCCAAGCGCCTTTTCCACCATGCGTGAGAAGAATTTCGAAAGCCATCTCGGTTCCGTTATTGACGCCCTGGAGCGTTCTTCTGCTGCGGCGGTAACGATTTCCGTGACGGCGTTTATATTCGTGATCATCTTACGGGCATTGGGGTTGGTTGGTATCGCCTGGATGTTTATGCGGCGCCATTACGCCGTTCTGCTTTGCTGCGCGGGGCTCATAACCTATTTTGCCATCTTCCATCTGTTTATAGGGAATTCCCGCTATCG
>Ga0208642_1000566_pt1 | contig 19566 bp, 5 predicted proteins | sample ETN02SmetaG_4_FD_185790 | JGI IMG/M metagenome (GOLD analysis project Ga0208642, IMG submission 185790) | Marine microbial and viral communities from oxygen minimum zone, Eastern Pacific Ocean - ETNP2014F10-02SV251 (SPAdes) (version 2) | ecosystem: Environmental > Aquatic > Marine > Oceanic ...
CTATCAGAAAAAACGAATTCTGATTCTCATTCCACATATGATTGATTCCTAAACTGGAATCCGAGATGAAAATGGCTGAACCAAGAGCTTCACCCTTCTCCGAGCGTAAATCACATTTCACACCAAGCTGAAATCCTGAAAGAGGTGCGGCCTCGTCATTGGGTGTTATGGCACCATCGTCGTCCGAGTCAATCCACGAATTATGGGAAGTTCTCATAAAAACATTCGGGACCCAATCAATGTTTGAGGTCCAGAGATTTAGGGACTGGGAATTCAAGTCCTTGATTGCCACGGGTTCATTCAACAACACATTATACGATTTACCATCAAGATAGGCTTTGGTTTCAATAAAAGAGACATTATCCCTATAATTCTGATCCCAAAGTTGATGTTGCACAAATTCTATGGCGAACAACTGGGCAATTGTGTTACTGTAATCATAATCACCAAAAACCAAGATACTGCCTCCCCTCTCCATAAATTTCACCAGAATCTTCAACTCGAGTTCAGTATAGGGAGATTCAATACCTACTATTACCAATAAGCTTGATGAGGGATCCTCTATATCATCAAGGATTGCCGGATTGGAAAGTATAGCACTTACATTGTAGGAGGTATCCTCATTTTCCTCCAGAGCCTGCCTGAAGTAGGATATGTCATTCCAGTCATCGTCATACGCTGACAATTGTGGATCCCTTTCAACAACTATCTGAAGAATTGGGAAAAGGACAAGTGTACTCAACGTAACGGTAACAAGTAGGATTATGATGCCTGAACGGCTAGAAATTCCCATTCTACCTCGTATTCTGCTCGCTTTGCAAATCTAGACTTCCAATGACCGTGCGAAGAGAAGAAACGGCGTTGAGCTTGTGATCATCATCTAGGTCAGTAGTGGCATAATCTGCATTCTCATAGAGATCCGTTAACCTGGCCACTGAATCATGGTCCAATGACAAGGCTTCCTGAAGCGCTTTCTGGAATTCTCTCACGGTCTCAAAATGACGGCGTAGATAACCGTACCTCTGGAGGACCTTACACATCTCCTTATAGGAATGGACAATAGATTCACGATAATCCATATTCTCCTCAATCGCTAAGGCTGTTGATTCCAGAATTCTTTGAATTTCCCTGAGATGTCTCTCCCGGTACCATTTCCAGCCTAACATCAGTCCCGAAGTTCCGACCAGAACTGCACCTACTATAACCCATAAAGCATAATTTGACTCCTTAACGGGAGAACGATAGACTATCGTCTCCTGGACACTACTGCCAATATAGTACTCATCACCTGTATAGATTATTTCTACGGTCACAGGGCTGGTTGCATTACCCTGAAACACAGAATCAAAGGTAGCTGATCCATTCGAATCAGTTATCTTCAAAAGAGTCATACCATCAGGTTCAAAAGTCACCAGCAATGAAGCCCCAGAGATCGGAGTTCCATCCTGCATTACCAGAGTTATCTTACCTGAATAGGCTTGATTGTATTCTAATGAACTAGGAATCTCAATCAATATCATGGTCTCGCCCTTGATGAAAATACGGGACTCGGTTGAATTGTAAATGTAATAATCGTTACCTGCAAAGGTTGCTGTGAGATTGTGATATCCCAATTCAGTTCCAAATGGAATATTGACTGGAATACTGAACATCCCATTGCCATCAGTTACTCCATCCACTGGGAAATCTGAATCCATGACCAGTCGCACACTTAGACCTTCAATGGGCCTATCTGCCTTATCATACACGAAACCTGAAATCGGTACGGTTGAATTCAGCACGCCTTCAAACTCTGCCATCTCGATACGAGTATTATGGTAGACCTGAAGCTGCCATGTGGACGATGACGGCAAGTAGAATTCCTCTGGAGTATACTGGATAGTTATAGTATTTGGACCGGCCTCAGTATAGTGTGGAACGAGGTACTCATGGACGAACTGCCCATCACTGTTTGTTGATAATGTTTCTACATATTGTCCATGGAACAAGAAATTCAGGTTTGTGCTCAGGGGATTGCCCATATCATCAACAATCCTACCACTAAAACCAAAAGATTCCCCGACCAGAACATTAGGATCCGATTCAATCGAAATACTTGTTGATGCAACCACCATCAACGTCTGTTCCTGGGTCGCAGGAAGATAGTAATCATAACCATTGTAATCCCAGAATATGGTATAGATTCCCAAATTACGGGATGCCGAGAGTGTCATGTTCTTCTGTACAAATCCAGTGGAATCTGTAACCAGAGGATATTTGGTGTTACCGAAGGTCATGTTGACTGCCTGATTAGCCATTGGATTATCCAAGTCATCAACTAGATAAGCACTGATGAAGAACTCATGAAGACGAAGCGCCTCTATATCCTCAACTTGAAATATTGTTGCGGCCTGAACATCAGAACTTACCTCTTCGCTTGATTCCGTATACAATTCAGAACCTTCAAAGACCACTTTGACCTTGTGAAGGCCTAATTCAGTTTCCCTTTTCAGGAACAGGTCATAACTGAAGATACCTGAATCGCTAGTAGTGGTATTGCCTACAAACGAATCATCAAAGTATACCTGTAGTTCATGTCCAACCAACCCAATACCAACCACATCCCTGAGATAGCCAGATACCACGGATGTCGAATTCCTGAATCCTCCTAACCATTGCACAGTAACCTCTGTTTCCCTCATAACCAGAACTTGAACCTCGTCTGAGGAACCCCGGAGGAAATTCTGGTCATTGACTGAGGCAGTCAGGGTATGATTTCCAACAAAGGTATCATAAGGTAAAACAAAGGATCCACTAAACTCACCATTGATTGAATCTACTTTTGTCCTTGTTATATCATTCCAGAGAATAATTATCTCACGATCCAGAGGAATGCCCAGATCATTATTGATGAACCCGGAGAAAGTAATGTTCTCTCCAGCAAGGACCACATCCGAAAACTCTCTAATCTCTATCTCAGTATGTCCCCAGATAGTATAATTAGCGATAAAATTTGATGGTAAGTAATAACCAAAACCACCAAAATCAAGCTCAACCGGGATTATTCCAGAATGGTGGTCAGCATCAGAACAGGACCAATCATCTTCACAAACAAAACTGAAACTACCGTTCGAATCTCCCGTAACTCGCCTCAGGTATTCATCTTCCCAGAATACATTGACCTCTAACTCCTCTACTCCTTGTCCCCGATCATCAAAAACTGTTCCATTGAACCAGACGGACTCCCCCCTAACAATCTCAGCATCAGGAAGATAGATCAGTGTCTCGGAAACAACTGTGAAATCTACTTCAGCCGAAGCATTATCGTAATATGGAGAAGTGGTATTATCAAATAAGACCTGGACCGTCACTTTACCGAGAACATGGGCATTAGGAACTAGATAACTCTTGGAATAGGAACCACCGAATGAGGTTGTCACCATGTCGTCCAAGGAATTGTCCCCCCAGATGAATGAAAGTACCAGACCTGGAATACCAAAGGATGACCCATCACGGGCAAAGCCATCAATGGTTGTTTCCTGATCCCTGAGAACCTGCTGCTCATCAATATTCAAGAACACCTTGCGATGAAGGTAGACATTTGTAGACCCGATATCTGCCAAGTTGTAGTCCTTTTCGGAATAGCGTATCTCAATCACATGAAGGCCCACATCGATGTATGAGGCATCGGGAGTGTACTCGAAACTGAACGTACCATTGGTCAAGAAGGATTCCAGATAGGCCTCATCGAAGTGTAGGGACAAATAGCCTGAGAGTTGGGTTCCATTGTCCATTGCAAGGCTACCACTGACTGTCATACTTTCACCAGGATAGAAATGAACTTGATCAACTTGAACAAGAACCACAGTCTGTTGGAACACAATCGAAGTCTGTGACTCTACTGAACCGGAATGAAGATCATTGCCTGTGAATTCAGCTGACCAAGTGGCATTGCCCAGATCATGGTCAGAGGGTATAATGTAATCGAATACGAAATCACCATCGGTAGCAGTGCTGATTGTGGCAATCTCAATATGATTCCATCTGATGACTATCTCCTCTCCAGAAAGAGGCTGGCCTAGGTGATCTGCTAACTCACCCCCCAAGATAGTTGATTCCCCACGGACAATCCTCAAAGAATCAGGATCCAAGATAATCTCACTGGTCCCGAGGACCACGAGCTCAAGGTTGACGCGTTCATCAGGTAGGGTGGCACTCGTACTTTCAAAGGATACGATGACGGTGTAATTGCCGGCGGCCAGATCGATTGGTATGAGGGACTGGATAGACCAATTAACCTCATTTACGTCTATCTCCGCAAGTTGAATTCCTGCAAGCTCTACTGTGATGCTACCATTCAATATTGCAACATCGGAAACACTTCCATTAATCCATATATTTTTTCCTATATATTCCTTGAAAGGTTCAATTTCTGCAGTAAGGTTGACCGTTGATTCCATAATCGTCAGATCGGTCGTAACTACTGAACTGTAAAGATAAGTGGAACCTGGGAACCAAGACTCAATGTGGTAATTATCATCAGCCATTGGCTGTCCTTCCTCTGGAACTGTCCAATTGAAGACGAAATTCCCGAAATCGTCTGTTTCTGTAGTTCCAATATCACACCTATAACGCTGCCAAGATCCAGAAGGATTACACCTAATAGTACTTGGCTTTGAACCACCCCAACTAGGTTCCCAGACCTCAAATTCTATGGTCTGACCTGCGGCAGATACTCCTCCAATATCTAGCAAGGTTCCGGATATCACCAATTCCTGTCCCTTTCCTACAGAATCTGGAGCGTCGACCACCAGATTGGTGTCAGATGACACCTCCACATCTTCAGGACCATCTATTCCTAGGAAACCTTGCTGATAAGCGGCAGCATAAACTTCATTCAGTCCTGGTGTAGCAGCAAGGAAATCTGAAAGATTTACATCGAAAGATCCAGAGGAATCGGTCTGTCCCTCACCTATCTCAAATGCAGGATACTCATGATTCTCATCCCACATCCCAAATCCAACCGAGAAGTCTGGGATACGTGTCCCGTTCTGATCCTCAACATATCCCTCAATCCGAATTAATTCTCCCTTGTCAACTTCTGAAGGTGAAACATTCACAATCACTACCGTAACCGGTTCACCAGTCATATTCTCGAGATCATCCGGGTCAAAATCATCAAAGTCAAAGGTGTCATCATCCTCACCATCATCATCTGGTCTTTCCAGTGTATTGCTACTACCTGTTCCTCCCAAATTTATTCTCTTCCAATGACTGGCTGAGAAAGTAGTATTGTCCTCTGGGACATAAACCTCAACAAAGGCATGGGCTTCGTTCGAAACGTATCTTGTTGGTGCTCCCAGAGCCAAAGCCGTAACGAAGAAACCAAACGACCTATGACGGCAGGCACCTATTCCGTTAATACAAATTGACTGATAGATATCCCACGGAGGTTCGGGGTCTGGTACGTCACCATCTCCCTCAATAAATGCGGAGAAATACCATGTCAGATTATTGAGTATCAATGCCAGGTTCGTCTCGGGGGTTCCATTGTCTGGCCATAGCCAATACAATGGCTCATTCGCAATCGTTCCATTGTCATGTCTATACTGAAGGAATTCCCGAACGTTATCCTTAACCTCACTCTCACCAGTTATAGGTCGAATGGACTCTTCAGGTAAATCATCCAGAGTAAGGTCGGTGGAAATAGGCCGGTTGAAGTATGAACCATTCGTACCCATTCGATACTTCAGGTCGATCACGGCATCCTCGTTGGACTGGATGTAGTAGTTGTCCGCACCATCTTTGAAGAACCTTATTTCGACACCAGTTGCATTGGGATCATAATCGATAATATCTGCGTCAGGGGAAACAGAGGGAATCATGGTGTAGCTTGAAGTCGTGACGGTAATACCCATCCATATCCAGCCCTCAAATATCTGCGAATAACCTTCGTAGTTAGTAGGGAATATTTCTGTCTTGGTGGTATCGTAAACATACATCGTATATGGATTACTATTCGCACTGTCATAATACAGCGCATCAAGGGATGACCAGCGCTTCAAAGTTCCTAGAACCGGATCAAATATCTCATAAATCGTGACATTGCCATCCGTAGCCCCAGTGTCCGGATTGGTTCCCGGTGGCTCTCCAGGTTCTATAGGTGGTGGATCCTCTCCATCAGGGTCCCCATCATCATCACTATCGGCATCGCAAGGGTCAGTACCCTCCTGGTATTCTCGAAGATTATCTGAACCATCATTGTCAGGATCATCGAATTTGTCGCTAGAATCGGTTGGATCCAGACCACAGCCATCCAGAGTTCTATCTGAGTAAAAATCTTCCCAACCGTCTTGCATCCCATCCTGATCGGTGTCTGAATCAAAGGGATCCGTATCCCAATAGAATTCCAGACTGTTCATCAACATATCGCCTTCACTATCTGTGGAATCATCAGTATCATTACGGGGATTGAAACCATAATAAATCTCCCAGCCATCCCAGGCCCCACCATCGTCCGTATCTGGATTATTGGGATTTGTATTGTTGTAATATTCTTCTAAATTGGTATATTTTTCCTCATCCGAGATCTCACCGTCCTGATTGGAATCGTAACCATCTGAATCATTATCATCATCACCATCGGGATCATTAGGATCGGAAGCTTGAACTGGAAAACTGCCCAAAGGTGACAGAAGCAGACTCAGGACCACCAGTACTGCGAGTAGTTTGGAAACCCTCATCACTTCACCCACGCATAAGAATCTGCAGACTCAATAAATAAAGGTATTGTGAAATTCCGAATCATCAATTATCAGCCTCGAAACCGTCACTCATTCCATCGTCATCGGTATCTGGGTCCCAGGGATCTGTCTGGGCCTCTTCCTCCCTCCAATTAGGGAAATTGTGCCATATTCCATCCCAGTCTTCCCAACCATCATTATCATAATCCAGAAATCCATCAATGCCATCCAAAGGGTCGAGGGTACGGGTCTCATTGGCAGGCTTATGCTCATTCCAGTAGATCTCCCATCCATCGGTACAATTATCTCCATCCGTATCAGCCCGGGATGGATTCGTATCCGCCAGGAATTCCTCGTAATTTGTAAACTTCTCATCCGGTGATAGCTCGCCGTCACGATCTGAATCATAGCCATCAGAATCATTATCCCAATCTTTATCATCTGCAGAATTCGGATTTAGTCCGTAATACCCTTCCCATCCATCTGGCATTCCGTCACCGTCCGTATCATTGTTTCTTGGATCCGTGCTATTCAGGTACTCCTCATAATTCGTGAACTTCTCCCAATGCTCAATCGTACCGTTCCGGTCAAAGTCCCAGCCATCATCATCCAGATCCTGATCTGCATCACTCGGATCAAAGGGATCCAGACCATGCATAAGTTCCCAGCCGTCGGGCATACCATCGCCGTCAGAATCCGGATTGGAAGGATCTGTAACGTAACCATCCTGTCCCGAAACACACTCCTCACCATCTGCGATGAGATCCCCGTCTGTATCCCTTAACAGAGGATTTGAACCCGTAATATTGTCCACACTGTAGACGTTGTCATCGAATCCCTCTACGTTTGAATTGTCGAATTCATGCAGATTGATCAATGAATCATTGTCCGGATCATCATTGGCGTCACTGGAATTAGATGGCTGGAAATCCCAATGGACCTCCCAACCGTCAGACATTCCATCTCCATCGGTGTCACCGTTTGTAGGGTCAGTCCCGTTAAGATATTCCTCCAGATTGGTGAAAGCTTCATCATCAGTCAGATTGTCGTTCCAATCGGCATCGAAACCATCATTATCATTATCCTGCAAGGCATCGATAGCGTCAAGTGGATCCAGACCATATTTTGCCTCCCAGCCATCTGGCATACCATCTCCATCAGTGTCAGCACTCGTAGGATCTGTCAGATAATTGAAAAGCTCCTCACCATCCAGAAGACCGTCTCCATCAGTGTCATTATTCCTCGGTAACGTCGTCGTAATATTATCCACCTCGACATATGGGCCAGCGGCTGTATTGTTGTATTCAAGACGATTGATGACACCATCATTGTCAGAATCCGCACCTGCATCCAATGGGTTCAAGGGATCCAGTCCATACCTCCATTCCCATCCATCCAGCATACCATCGGCATCCGTGTCAGCAAGGTAGGGGTGGGTATCTGCCTGGAACTCCAGGATATTATTATGTTCTTCATCCTCCTCAATCGTTCCATTATAATTTGAATCAAAACCGTCCTCGTCATGATCAACCGTGGAATCATAAGCATCCAGTGGGTTCAGACCGTAATAGACCTCCCAGCCATCCCACATTCCATCATCATCGGTATCGTTGTTGTCTGGTGAAGTATTGTTCAAGAATTCCTCAAGATTAGTGTAACCCTCCAGTGAAGAAACAAAACCGTCACGATTCGAGTCATAACCATCCCCATCCGAGTCCTGACCTGCGTCACTTGGATCTGTAGGTTGAAGGCCATAATAGGCCTCCCAACCATCTGGCATTCCATCCCCATCTGTGTCATTGTTGGTTGGATCGGTCCCATTCAGATATTCCTCCAGATTGGTGAAGTTCTCATCAAACGTAACCAGAAAATTGCGATTAAAGTCCCAACCATCTCCGTCCAGATCCTGATTAGCATCAGCTGCTGAGATTGGATTAAGTCCATATTTCACCTCCCAGCCATCTGGCATCCCATCCCCGTCGGTATCATTACTGGTCGGATCTGTCAGATGATTGAACAATTCGTTATTATCGCTGAGACCGTCACCATCAGTATCATTTGAATCTGGGCGGGTCGAGAAAATGCCATCGACATCCATCCATCCCGTGTTGACCAGACTATTGTTGTATTCGTAGATATTAGGCAATCCATCCCCTTCCTTATCCTCAAAATTATCGGATGGGCGGAGAGGTTCCAATCCAAAATAAACCTCCCAACCATCCGGCATATCATCCCCGTCGGTATCTTTCTCAAATGGATGGGTGTCATTCAGGTACTCCATGTAATTCAGATAACGTTCCTCAAATGATAATTCCAGATCAAAATTACCATCCCATCCATCTGCGTCCGAATCAAACCAGGCGTCTCCATTGCTCAGAGGGTCAAGGCCATAAAATATCTCCCAACCATCTGGCATTCTATCGTCATCACTATCCGATAACCAAGGACTAGTGCCGGCGAGGTATTCCTCCAAATTGGTCAATTCCTCATCCGGACTGATGTACCCGTCCCGATTCAGGTCATATCCATCATCATCCATATCCTCATAAGCATCCCAGTATGAGACTGGATTGAAATTGTAATATATCTCCCAACCATCCGGCATTCCATCTCCATCAGTGTCAGGATCGGTTGGGTCCGTACTATTGCCCAGTACAAAATCCAACTCGTATTCCATCAGATTCGTGAAATACTCGTCTTCCGTGAGGAGACCATCGCTGTTCCTGTCATGGCCGTCCATATCTGCATCCAAAGCAGCATCTGCTGCATCAAACGGATTCAGATCATAGAGCATTTCCCACCAATCAGGCATACCATCGTTGTCACTGTCTTTAGTCGGCAGATTGGAATCAGATGTCGCCTCCTGTGAATCAGTGTGCTGCGAGGATTGGAAGTCTACAAGTGGAGAAAAGGGCAATGCCGCCAGAAGCATAATTACCACAGCAAGGACGACATAGCGTCTACCTCCTGTAGAGTTTGGGTCTGCCATCGAATGACAGTCTATGACAGGTCTATAAAGGGTTCATTGACGGTCAGACTATAATCAATTCACGTGGTAAAGACGTCAGACTTACCAAACCAGAGGTTTTCAGGCATACATCATCCTCTATCCGGATACCACCCAGGCCGGGAATATAGATTCCAGGTTCAATCGTAAAGGTCATGCCTTTTTGCAACACAAAATCGTTATCTGGCTTTATATATGGCTCTTCGTGAATCTCAAGACCTAGGCCATGACCAGTCCGATGGGTGAAAAACTCGCCAAAACCGTGGTCCTCGATTACTTTTCGGGTAGCTGAATCCACATCTCCTGCTGAAACACCCGCGGCGGCCTTTGATCTTCCAGCCAGATTGGCTAATCTGACCGCTTCATAGGCCCTGAGCAATTTCTTATCGATTTGATTACCAATAGCATAAGTTCTAGTTATATCCGAGAAATATCCTTCATGGGTCGCTCCCCAATCCACGATTACCAACTCGCCTTCCTTGAATTCCTTGTCAGTCGGAAAATGATGAGGATTGGCAGCATTGACGCCAGAAGCCACTATCGGGGAAAAGGGCAGTCTGGTATCCGAGCCATTGTGCAATAATTGAATTACCAATTCGGTTGCAAATTGTTTTTCGGTTACTCCGGGCCTCATTTTATCCAATACCGATACCAATGATCTTTCTGCAGTCTTCACAGCCTTGGTCATATGGTCGACCTCAATCTTCGATTTTGACATCCGTAACTCCGCAAATAGGCCGGTTGCATCGATTATATCTGAAGATATGTTATACGAACTTATCAGATTCAGTTCAAGATGCCGAATCAGTCTTGATTCAATCCCCAATCCTGAGAATTTGTGGTTTTTGGAGAACTGGGCAAAGGCAGGTCCAGGTCCATCCCGGTCGTCATATGAAATAAAATCTATATTCAAATCTGCAATCTTGGGTGACTCCAACTCCGGAAGAACAAAGATGGCATCATTCTGCCGAACGAACAGGACTACGGGTCTCTCACTGAGGTGAAATTCAGAACTGGTAAGGTACGATAAATTAGGACCCGGGACGATTGCCAGACCATCAATTGACTTTTGACTCATCAACTGTCTGAGCCGAATCAGATTCTCCATGTCACCTCATAGACCCTCGGTCTTATTATGTGGCCCCAATAGCGTAATGTGGATTTAGATACCTACTACAATTTAATTGAAGAAATGGGGAATTATCCGGGTTATGGTGTACATTCAGGCGTCGAGGAAGTAGCCAAGAAACTGAACCAACCCTATGATTCCACCAGAGCCATAAGATCACAATATCTACAGCGCAAATCAATCAAGAATCATTACAAGGTCAAGGATAAATCTGGCCTTTACCACAAGCAATGGCAAAATGGTAAATCGATTGCTGAAATAGCACTGGATGTTGATTTTCCACCAGTCTTACTAGCTAATTTCCTGATGTTGAAAATGAGATTCTCGAAGAAGAAAACAAAGGAGATAATGAAGAATACCAATCTTGTCAAGAAGAACAAAAGACTGAAGGACGAGCTGGATGAAATCCTGGGACGTGACGAGTTATACACACTCAGATCACACGACAAACAATCGGCAGAGGGAAATCGCAGGGAAGACAGGATTGCTGAATGGTTGGACAAAAAAGATATCAAATATTTCACTGAGAATGATCTACGGGCTGGAACCGTGGAGGGCAAGACCCCTGATTTCCTGCTGTTAAAACCAATGGACTGGCATGGAGACCAATACAACTGGATTGAATCCAAGGCCAGTTTTGGGGATGAATACATACATCGTAAGAATCACGGAAAACAGGTGTCGAAATATGTCGAGTTGTATGGTCAGGGAATACTGGTCTACTGGTATGGATATCTGGATGTCCTCAAATCCAGAGGATATACCATCATTGACCGTAGAGAAATGGGTATGGAATAATTATTTTTTCTTGGAATCGGTCACAATACTCTGTTTGACTGACTGCAAATCTTCCTCCTCCAAATCTGAATCTGTGACTACAGAGGATTCCACATTCACATTGTCCTTCCCAAATTCCAGATTAGACTGACTGATGACTGAATGCTGAATATTGATTATCTGGGTTACCTGAGTCGGTCTCGCAGATTGAATTCGGGACAGGATCCTGGCAGCCATCGGCAAATCTGAATTCAGGGAGGATACCTCTCTCATCATCTCAATATCCACTCCCAATTTCTCCAGATCGGTCAAGGTGTAGTTATACGTCAAAGTATCTATCAAGGAGAGGAACGAATCCTTCTCACGTATCATATTCTTGTTGAATCGAGAAACCTCGGTTTCCCAAGCATCCTTGACGGCCTGCTTCTTGTAAACATCTTCGTAAGTCTTGTCTGCAAATTTGCGCTTGATACTCTGGATGTCGGCTCGCAAGGGGTTACTTCTTCCAACTCCTTGTAGGACATCAGCCCAAGTGTCATGAGGAAAACCAATCGTGGTACCTTCTCCAGAAAGGTAAACTATAGTCTGATTAAACGTTGATGTGTTTTGTCTATCATCAAAAATCTTCTCAAAGTCAATCTCAATCTCATCTGCAAAGGAACGATACAGGGCCTCATGGCAGCGTCTGTCACGCATGTAATCCGACAAAAAAATCATACATCCCAACGCATGCAAACCACCTGGTTTGTAATTGGGACCATCCTTCAACAGTCTCTGTAGGATTAAGGAGACATAATTCTCCATTCCCTTACGGGAATTGTCCTTCACATAATTTCTGGTCAGAACAGTCATTCCGTTGTAATGCATCTCCTTAATCATCAACCAGATGAAAATTGGACTACCTTGTGCATAATTCGTCAATTGCTCTATTGAAGAAGAATCATGACGTATGTTAGAGAAATCAAACATGCGCTCACATAACCTGGAAACATTTTCATCCGAAAACAGGGGAACCGTCAACCTCTTGAATTTCCTTTGGAATTCATCGGGCAATTTATTCCAGTCTGCCTCACGGGCCGTAACTACCAAACCCTTGGCATCATTTTCAATGATACCTTGAACAATATCTGAATTTTCGGGTATATCATCATAAAATAATCTTAGACCAAATTCCAAGTGAGCATCGATTATTCCTGTAGTAGTCAAGATGCCAGTCGGTACCTTGTCCATAAATGAATCAAATATTTCGAACAAAAGGGTGGTTTTTCCAACACCAGGTTCTCCAATTATGACGTAATTATCATCAGATTTACTATTCAGGACCTCGAGGATATGAGAGGCTCTCTCATCATCAAGGTAAACGTTCTTTCTCAGATTGGATGGGAGTCCCCATTCACTGAGAACAACCGTAGGATCTGTTGGAATCTCAAAATAGGAAGAAATCGCAAGATCTCTGAAATTATTGTGAAGATAATCCAGTTCCTGCACATTATCTGGCCATTGGGAATAACATGACCATCTTCTAGTGAAGAGATCCAATAATGTTTCACCATCCGGAGCTAAATCTGAAGGTTTAGCCCAATTCTGGACTGAATCACGATGCTCCAAACTGATTTCTTTTGGAGGCGTGGAAGGTATACTGGATGAAAGCTTGGGTTTAGGCGAGGACGCGCCAACTTCTATCCACTCATCAAAATCAAATTCATAATGCTTGTTTCCATGTTTTCGCGAAAAAGAAAAATTTGCCTTGGCATTTACAGAACCTGCGAATTCAGTCACTAGATTCGCTTCCAAATCAATCGATTCGTTGGCTTTCAGAGAAGGAACTCGAAGCAAACCTTGTTGCTTAATGCCCTCCGTAAAATTAATACTCAAACCCAATGCATGTGCATTTCCTTCATTCGTAATCTTAAGCTTGGATTTTATCCATTTACCTGGAACTATGTTATCTGGTAATTTCAATTTGATATTCGGCTGCCAGGATTCCAAGGAACTGTTTATGTCCGACAACGTTTCTTTAGATATCCTATTGGCTTCAGCGAAATCACGCTCCTTCATACTAGATTTAACCAATTCTAGATTTTCAGTGAAAATATCCGTGTTAATCGCCTTCTTAGCTTCTTCAATCTTATTATCAAGAACCTCCGCGGAATCGCTTGCCTTCGTAAAATCCTTCTTGCGAACGGTTATTGTAGAACGAGCGTTCTGTATTCTGGAAAGAATCTCAGCGTAGGTGGGCATGAAAACTACTGGTCACCTCCCTTCTTCTTGGATATCTCCTTTAGAGTCTCCAGATAATCTGAATTCGTATCGCCTTCGATCTGTGATGACAGTATCTCCTCAATGTCATCAAGCTCTGCCAAGATGTCAGGACTTGATATGCCAGATGCCTCCATCATATCCAACTCATCCCTGAGCGACTGGAGCTCATTCATAGAAGTCGTTGCATTTGTGTTTATGTCTGCGTATTTCTCAATCAATGATATTGCATCAGCTCGTTCACTGGAGAAATATTGAAGGCCACCGCTGGTCTCAAGATCCTCAATCATTTTGTTGATTGCTGTATCAGAAATGCCGGATGCGCCAAGATTTTCCAATGCCTGGATTAAGCCGGGGATCGAACGCCTAGCTCCCATCTCGGCCAGTGCGGCTCCAAGAAGTGCCACAGTAACAGTTGAACCACCATACAGGTACCAATTATGAATGGTTGGGAATCTATCTGAATTGTCGCCAATGCCATCGCCATCGGTGTCCAGACACTCTGTTGGATCCTGAGGGAAGGCATCTCCATTCGTGCCTTTCTCGTTGTCACCACAACCATCCTTGTCCCTATCAAACCACTGGGTATTATCAAGTGGATATTCATCCAGTTCAAAGCTGATATTGTCACCATCATCAACATAGAACGGCTCATAGGTAAACCATTCACTCCAGAAACCAAAGGTATCCTCAACCCTCAATGAGAAACTGTAATTTCCGGCTGTGAAATTTGAAACTCCCATCTGTGAACAGGGTGGTGAAGCGATCCAATCTTGCGAAGGAATATCGAGGCCGAACAGTTCTGAATCCAGATATTCAAATTTCCACTCGCAAGTGTTTATTCCTATATCATCCAGACCTCGTCCTATTATATCAACCGTAACTCGTCTTGGATTCTCTTTATGATATATATTTGAGGTCACGGAATCTATAATCGCAGTAGGTTCTCCATTGACCCTGAATTCGACTCCCAAGGTCTCACTCCAGACCCCATCGGTATCCCTGACACGGACCGACAGAGTGTGGAGACCTGGTACCAAATCTGCAAGATGCAACTGATTGGGTGGTGTTTCATCCGGTGGTCCTGAATCATCAACGACGGAGATTCGAACCTTGGAATGATCGGGACCCAGATAGATGTCCACATCATCCCAACCCTCATACCATATCTCTATACTGAAACTGTCTCCTTCAGCCAAATACATAGATGTGCCCAAGTAATGGGTTTCGTTCGCCAACTCATCTCCATTACTCTGGCAATTTACCGTGCGCTCGTCTACCACTTGATCATTGTGATAAATGTAGAATGTCCATTCACAGGAGTCATCTTGACCTTCTGTGTCTTCCCACCAAATATCAAATGAGTTAATAGGTACAGATAATCCAAACTCTGCAGGATCACTTGTCCAAGTACCAACATTTACAGGTTGTCTATTTGTTCTAAAACCTACATAATCATCATATTGGGCCTTGACCTGAATAATTTTAGAAAATTCGAGACTATCAGGCATGATTGCTGAATTCGGGACTGCAGTTGTATCCAGACCAAGTTGCTGTTCAATCAAATCCGAACGTGTACCAATCCATGTGTCGCATGATCCATCTTCGAACGTTACTTTAGCTGTAGCTGCATCGGCTGAGTTTACAGCTTCGTAAGTCATTCCATTGACTGCGAAGTAGTCTGCCAGATACCCTTCAGGATATGTTCCAATAGCTACACAAACTTTTGAGCCATCCAGATTCAGTAGAGAGGTTGCATTCGGGAAAGCATCTAGGTTTACCAGCAAGGTCAAATCTGCACCAACTTCTAATGACCCATTATCAGGGTCTTCACTCCAACTATGTAGATAATACTCAAGGTAATCTCCACTATCAAAGGAAGAAATAATCTCGCCATCAAGATACCATTCTTGTCCGGCTATCCCAATATCGTCACCAGCGACATACTGGGCGTCCAGTTCCTCGCCTTCCATCAACAGATCGCTGCTCAGAATTATGTCATCGACGTGGGGGAGACCATTGATTCTGATCTCAATATTATCCTCGGTCCAGGCCCCGTCATCATCCATTACCCGGTAGGTTATCAGATGTATACCTGGACTAAGGAAGTCAACACTTATCGTCTCGTTCGTTCCTAGGGGACCCTGTAAATCAGACAGCCATTCATGCAGTACCACTTCCCTGTCATCCTCGGATATTCCGGTCAGGTAAAGCAGGTCACCATGGTTCACGATATTATCTGAATATATTATCTCAAGGATAACCGGTGGATTGTTCAGGATCCACAATGACTGGTTGAAATAGTGATAGATTGATGCATTGTCCGAATCTGTCACTATCAGTCTGAAATCATACAGCCTAGCCTGGAAAGATGCATTCGGAATGAAGTATATCTCGTCTGTACCATTGGGATCGTAACCACAGTTGTCACAATCCATCCAGACGACAGACTCACCCATGTGAAGGTACTGGACCTCAATTGAAGGGGTCTGATTACCATCTCCGTCAGGATCCTCGGCATAGACGAAAAGATGCGTTTGTTCGTTGCGGTATACTGGATTCAAACCCCACCAGACATCGTGAACCATAGGATAGGCATTGATTCTGAGAGTTACCTGAGCCGGGTCTGACCATTGATTGTCATTGTCCTTGACACGCAAACTTATGGTATGATAGCCGACTGACAGACTGGTGGTCGTGAAAACCTGAGATTCACTAATCATCCCATTCAGTGAGGATTCCCAGAGATATTGAGTGATTATACCGTCTATATCCTCTCCCGAACCTTCGAAATCAACATGGGAGCCCTCATTGACCACAGTATAATTGAACGATTCTATCGTAGCGAAGGGGGTGCCATTCCTGACATGGACCCAGGAGGTCACATAGTCAGACCAGAAACCACTGTTATCACGAACCCGGAAGGTTATCGTATGATTGTATACTGGTAGATCCTTGGTCGTGAAATTAGAAGATGTGGAAAGAGTCATATTGAATTCTGGGGCAAACCACTCATAGGCGGTAATGTAACCAATCTGGTCAGTTCCACTCCCGCTGAAAGAGACCTCGGTAACGTTGAAGTATGCAATCTGTGGATATATCTCCAGAATCGTAGCGACCGGCGGCTCCGTATCAATGGTCCAGTTCCATTCTACTGCATCCCCGACGTTACCGGCCTCATCAATGGTCCTGACCAGGAATGTATGATTCCCGTCTGAAAGGTCATCATACTGGACTGGACTGAAACATGCTGACCAGTTGTCCTCTCCATCCAGATTACATTCATCTGTGGTTGTCGTTTCATTTTCCTCATTGTTATAGAAACTGAATGATGCTGAATCTGAATTAGACAGACTGGATGGGCCTGAATAAATGGTTGTAACTGGACGTGTGATATCAACTACCCAATCATGAGTTACAGATGAACCTGTGTTATTGGCATTGTCCGTGGCACGGACCTTGAACAAATAAGAACCTTCTGAAAGATTGCTGAAAACCACTGGACCGGTACAACCATACCATGCTGAATTGTTGAATGAACAATCGAATATTGCACTCTCATCCACTGTGAAATTGAAGGTGACTGATTGTTCATTAGTCCTACTTGGGGGATAACTTGTCAATGTGACGACTGGATCGGTGTAATCTGTTGTCCAGCTATAGGTCGTAGTATTGCCTAAGTTACCTGCTTCATCCGTAGTTCGGACGTAGAAAGTAAATGAAGACTCATTGAGACCATCGTAGGTTATCGGACTGGTACAACTGCCCCAACCTCCTTGGTAGCTAGCTCTACACTCAGACGTGGAATTGTCCTCGCTTATGACAAACTGGAAAGTTGCGCTGGTTGAATTTGTAATGGTCTCTGGGCCTGACGTGATCGTGGTTATGGGATCTGTGTAGTCCGTGGTCCAATTGTGATAAGCCGTCTTTCCTGTGTTATTTACTGAATCTATGGCCCTGACCGCAAAACTATGGGCTCCCTCTGACAAGCTACTATTATATGATTCAGGACTGCTACAGCTACTCCAGTCACCTGAATCCAGATTACACTCAAAAATGTCCGATGAGTCATCCGTACTGAACTCGAAGGTGGCATTCGGACTATTGGTCGGATTGCTGGGGCCTGAAGAAATACTGGCTGCTGGGCCCGAAAGATCTACCGTCCAGTTGTGGTAATCTGGGCTTCCTGTGTTGCCAGCTTCATCCGTGGCCTTTACCTGGAAACTATGATCACCTTCGGACAAATTGGTGTATGAACTAGGACTGCTACAGCTACTCCAGCTTCCGGAGTCCATCATGCACTGGAAAGTAGAATCAGCCTCGTTGCTACTGAACTGGAAAGTGGCATTCTGACTATTCGTCGGATTGCTGGGACCTGAGGAAACCGTGGCAACCGGATCCGTAAGATCTATCGTCCAATTATAGTAATCCGGACCTCCGGTGTTACCGGCCTCATCTGTGGCCTTTACCTGGAAACTACGGGTACCTTCGGATAAATCAGAATACGAATCAGGACTGCTACAACTGCCCCAGCTTCCCGAATCCATACTACATTCGAAAGTGGAATCATCCTCGTTACTAGTAAACTGGAATGTGGCAGACTGACTGTTGGTCGGACTATCTGGTCCCGATGAAACGGTGGCAACTGGGTCCGTAAGATCTATCGTCCAGTTGTGATAATCTGGATTACCCGTATTGCCAGCCTCGTCTGTGGCCTTTACCTGAAAACTATGGGTGCCTTCTGACAAGCTACTGTAGGATTTGGGACTACTACAACTGCTCCAGCTTTCTGAGTCCATTTTACATTCGAACGTGGAATCGTCCTCGTTGCTACTGAACTGGAAAGTGGCTGACTGGCTATTGGTCGGATTACTTGGTCCCGAAGAAATAGTGGAAACTGGATCCGTAAGATCTATCGTCCAGTTGTGATAATCCGGACTTCCGGTGTTACCAGCCTCATCAGTGGCCTTTACCTGGAAACTGTGACTGCCTTCGGACAAATCAGAATACGAATCAGGACTGCTGCAGCTGCTCCAGCTACCGGAATCCATACGGCACTGGAAGGTGGAATCATCCTCGTTACTGCTGAACTGGAATGTTGCCGACTGGCTATTGGTGGGACTATCTGGTCCCAAAGAAATAGTAGCAACTGGATCCGTAAGATCTATCGTCCAGCCATAACTCTTCGAATCTCCAGTATTATCTGCCTCATCTGTTGCCCGGGCATAGAAAATATGCACTCCTTCGGAAAGGCCACTGTACGTCTTTGGACTGGTGCAGCTACCCCAATCACCATTATCCATCTTACATTCGAAAGTGGAATCTTCCTCGTTACTAGTGAACTGGAATGTTGCCGACTGGCTATTGGTCGGGTTATCTGGACCTGAAGTGATACTGGTTATCGGAGAGGTGATGTCTATCGTCCAGTTGTGGTAATCAGTGGCACCCGTATTTTCAGCATCGTCCGTGGCCTTAACAGCAAAACTATGGGAGCCCTCTGACAAGCTACTGTAGGATTCTGGACTTGTACAGCTGCTCCAGCTTCCGGAATCCATCCTACACTGGAAAGTGTCAGAATTGTCATCCGTACTGAATTCGAATGTGGCTGACTGGTTGTTGGTCGGACTGCTCGGTCCTGACGAAATACTGGCTGCTGGGCCTGAAAGATCTAT
>Ga0208642_1000573_pt1 | contig 19245 bp, 17 predicted proteins | sample ETN02SmetaG_4_FD_185790 | JGI IMG/M metagenome (GOLD analysis project Ga0208642, IMG submission 185790) | Marine microbial and viral communities from oxygen minimum zone, Eastern Pacific Ocean - ETNP2014F10-02SV251 (SPAdes) (version 2) | ecosystem: Environmental > Aquatic > Marine > Oceanic ...
ACATCGGAGTTTAGAACCTCGGATTCAAAGCTGTCATCAGTTACATGACTAATATCGGACATCGTAAATATGCTCCTGGAAGGATAAAGTAAAATTGAAGCTTGCTATCCTAAGCCGGGTGTTAAAATTACTCAACTGATAAAAGTGGTTCTCGTCGGAATATCACATATTATCGAAGATTATTTCACACACGTCGACTTAGTTGTTCTGCAATTCGTTTTGCAAAATAGGTCAAGATGGCGTCTGCACCGGCGCGTTTCATCGCCAATAGTGATTCCATGATTACTTTTTCATCCAGCCATCCATTTTCGATAGCAGCCATCTGCATCGCGTATTCACCACTGACCTGATAGACCATGGTCGGCACAAGGAGCTCATCCTTGACTCGTCTGACAATATCCAGGTAAGGCATGCCTGGTTTGACCATAATCATATCTGCACCTTCTTCGAGATCCAGGGCTGCTTCTCTGAGTGCTTCGTCACTGTTTGCCGGGTCCATTTGGTAGGTGAATTTGTTGCCAGTGCCGAGATTGGATGATGATCCCACGGCATCTCTAAACGGTCCGTAAAAAGCCGATGCGTATTTGGCTGAGTACGCCAGGATTCGAGTGTTTACAAACCCGGAAGATTCCAGTGCAGTGCGGATGGCACCAATGCGACCATCCATCATGTCCGATGGGGCGATAACGTCAACGCCAGCTTCTGCCTGCACCAGTGCCTGCTTCACGAGTGTCTCCACTGATATATCGTTACTGACATAACCCTGATCGTCAAGGATCCCGTCCTGACCGTGAGTTGTGTAAGGATCAAGTGCCACATCTGTCATGACACCGAGTTCAGGTACGGATTCCTTAATAGCTCTGACAGCTTGTGGTGCGAGTCCATCGGGATTGAAGCTCTCTTCCCCGGCTTCAGACTTCTTCTCAATGGGAACGACCGGGAACAGGGCGATCATTGGTATACCAAGCTCGAAAACATGTCTTGCTTCCTCGCAAAGAATATCCGTGGTCATTCGCTGTACCGCCGGCATGCTGGGTACGGCTTCTGTTTTGCCCTCCCCTTCGATCACGAACACCGGGTATATCAAGTCGTCAACAGAAAGTGAATTTTCGCGCATCAACCGTCGGGAAAAGTCATCTGTACGCATGCGACGCATTCGGACATTTGGGAATGAATTGCTCATAGTTGGACTCGCTGGTTACCGAGTACGCATTATAACGATGATAGCAAGTTTGATCATGTATGCCAGTTGAAATGATGATGAACAGACCTGAAAATCCCCAGGCTACCAGGTGACCGAGTAGAAACTCACGGGTGTAGATTGTTCTCTGAAATATCGGAAATTACTGCCGATTGCGAACTGCGGATAGAGCCAACCAGTCAGTGATTTTTGGGATGATTTGCCTGGATTAATTCCAGCGCTTCTGTGTGCTGAAACCATTCCTCTTCTAAAGGTTCAAGGTCTTCTTTCAGGTCGATCTGATCACGAATGAGATTCTGTAGATTATCCGGTTTGTCTGCATCGTATGTCTTGTTCTCTGCCAATTCTGATTCCACTTCCGAAAGTTTGCGTTGAAGCCGGTCTATTAACGACTCCAGTGTTTTCAGCCTGCTTCTCAGCTGCCTGACTTCTCGATGGTATGATTTTGGTTTTGGCCCTTTGGCTTGCGATTTCTTCTTCGTTTGCTTCATATTGCCTGCAAACATTCTTTGGCGATAATCTTCAAGGTCACCTTCAAAAACCTGGATCGACCCGTTTTCAACCAGTAGAAAAGTATCCACTGTGCTAGCTAATAGATGGCGATCATGAGACACCAGAAGAATGGCGCCATCAAATTCCTGCAAGGCGATGGTGAGTGCCTGCCTCATGTCCATGTCCAGATGATTGGTTGGCTCATCCAGGAGCAGCAGGTTGGGTTTCGTGAAGGTTACGATAGCCAGTGCCAAACGAGCTTTCTCACCGCCCGAAAATGTGCTGACCGGTTCATAGACCTTGTCACCTTGGAAGTCGAATCCACCCAGGAAGTTGAGGATCACCTGGTCTCTCAAGGATCGATCCAGGCGAAAGATATGATTAAAGGCTGAGTCACTTAGAGCCAGGTCATCAACCTGATGCTGAGAGAAGTAGCTGAGGACAAGGTTCGCACCGTCATGCCGTTCACCTGCCAGCATGGGTAAGAGCCCGCTGAGGCTCTTGATTAATGTGGATTTGCCTGCTCCATTGTGACCCAGTAAACCAATGCGATCACCCGGATGGAGGTTGAGACGAACATCGTGCAGAACGGGCAGATCGTATCCTAGTTCTGCCTGGTCAAGTGACAGAAGTGGATTCGAGGATTTCTCAGCAGGTGGGATCACGAATTTAAATGGCGAATCAATATGCGCCGGGGCGATGAGTTCCATGCGTTCTAGAGCTTTGATACGACTTTGTGCCTGGCGTGCTTTGGTTGCTTTGGCGCGGAAGCGGCGAACAAAATCCTGCATATGCTTGATTTCCCGCTGTTGCTTTTCATAGTTACTTTGCTGCTCGGACAGGCGTGCTGCTTTGACAATCTCAAATTGGGAGTAGTTGCCGGAAAACAACTCAATTGTTTGACGATAGAGATATGCAATATTTTCGATCGTCTCATCGAGAAATTCCCGGTCATGAGAGATCAAAATCATGGATCCCTGGTAGTGTCGGATCCATGTTGATAGCCAGAGAATTGCATCAAGATCGAGGTGATTGGTTGGTTCGTCCAGTAAGAGCAGATCTGAAGGCGCCATCAGAGTTCGTGCCAGATTGAGCCGAATCCGCCAGCCACCGGAAAATGAACGCAGTGATTTGTTAAAATCATCCTGAGCAAAGCCCAGCCCAGCCAGCATCTGCTGTGCTCTAGCTCTCGCAGTGTAGCCGTCGATCACGTCCATGCGATCATGCAGTACTGCAATCTGATCGTATTGACCAGCCTTCTCGGCGGCATTCAGACTGGTTTCGATTTCGACCCATTCATTATCGCCTCCCAGCACATAGTCGACTGCTTTCTGGTCGGTCGCAGCTACCTCCTGTTGAAGATGAGCGATTTTAAGATCTGATGGATAGTCCATGTCGCCCAGGTCCGCTTCAAGTTCTCCCAGGATTAATTCAAAAAAACTTGTCTTACCCGCACCATTGGCACCAATAAGCCCGACCTTGAGGCCCCGGTGTATAGTGAAAGACACGTTTTCAAAGAGAAGCTCAGTGCCACGCCTGAGCGCGATCTGGTTGAACGACAACATGGCTATCAGATGACATTGTGTGAGGCTGATATTGTAACAGAGCTGGTGACTTACCCAGACTAGCCATTAGGGTGTAGACTGACAGATCATTCCATTCTCTGGTCACTGGTGGCGAGTATGGTTTACAAAGGAATGATCTTGCTCTTGGTTGCTGGCTTCATTGGTCTGTTCTTAATTGAAGGGCCAAATGGTGAACCCATTATGTCTTTAGATGACTTTAAGCCGGAAACACCCGAAGTAATGGAATTGCCCAGGACGCCAACCAAAGTATACAAATGGCAGGATGAAAACGGCGCGTGGCAGTTCGCCGATAAGCCAGTAGATGTAGAGGGAACAGAGGAGATGGAACTCGATGGTGACATCAACATTGTTCCTGGCTTTAAAGCACCACGAAAGACCGTCGCGAATGAAGAGAAAACCAGGCCAAATATTCCTAGCGGATTGACTTCGGTATCTCCCGAAAAAATCAGTGAGATGATGGATACGGTTAACAATCTTCAGGAAACTGTGGACCAGAGAAAGGCGGACGTAGACAAAGTTGGTAATAACTAGATGCTGGTATGTTCAACGCCGTCAGTTGAATTGATAGGTAATGCCATTTGTAGCAGCAGCCAGACAGCTGTTAGTCAGGCCATCGAAGCTGACAGAAAGAATGGCCGCTTTTGTGCCCAGGGACCATCGTTGGGGACCTGCCATCTGTCGAGAACACTTAGATCTCCCATGTCCCGAAGGAAAACCTGTTCTAACATCATTCCCTCGACTTCTTGAAATCAGGATCTTTCGTTAACTACAACGTAGGCAACAATTTGAGGTCCGACGAGAAACTGATTAAGAGGATTGATATTTTGGGTGCAAAATCTGGAAAATACCGATAGCGGTGAGACCGATAAATCCGACCAGAGTCCAACCGGGAATGCTTATCCCTAGGAATGTCCAGACAACCTCCGCGCAAGTGCCATCACCCGTCAAAACCATGTTTAACACTTCTGTGACAGGAAATACGTCCAGCAAATAGTCGAGGCTGGCACCGCAGGCCGGAACCTGATCCTCGGGAAGACTTTGCAACCATAGTTGCCTGATGGAAATCCCTCCCCCGATTACAGAAGTAAGAATCATCAGAACACCGTAGAGCTTGATGCCCAGATTCTTAGGACCATGAATTGCCGCGACTAGTGCAACAGCTGCCGTCGCGATAACCATAATGCGCTGCAGAATACACAGCGGGCAAGGATCAAGTAGCATGACGTGCTCGAAAAACAAAGCCGCGCTCATTAATCCAATACATCCTAGAAAAACGATGACATAAATCATTCGGGAATTGGGGATAACCATCAACATCAACTACTAACCTTGAAAACGTCGTCTATTATGAACTAATCAGTTCCTTTCCAGAAAGCCTGTGAACCTGATCGATACCTAGTAAGAAATGTAACCAGAGAAATAGTTCATCATGAAAGTCAGCTTTTTATGTGGAGACGGGTTTAGGTTCAAGGGCCAGTTTTCTAACGGCTATGATTCTGATCCTCAGTCATATTTCTCTTATGGCATCGCTGGCTTGAGCTGAAGAAGGAGTTTCAGAAGCCATGTACGTAAGATTGACTCAAGGCATGGCGATCAATTTTGGTGAACCTAGCCTGATCAGACTGAACTATCTCAAGGTTGGAGTGCATGTCCGGGTGCAGAATGCAGACGAAGCGGCGGCAATAGAACACTATATGCCAGCATTGCAGGATGCGTTGGTTACGGTGTTTAGTGCTCAGGATGAAGACAGTATAAGTAGCCCACATGGTAAAGAGGACATTCGTCAGCTGGCACTTTCACAATTGCAAGATGTGATCGAGCAGGAAGAAGGAACACCGTTGATTCAGGATCTCTTTTTTACCACTTTCGTTATTCAGCGTTAACAATCCACTGTCGAACAAACTGACTGATTTCCGGCATGAAGAGTCTGAAATCAACGGTTAGCTCATCTCTGTACTCGGTAAACTGACTAAACCCGTCTTCGAGAGGATTATCGCGACTGAGTTGCGTTGACAGGTGCCGGAGCGCACTGTCGATGAAGGGCTCATGTTGGTAAGACTCGAGAGCAGCATGAGCCCGCATACGATTTATACTGACGATAGCCTTCTCTGGAGCATGCTGGCGAATATTAACCACACTCTGGTACGCTTGAGTGCTGAATATTTCCAGTGACATCTCTGAGTAATTCTGCCAGTTCCTGGCGAGGAGATGATCGAAGCAGATATCGCAGATAATGCCGGAATAGCGACGAAATTCCGGGTCCAGTCTCCGGCGACTGTGGTTGATGATGGGGTGCTTATCTGTAAATGCATCAATGGCCCTATGCAATCGAATGCCCTGTTCCAATTCATTCGGAAGTTTTCCCTTTAGTGTTCCCTTGACAAAATCTCCAAGAAACCCGCCTGCCATGAGACCGGTATCAGGATAAGCAAGATAGAAGTGAGCTAAATGATTCATGAGATCTGTCAGGTCATGTCGACGTATTGCTGCTTGATTCTTTTTAGGTATGTGTCGAAGTCTTCCGTATCAGCCTGTTCGATATAACGTTGATCACGGATTGAATTCTCAGCAATTTCGGCGAAATAGTCTTGTTCTTGTTTCGTCAAAGGTTGGTCAAGAAAATGATTCCTATGGGAAATGGCTTTGTTCATGGCGAAGCGATAAAAGGGAATTGATTCGGATTTCATGTCCTTGAGAATACGACCACTGGGTGTCAGCTCAGGATCTAACAGCTTTTGCTGCTGTAATTGAATAGTGGTTCGATGGGAGTCATTTCCTGCCATCTGATCCAGCTTGCCAGCTGTTAATAGGAGATCATTCAATATCTCGGTACCCCAATGATCGAGTGATCGGTGAGTTCCCTGGTCAACGAGTTGAGTAGCTGACTCGCGCCCATGGTGCACGACTTCATTTAAATTGGTTTTAACAGCCTGGCACAGAGGATCATCATGAACAGGGCTGTCGATTAGCAGACAGTAAAGAAGCAAGGTATCCAGAAATTGAATTGTATCTGCGCAGATACCTAAGGGTTCATATGGGTTGACATCCAGGAGTCGAACTTCGATGTACTCAACGCCTTCTTCCAGCAATACCTGTAGGAAATTAGCTCCCTTGGGTGGTACTCGCTTTGCCCTGATCGTAGTGTAAAACTCGGCTTCGGATTGCAGCACACAGTCGTTAATCTGAAGGTATTCATCGGCCCTGATGGTACCGATTCTTGTATAAGGTTCGTAAGGAGTTACAACAGCATCCACAAGATTACTCACATAGTTTTCAAGGGAGTTGTAACAGATATTGATCGAGTCTGACTGGGCATCACTTTGGTAGCCCAGATTGCCGCTTCTCAGTGAAGTAGCGCCAGGGAGATATAGGCTGCCTTCATCAAATTTCTCAAGATTATGCTCTCTCCCCTTTACAAAACTGTTACAGACCGCAGGTGAAGAGCCCATCAGGTATATTGCGAGCCATGAAAATCTACGGAAATTTCTCATCAGGTCGAAATATCGTCGTGTCCGATACGACGAGGTGTTGAGGGTATTCTCGATAGCGGCGAGTTCCTGCCAAAGTTGATCTGAGAATGAAAAATTGTAATGAACCGCGCAGATTGTTTGCATCGAACGACCATACCGATTCCCAAGACCGTTTCTGTATGTTGTTTTCAGATTGCCCAGGTTCGAATTTCCGTATCGGGCCAGAGGAATATTGGAATCCCCGTTTAGAACACAAGGCATGCTCGCCGACCAGAGTATCTCATCGTGCAGCCCGGAATAGATGAATCGATGCGTATCGTTGAGTGTCTTCAGGGTTTGATCTATAGATTGAGATACCGGAGTAATGAGTTCAGGCTGGGCTTCGGAGAAATCAGCAGTGATCGTTGGATGACACAGTTTAGACCCCAGGAAATCAGGATGCGGGTTACTGGAGAGATTGCCATGAGGGTCCACCCGAAGCGTTTCTCTTTCAATTCCGCGGTTGAAAATTAAAGAATTTCGGTTCTGCAGAGAATCAAGTTTTTTTTCAAGGTCGGTATTTTGGGTCATGCAATCTTGTTACCGGATAGGTCAGTTAATGTTCTTTTCTTTAAACTTGTGGATAAGGCGTCGATTCTTTTTGGTTGGTCTGCCATCCGAGGTGACAAAGCCGCCAGCAGCGCGTCTTTGTTCGATTATCCGAAGCCGTCGCTCGATGCTTTCGTCGGTTTCCTTGTAGAGTGCTTGTGCTTCATCAGCGCCGCGTCTTTGCTCAGACAAACCCTTGACCGCCACAGTTTTTTCACCCCAACCCTGGCGAATGATGAGTTGATCCCCGATCTGGATTTCTTTACTGGGCTTGGCTCGTACTCCCGCGACATAAATTTTTCCACCATCGATAGCAATCTTACATTTTGCCCTGGTTTTGAAAAATCTTGCCGCCCAGAGCCACTTGTCAATTCTGACTTTGGGTGGCGCCATGAAATTTGCTTTTCCTAATTGTCCTCGTTAAACCCACTTCAACTCATTGTTTTGATGAGGGGAATATTTCCATGAATAATCTGATGAATGTTATGGATGGATATTCACTCAAGAAATGACTGTCATCACATTGACATGGCAAGGTACTATTCATGTCAAACATATTTATGACCAAAACGGCCATTGCTGCGGATTGACTGCTGAACAAATCTTGGTTTATTCATTTCCGTAGAATTTACTCTATGAACCATTCTAACGTGTTATTGGAAGGCGTTGCAGTGATTTGTCGTCAGGCTGGCGATGCAATTCTGGAGGTTTACGACCAAGAAGAATTTGGGATTCAAACGAAGTCTGATCAATCACCGCTGACAGCAGCTGATCTGGCTGCTCACAACATCATCCTGGCAGGGTTGGCTGACCTGGCACCTGCAATTCCGGTATTGTCTGAAGAATCTGATCAGATTCCGTTCAGTACCAGGAAGAACTGGGACCAGTATTTTCTTGTTGATCCGCTGGATGGGACAAAAGAATTTATCAATCGTAATGGAGAATTCACGGTCAATATTGCCTTGATCGAGGACCATGTACCGATTCTTGGCGTGGTATTTGTGCCAGTTCAAGGCGTGCTCTATGCGGGCGCCACAACGGATAGCAAAACTGAAGCCTATATTGAAAGAAATGGTTCCCGACGAGCGCTTTCCGCTCGAAAAATGAAAAAAGACAGCGCGACGATTGTTGCCAGTCGGCGACATGGCGGTGATGCCATGAAGGCTTGTGTGGATGTGCTGGCCGATAGGTTCGAATTGGAGACGGAGAATATCGGCAGCTCTTTGAAATTTTGCCTGGTAGCCGAGGGGAAGGCAGATCTGTATCCAAGGCTTGCACCAACCTCCGAATGGGATACCGCAGCTGCTCAAGCAGTAGTGGAAGCATCTGGTGGGAAGGTAGTTGATTCATATTTCAATCCCCTGAGATATAACACAAAAGAGAACATTCTTAACCCGTATTTTTATGCCGTTGCGGATCCATCGTTTGACTGGCAGGCAGTTCTTGCGGCTGTACCAAAATCATAATTCGACAGATTGTCTTAATTGTCTTAATAGCTGGCAACTTCATAAGGGGAAAACATGGCTGACAGATCAAAATTATCGTTACCAGAACCGACACCAGAAACGGAACATTTTTGGGAAGGCACGAAAGAACAGGAATTGAGATTGCAGCGATGTGATGATTGTGGCCACGCGTATTTTCCGCCACGCCCCTTTTGTCCAAAATGTGCATCACTGTCTGTTGAAGTGTTTACTGCCACTGGCAAAGGCACGCTATACAGTTATGTGATCAATCAGCGACCTCATCCCGCCTTTGATGGTCCTTATTCAATTGCAGTAGTCACGCTGGACGAGGGTCCGCGTATGATGACCAACATCATCAATTGCGAACAGACACCTGCGGCTCTGCAACTGGATATGGCAGTTGAGGTAACGTTTGAAAAAATGTCTGATGAAATCTCTTTACCTTATTTCCAGCCAACTCACAGTGCGCAGGAGGCATAGTGATGAAATCAAACACTATAGCCATTGTAGGCGCCGCGGAGACAAATGAACTCGGTAAGCTACCAAACACCAGCCAGATTCAACTTCATGCTGAGGCAGCTTTAAATGCAATCAACGATGCCGGTTTGAAACTGTCAGATATTGATGGTGTGGCAACGGCAGGTGAATCACCCGCCGGGCTCGCACATTATCTGGGCCTCGTGCCCAGCTGGGTTGACGGGACAGGTGTTGGCGGCTGTTCGTTTATGCTGCATGTCAGGCATGCTGCAGCTGCGATTAACGAGGGACTGTGTCAGACGGTTTTGATTACTCATGGTGAAAGCGGTCGCTCTAATATTGGTCGAGGCGGATTTCGTGGCGGTGGCGGTCGCAGTACCCTGCCAGGGCAGTTTGAAGCGCCTTACGGTGGGATGGGTCCTACCACCTCGTTCACCCTGCCCTTCTTACGGTACATGAAAGAAACTGGCACCACGCTTGAGCAATTGGCGATGGTTGCGGTCGTTCAAAGGGAATGGGCCTCGATGAATCCTCGCGCCACGCTTAAGGATCCTGTGACCGTAGATGAGGTAATGAATGACCGAATGATTGCCTATCCATTTACTAAATCGGAATGTTGTCTGGTGACCGATGGAGGGGGTGCGCTTATCTTAACAAGAGCGGACCTCGCCGGAGACTTCCCAAAGAAACCTGTCTACATAATTGGCACCGGAGAGAGTGTAGAGACACCCATGATCAGCCAGATGGAAGACTTCACGACCTCTCGAGCTTTTCGTGTGTCTGGCAAGAAAGCTATGGACGAAGCAGGTATCAAACATAGCGAGGTTGATCACATGATGATTTACGACGCCTTTGCGCACCTGCCTTTTTATGGTCTTGAGGATCTGGGATTCTGTAATCCGGGAGAATCAGGTGCCTTCATCTGGGAACAGAATACCGCGCCAGGTGGCAGCTTACCGTTAAACACCAACGGAGGTGGTCTGAGTTATATGCACTCAGGGATGTACGGCATGTACGCTCTGCAAGAAAGTGTGAGGCAATTGCGAGGCAGTGCGGCAGCTCAGGTTCCTGATGCAGAAATCTCCGTTTGCCACGGGGTGGGTGGAATGTTTGCAGCCAGCGGCACTATCATCATGTCAAACCAGGCCTTCTGAGCAATCGCCGTAAAGGGATACCAATACAGACGCAAGTGGATAAGAAGGCCTGGTTTGTAAGAGCCTTCAGCGGCTTGGAATAAAGAGCCTTCAGCGGCTTTTCTTGTACAGCAAGTATTAAGAAGGATTAAGCAGTATTAAGCAGGCTGTGTCGAGGGAATTTCAGGGTACTTACTTTTGTAGTTGGTCTTTTGTAGTTGGTCTCGGCTAGCCAAGCTGTATGCGCATCCTTCCTGCCGAGGAGAACACTGTATATTCATACAGCTTGAGCTAGCGAGGTAGATAAATATACCTACAAACGAATTCAAAGAAAAGGGTCGAAAAATGGAGAATCCTACACAGCAAATCTCTTGACTTATAGAAAAGAAAGCTAAGGTTTTGAATTAAAGAGGGAAAATCTGATGAACCTCTTGGTATCCCTAAAGTGAAAAAATTTCGTTTAAAAAAAGTAGGAACTGGCACGCATATTGAAAATCTAGTCGGATATGAAATTCTCGAACGAAGGATTAGATGAACAGTCAGTTTTTGGCGCTCGATGTATGCCAATTTTTCTTTTTTATTGAATTAGTTATAGACAATTCCGAGGTGGAAAAAGATAATGGCGTCAAGCCAAGCTGAGATCGAGATGCCACTTTTTGCTTGAGCATTGTGAAGGTCTACATTCTATGTGTACAGAAACGTGTGTGAGTGGCGTTTATTTCCAGAAATTTGCCCACATATAGGAGGTCTGGTTTCCCCCAAATTTTTTGCCGTTATCACTTGTCGTAAGTCAACTAATGGAGCCAATGCCCTATGACTAACACCCGCGAAGGAGATTTTGATTCTATCTTGGAAGACGATTCTCTTGATGATGCGAGTCAAAATCTCGAAGCTTTCGAAGCCCTGACGGAAAGCTCTACTTTTCTCAGCGAGGATTCCGAAGATGAAGCAGAAGAATCTCGCATAAAAAGACTAATAGACAAGGGAAAAGAACAAGGTTACCTCACCTACGTTCAACTAACAGAATCGCTACCAAAGAATGTCACTGAATCTGATGAGTTCGAAAACGTCGTGCAGATGTTTGAGGAGATGGGTATCAGTGTTTATGACCAGGCACCGACTGTTACTGACCTAAAAGACACCACTGGCGAAGAAGTAAATGTTGATCCGGTGGCGATTGCTGCTGCGGACTCTGTGGTAGGAAAGACGATTGACCCCGTTCGCATGTATATGCGGGAGATGGGCACTGTCCCTTTGCTGACCAGAGAAGGAGAAATCGTCATTGCAAAGCGCATTGAAGGTGGTGTCCGTGAAACGATGTCGATTCTTTCCCGTTACCCGGGCGTGGTTAAAAGGATTCTAGACGCGTATGACCAGGTATGTGAGGATGAGGGTGAAGTTGACCTGATTATCAGCGGTTTTCTCGATAGCGAAGATCAGATTCCTGATATGTCAGAAGTGGCAAAGGCAAAATCTTCTGGGAACTATCAGGAAGACGAAAACGAAGAAAAGAAGGGTGTTGACAAAGAACTGGCTCATGAGCGTTTCAAGCTGATTCGTAAGTATCATATCAATGTCGAGAAGCTCCTGGTTGATCATGTTCGGTCTGATCCCAAAGTTGTGAAAGCGCAGGAACAACTAGCTGAGGTGTTTTCTTCGTTGAAGTTGATACCAGCTCGGATGGATCCGTTATTGGACCACGTTCGTAATGACATGCGGCAAATTAGAGAGCAGGAGAAAGCTATTCGTGAGTTGCTGGTCACTAAATCCAGAATGCCAAAGGATCAGTTTCTGAAAGGATTTGTCGGCAAGGAAACTGATGTCGACTGGGTTGATGAACTGATAGCGAACCATGAACTCTACTCTGAGAACATCGAACGTTATCGGGTTTCGATTCGACATGCACATAAGATCATCAAGCGTATCGCCAATAGAACCCAGTTAGAAATATCTGAGATCAAAGACATTAATCGGCGCTTGTTTGTTGCGGTTGGAAATACCAGAGCAGCGAAGCGGGAAATGATTGAAGCGAATTTACGTCTGGTCATCTCTATTGCCAAAAAGTACACAAACCGTGGCTTACATTTTCTGGATCTTATTCAGGAAGGCAATATTGGCTTGATGAAGGCAGTGGATAAATTTGAATACAGGCGTGGATTCAAATTCTCAACCTACGCGACCTGGTGGATTCGACAAGCGATTACGCGATCCATCTCTGATCTGGCGAGAACTATTCGTGTTCCAGTTCACATGATGGAAACGGTGAACAAGCTGAACCGATTAACACGACAGCTGATTCAGGAATTGGGGAGACCACCTTCTATTGAAGAGCTGAGTGAGAGGATGGAACTTCCAGAAGAGAAAGTGCTTAAAGCTATCGATGTTGCTAAACAGCCGATTTCGCTGGAAACACCGGTTGGCGAGGATGATGATTCCACGATGTGGAACCTTGTCAGTGATACATCCGCTGAATCTCCGATAAATCATGCAACCGACAAGGGCCTAAAGGAGACGACAACCCACGTGTTAACCGAATTGACGGAAAGAGAAGCCAAAGTATTGAGGATGCGCTTTGGGATAGATATGAACACAGACCATACGCTTGAAGAAGTTGGTCGACAGTTTTCAGTGACTCGAGAGAGAATTCGCCAGATAGAAGCGAAAGCACTCAGGAAACTGCGACACCCGGCTCGCTCGGAGCAGCTGCGTAGTTTCATCGATCTGTAAAGAACAGGACAAAAACTCTGGCTACTATCAAGTAGCCCAAGTAGCCAGGGCTTTTGTATCAGCACCACGGTGTTGCTGTCTTAATCTTCTTTTCAGACAGTCTGGCCGAACCCTGCGCATCAGCGCTTAGGGTAAAAGGCTCCCTGGCCAGACTCACCCCATTGTCCTATTGCCGAGAATGCTCTGTGCTATCCCATTCCCAGCCGGTACCAGCCACCTCTTCAATTTCCGCGATTTGAGACGCCAGTCCATGTGACAGAGCGCATTCAGAAGTAATAAAGTTACCATGCGGGCAATAGTTCTTACGTCAGGAAGCTAAGGCTCAGCCTCAGAATGACTTTCATAGGGTGATCAAAATGGAATCAATCAGACAGTTTTTTGCCGGTCGACCTCACTGGATGAATGCAGTTATGTTGTTTTGTGCATATATGACATTTATCTACATGCCCTTTGACATGTTTTTTAAACCGGTATCTGAGGACCAAGAAGTCTGGTTTGGTATTCTGCTGACAGGCTGGGCTGCTAAGGCCACGGAGCCATTGCATTGGGTGATCTATGGTGCGGGGTTATATGGCTTCATCAAGATGAAATCATGGATGTGGCCCTGGGCGTCACTATATGTCGCTCAGATAGCATTCAGTATGATGGTCTGGTCGATGATGGATGACCGTGGTAGCTTGCTTAGCGGGCTGATCAGCGGTGGTATATTTCTTGGCCTGGCGATTCTCTTTTGGCGCGCCAGACCCTTGTTCAGAGGACCAGGTGAGACAGACGACAATGGCATCACGGAATTGGTTGAATCGAATGATAGGCAAGGCAAAGATGATAGCTAACCTGAAATGTTGATATGAGTGTTTACTTCCTGGCTTTTCTTTTTGCCATTCATCTTATCTTCAAAGATCGCTTGGGATTCTCTGTCAAAGCACTGTCCTTGGATTGCTCTACAAACAGCAGCAGCATAAAAGGTAAGTTGGCGACCATTTATGTTCTGTCGCCGTCCCGGCGCATCTTCAGTTTCATCCAGGTTTTGGTCAAGTTGCCTGAAGGCAACAAGTAACCTCAAGGAATTGATGATGCTTGATCTCAAAAGTCTGAGGAATAATGCTGACAAAGTGCATAGGGTCATCGCACCCACACAACAGCTCCGTTGGCCCCTCTTATGTGAACGAGCGAGCTGTGAGCTTTGGCTCAAGCATGAGAATCACAATCCAACTGGCTCTTTTAAAGTTCGTGGCGGATTAATTTACCTGACCAATCTTAAAGAGAATGATCCGGCGGTTGAGGGCGTTGTTGCTGCAACTCGAGGCAACTTTGGTCAGAGCGTCGCCTTCGCGGCATCACGGCTCGGGTTGAAGTCGGTCGTGGTTGTGCCGGAAGGCAACAATCCCGACAAAAACCGTGCAATGAAAGCCCTGGGTGCTCAGGTAATTGTTGCAGGAGTCGATTTTGATGAATCCGTTGAAGCTTCTCGCGATCTGGCTGAACAAGGGGGTTTCCATCTGATGCCCTCTTTTCACGCAGACCTGGTTGCTGGCGTTGCCAGTTATGCTCTGGAGCTATTCGATGCGTTACCCGATCTGGATCGGGTCTATGTGCCGATTGGATTAGGATCCGGCATTTCTGGGGTTGTCAGTGCCCGAAATGCGCTTGGCCTTTCAACCGAGATAGTTGGCGTGGTTTCGGAGAACGCCAACTGTTATCAGTTGTCATTTGCAGCAGGAGCGGTGCGTTCCACCCACTCGGCGAACACTCTGGCCGATGGTCTGGCGGTGCGTAATCCTGATTCAGATGCGTTAAGTTTTATGCTGGAAAATGTGAGTCGGATTATTGCAGTATCCGAAGAGGAGGTACTCGACAGTATTCGATATCTTTTTGAGGATACGCATAATGTTGCAGAGGGTGCTGGTGCTGCGACAACAGCGGCTGTGTTGCAGGAGCAAGAGATTAATGCGGGTCAGCGAGTCGCCGCTATTCTGACTGGCGGTAATATTCACAACTCCCTGTTTGTGAGAGCGCTTGGCTCCTAGGCAGCAAGCTGTCCGAGCAGCCGTTGACCTTAATAGGCTCAATAAAAGGGCGATATGAATCGCCCCTGAATTTATCGAAAGTCAGTCATGGCCAGAGTATCGACGTTAAGTCGATTTCCTGTGCTCGCATCCGTTAGAACTGATTCATCGTATTGTCTTTCCCACCCGCCAGCAGCGCGTTGTCGCCGGAAAAGTATTCTTTGTGATCATCTCCAATGTTAGATCCGGCAAGGTCCTGGTGCTTGACCGAGGCCATATCTCGACGAATCTCTCTTCGTTGGACGTCTCTGACATAAGCCAGCATTCCCAGATCACCAAAGTAACCCTCGGAAAGAACGTCGGTACCTAGCGCTGTTTCATGATAGGTTGGCAGAGTGATCAGGTGATGGAAGATCCCGGCTTCTTTTGAGGCATCAAGCTGGAAACTCTGGACCAGAGCGTCGGCTGCTTGTGCCAGTCCCGTGTCATCGAATCTTACATCCATTAAACCCTTGTCTACTTTTTCAGGATCTGGATAACAGGCAACGTCTTTACCAGAAGCCTGCCATTCAGCGTAAACCTGCTCCCGGAATGCCAGTGTCCAGTTGAATGAAGGGGAGTTGTTGTAGACCAGTTTTGCATCCGGAATGTGCTTTCGAACTGCATTGACCATGCTGGCAATTTGCTCGACATTGGGTTTTTCAGTTTCAATCCAGAGCAGATCGGCGCCGTGAGTAAGGCTGGTGACGCAGTCAAGCACAACCCTGTCAAAGCCTGTGTTTTCCTTGAAGGAATAAAGACCGTTGTCCAGGCGGATGGGTTTCACTAACTTACCCCCCTGGTGAATCGAAATGTCATTTTCCTGCAGCTCGGTAAGGTCGTGAATTTCCTCAGTCTCAAGGAAATTGTTGTATTGACTTGCCAGGTCGCCTGGTTCCTTGGAGACGGGTACTTTCTGGGTCAGGCTTGCACCTAGCGAATCTGTCCGCGCGACGATAATGCCATTTTCGACACCCAGTTCCAGAAAGGCGTAACGAATTGCATTGATCTTGGCAAGGAAGTCCTCATGTGGAACTGTGACTTTGCCAGCCTGGTGACCACACTGTTTTGCATCCGAAACCTGATTCTCGACCTGAATGGCACAGGCGCCTGCTTCTATCATTTTCTTCGCAAGCAGATAGGTGGCTTCTTCATTGCCGAATCCTGCGTCGATATCAGCAATAATTGGTACAACGTGGGTTTTAAAATTGTCGATTCTCTCGATGATTGCATCGACATTTCCACCCTTTGCCCGGGCTTCATCGAGTTCTATGAAAATGTGGCGTAATTCTCTGGCATCTGCCTGCTTGAGGAAGGTATAGATTTCTTCTATCAGACCGGGCACAGAAGTTTTCTCATGCATGCTCTGATCTGGTAGAGGACCAAACTGCGATCGAAGTGCCGCCACCATCCAACCGCTGAGATAGATGTAACTCTTATCCATCGTACCTCTATGCTTTTTAACCGACATAGCGAGTTGCTGGGCGGTAAAACCGTGCCAACAGCCCAGCGATTGAGTGTAATTTGAAGTATCCTGGTCATAGTCAGCCATGTCCTTGCGCATGATGTCAGCGGTGTATCTCGCGATCTCCAGACCGTTTTTGAAACGGTTTTGTAGGTGCATGCGAGACACATATTCCGGATCTATCCCCCGCCAGGTTGGATTTGTTTCTTTGAGGGCAGAGAAATTCTTGATTTCTTGCTGATAAGCTGACATTGATTGCCTCGGTAATGTTGGAGTGGATTCGGGTGATTTCATCTGGCATATGGTGACACCAGAAGATTTCATATTTCTGTGGGCGGCAATTTAACAGCGAAAAACCTGAGGATAAATGGAATATTTGGATAGTAATACATTCCAAATTTTCATCTATTAAATTTTCGTCTATCAAGAAGATCAGGTAGCGACACTTCTGCCAAATGAGGTTGTCGCTGTCATCTGTTTGGCAGAGTTTTATCTATTGCTTGTGTACTCGGGGCGGTTGCAGAAGAGAATATTTGATGTATGTTCAGATTTTCCATGGCAGACCATTCGCCTGCTATCGTGGTCATACACTGTCTGAAATCTCGGAGACCAGATGAGCCTTATTCAAATTCACGATCTGATGAGAAATTTCGATGAGAGGATCTTGCCGCGGAATGTGTATTTTCGTCTGGATAAAGGGGACCGAGTTGGTCTGATTGGGGAAACGGGTCGGGCAAGACCACCATTTCACAGATGCTCCTGGGCCAAGAAACGCCAGAACAGGGCACAATTTACCTGGATCTCGCCTCAATCCAGGTGATGGAACGTGAATTGATACATTTTACAGTTGCAATAATAGCCGTCAGTCGCGACTGCTTTTTATCGACAAAGTGACCACCCGACTCCTGGCCTTTAAGGAAGAAGGTAAAATCGTACAGCAAACTGGGAATTGGATCACGTCTAGGATTGACGTGTCCGGATCAGGCCTTGCTTGCCAAACGTTCGAGTGTTTCTCGAATCACTTCATCAGCAACATTCTTCGGGCAAGGACTGTAATGGCTGATTTCCATTACGTAGTTACCTCGACCGGAAGTCATGGTTCGAAGATCGCCAATATATCCAAACATTTCAGCCAGTGGGGCCTCAGCTTTGATACGGACACCTGCAGGTCCTGCGTCCTGCCCCTGGATCATGCCGCGTCTGCGGTTGATGTCTCCGATGACGTCACCGACGTGTTCATCAGGGACGAACACATCCAGTTTCATAATCGGCTCCATGATCTGCGGAACTGCTTTCGGCATTGTCTGGCGATATGCTGCTCTAGAGGCTAGCTCATAGGCGATCGCTGAAGAATCCACAGCGTGGAAGGCGCCATCGAGTAATGTCAGTTTAACATCCTGACAAGGGTAACCGGCCAAAACACCCTCCTCCAGGCTTTGCTTGAAACCTTTCTCAACAGCTGGCCAGAATTCGCGAGGAACATTACCGCCTGAGACTTTCGATTCAAATTCAAATCCGGATCCGGTTTCTGCAGGTTCAACGATGTAATCAATTTTCGCAAACTGTCCCGATCCACCAGTCTGCTTCTTGTGGGTATAGGAATCTTCGATAGTCCTGGTGATCGATTCACGGTAAGCAACCTGTGGCTTACCTACCTGGACTTCCACACCATGAGTTCGCTTTAGGATATCAACCTTGATATCCAGATGTAGTTCACCCATACCATAGATAATCGTTTCGCCGGAATCCTCATCAGTTTCTCGCCTGAATGAAGGATCCTCCTGGATCATTTTTGACAGAGCCAGTCCCATTTTCTCCGCTCCTCCCTTGTCTTTAGGGGAGATTGCGAAGTAGATCACGGGATCTGGAAAGACCATGGGTTCGAGCGTGGCGGGCTGTTTCTGGTCACATAAGGTATGACCTGTTCGGGTGTTCTTTAAGCCTATCAGTGCGACGATGTCGCCTGCCTGCGCCGAATCTCTTTCGATTCTTTCATCGGCATGCATCTCGACGATCCGCCCGACTCTTTCGGTCTTGCCCGTGAAAGTATTTAGTAAGGTATCACCTTTTTTCATGGTACCGGCATAAACTCGCGTAAATGTCAGCGCACCAAATCGATCATCCATGATCTTGAATGCCAAGGCACGGAGTGGCTTAACGGGATCAACAATAGCGACTTCGCCAGTTTCGTTACCCTCAAGATCCATTTCTGGTTGTGCTTTAACCTCAGTCGGATTAGGCAGGTAATCGACAACAGCATCAAGTATCAGCTGAACACCTTTGTTCTTGAATGCCGATCCGCAGAAGGTTGGAAAGAAGTCGAGAGCAATAGTGCCCTTGCGAACACATCCTTTTAGGTCCTCGACAGAAGGTTCTTCTCCTTCCTCAAGGTACGTCATCATCAAGTCTTCATCTTGCTCGATAACGGTCTCGATGAGCGTTTCCCGGTATTCCTCTACCTTTTCAACCATATCGGCGGGGATTTCCTGAATGGTGAAACTCATTGGGTCATCAGAGTCGTCCCATACCCAGGCTTCGCGTGTCAGAATGTCAACGACACCGACAAAATCGTCCTCGGTACCAATAGGCAATGTC
>Ga0208642_1000576_pt1 | contig 19071 bp, 16 predicted proteins | sample ETN02SmetaG_4_FD_185790 | JGI IMG/M metagenome (GOLD analysis project Ga0208642, IMG submission 185790) | Marine microbial and viral communities from oxygen minimum zone, Eastern Pacific Ocean - ETNP2014F10-02SV251 (SPAdes) (version 2) | ecosystem: Environmental > Aquatic > Marine > Oceanic ...
GTGGGTGGTTAGGAAGAATAACCACGCTTTTCCCACCCTGAGAAAAGTATCCTGGATCCAGCCAGTTAGCTGCCGTCTCCGTTAGCCCACCTGAACATGAAAATATTTTGGTCGAAATGGCGGTGTTACCTGCTTCAAGTGTATGGATAGTGCGATTTCAGCACTTGGCATATTTCAGTAGCAACTCATTAGTTTCAGCCAAATTGAAAGCTTCAGACGCGAACCCGTCTCCCAGCCACTCATTCATGCTTTCAAATTCTTCGTGGTCAGGGTCAGTGATGATTTCTAATAGGTTTCGATACCCATATACGCCTCCGCAATCTTCAGGAGGGCAGGCTCTTTCGCCATCTATGCACAGTGGCATTTTGGCAACCGTGTCAAAGGGTAAAATCTTCTCCAATATCACATCGTGCTGCCACCCATCCCCAAAGTCATACTCGTAAACTATTTTGTCGCCTTCACTGGATAGTAATTTCGACATCCGTACTGACTTCTCATCCTTAATGCCCAGTTCATCGTATTCGTCAGGCTCACCATAAGATTCGCCATTGCCATTGAAAACATGGAGGTGGGAATCGAGCCAACCCATAGCAACCTGAATCACTGTATGCAATTTTGGCAACTTGATTGAGGATGGCACTAATACTGTTCGCCATATCTCAGGCTCCACACCGACCAGCGTGATTCTCAACTGGTATATGAATTTCAATTTTGTTGGCATTTATGAATCCGTTCTTTGTTTTGGTAAGTCATCGTTAGCTAGCCGATATTCGTATGTCTGACTTTCATCACACCTATTGATGATTGTCGTCTCCTCCACAGATGCATCCATGGTCCAGTAGACCTTGCCTGACTCTCCATAATATGTGTTGGTAGTATCGTAAAACTTTTCGAGGTGGCCATAATTTCTTATATGCAGGACAAGCGCCAGAAAGAGATTTTCATCTACATCCTCTCTCACTAAGTATTCATGAGGCCATGTTGAAGCCGCCCGCAGCACCGGCGTACAGCAAGCCATTCCTATCGGCAACCGCGGCTACAACGCCAGGGACAAAGGATGTCTCACTAAGCAAAGTATCGAGCGTCCCGCTCAGACAATAATTGGTTGGTGTAGTCATCAGGATATTTTAACCGGCTAGGAAGAATAAACCACCTTTCAGTTATAGTGCTATAGAAAATGACCTGTAGCTATCAAATCATACTTGCAGATTTCTCTGAATAGGGCGTTAATGGTTCCTATACTCTGGTTAATGGTTCCCATGACCCTGACAGATGCTTCTTCATTTGCTACAAGACTGCAGAGGGATAGGGTATTTTGCAATGACCGCGAATTCACCATGGGCAAGTCAAGGCACTGAGATATTGCAGTCTTAATAGACTGTCGATACGCTGGTGCATCACATCATGTTTGTTAGAGAGATCAGCAATGAAACCGCTTGAAGGCATTACAGTAATGGAATTCTCGACCATGATCACGGCTTCGTTTGCGGCCATGATGATGGCAGAGCAAGGGGCGCGCGTTATCAAGGTCGAACCGATAGACGTGGGTGATCCCATGCGCTACATCGGTACGAACAAGGCAGGCATTGCGGCGCTTTTTGCCAATTGCAACCGCGGTAAGCGATCCATCCGGGTGAATATCAAGGAGGAGTCCGGTCAGGCGCTGATTCATGAGATGATTCCCCAGGTGGATATCTTTATCCATAACTTCAGGCCGGGTGTGATGGACAAGCTGAATCTCGGTAGTAACAAACTGCGTAACATCAATCCCAACCTCATCTACACCGCGATATCCGGCTTCGGCAAGGAAGGTCCTCTGGGCAGGGCCCCTGCCTATGATCCGATTATCCAGGCGCATGCCGGCCTGACGGCTACCCAGGGAGAGGGTGAAGAATCAGCTTTTTTCCGGACCTTGATCTGTGACAAGATCACCGCCTATACAGCCTGCCAGGCGGTGACTTGCGCGCTGTACTTCAGGGAGAAAAGTGGAGAGGGTCAGCACATTGATCTTTCAATGCTGGATGCCGGTCTGTTCTTCATTTTCCCGGATGGATTCCAGAATCATACATTGCTGGATGACGATGTGATGCCGGAGCCGCTGCTTATTGATCTGCTGTATGAACTGACGCTCACCAAAGATGGTGCGGTTACTATCTCAGCGGGGAACCAGGACATGATGATGCGCTCGCTGATCGCGATTGGCATGGAGCCCCTGCTGGCCGATGAACGCTTTAACAGCTTCGAGAAGCTCGTCGCGAATCTGGATGAGTTCAAGGCGCTGGTCAGTGTGGCCTACTTAGAGTATACGACCGATGAAGTCATCGAGAGGCTGAAGAAAGCAGATGTACCCTGTGCGCGCTGCTTGAGCAAGGATGAGGTGCTAGAGCAGGATCAAGTGGTAGCCAATGACACGGTTGAAGTGATCGATCACCCGCTCATGGGTAAGATGAGGGTAGTTAAATCACCGGCACGATTTGGTGGTGAGCGATTGAGCCCATCGAGACCGAGCCCGGATCATGGTGAACACACTCGTGAGGTGCTGGCAGAGTTCTTAGTGCCGGAAGACCGGATCGATCAGCTGGCCGAGCATGGCGTGGTAAGCTGATCAGACCGTGAAAGATCCCATCGATTGATATATCGATTAAGATCATCTCACAATGTGATCCTGCCTGACTGTATTGATGGCGTCGTCATAACCCAATTCGGCTAATACCTCATTGGTGTGCTCACTAATTCCTAATAGTGCTATAGAAAATGGCTACAGTGCTAATGGTACCGTATGGGCTGATATCACACAGAAAGTGAGGATCTATTATTGAATGTGAGTCATTGTTCGATGGATTCCCGTCTACGCGGGAACGGCTGCAGGTTTTTCAAGGCACAGCAATAGGCGAATAGTAGATCACCTCTTTCTGATCGTCAGAAAGCGGATCTTTCGTAGCAAGCAGGTCGGTATTCCAGAACATAATGTTAAGGCCATCCGGGCACTCTTTCACATCGGCAATACCATTATTGTCATCGTCGTGGACGGCCTCAAGGCACTCGGAAGTGTCTGCCAACACGTCGTGTTCGTCAAACTGCTGTTCGGTAGTATGATACAGGCCCAGGAAATGCCCAATTTCGTGAAGGACGAAATGTGACGTGGTGTCGGCATAGAAATCATCGGTGCTGACCCGGGTTTTGTTGGCATCGATCAGTATTCCATTGAAGGGACTTTTGATGCCCATGGTACCAGGCAGACCGCCGGAGATGCCGACAATACCGTCACCATCAGGGCCGCTGAAGCTTTCGATAAAGAAGACGTTGATCTTGTCAGCATCACCCATGGTGACGAGATCTGCAGTATCTTCGTCGGTAAAGTCGCTCGAGACCTCGACAAACCTGGTGTCTTCAACGATTGTGATGGGGTCAATGCTGATACCTATATTGTTGTCATTGGCTAATTGAGTAAACTGATCGAGCACCAGAGTTAACTCGTCTAAGTCAATCGTTGTTGTTGTGAGAAATGGTTTGATGTTCAGGACTGCGGGGAAGGTTTCGCCAAGGTCAGGTTCTGGTCCGGTTCGAACTGCGGCTTGCAGGGTCATACCTGACATATCGATGCTGTCTAACGTCGAACTCAAGGTGCCAAGGTTGAATTGCCAGTTACCATTTTCGGCAGTGACTTCGGGTTTTCGAGGTACTACGGCACCACACAAGCCTACATCGCAAAATGTCACATCAGGGTAGTTAGGTGATAGTACATCACCATCCGGGTTTGTGAGGGAGTTGATAAACAAGTTGTCGCCCTCGAGGGAGACGTCATCCCCTTGCAGCATTAGGGAAAACGAGACTGTCCTGTTTGGGATGGTCAAAGTTTGATCGGCAGATGTTAAGACCATTTCCCCCAGTTCTGCATTGTTGAGCTGGGTGTAGCCCGTGTCAGGGATCGTTAGGCTGGTGACGGCGAGGGTGGTCAGGGTTGGATCAACATTGATTGATACTGTCACTGTGTTGCTGCTGTCGGCATTGTCGTCCAAGGCTGCGTAGGTGAAGGAATCATCGCCGCTGAAGTCGGTGTCGGGTGTGTAGGTAATGGTGCTCTCTGATACCGTAACGGATCCATTTGCCGGTTGTTCTATAACTGAGGCCGAGACCACGCTGCCGTCGGCGTCACTGTCGTTGGCGAGAATGGTGAGATCCGTTGGCGTGTTGTCCAGGACCACAAAGCTGTCAGCACTTGCGATTGGTGCGTCGTTGATGTCGTTGACGGTGATCGTGACTGTTGCGCTTACGCTGGTGCCTGCCGTGTTGTTGACGGTATAGGTGATCGAATCACTGCCATTGAAATCGGCGTCGGGCGTGTAGTCTATGTTGGTTTCATTTAACTCGGCAGAACCGTTTGCTGGCTGAACGGATATCGCAAGCGAGGCAGAATTAATCAGCGTGTCATTCGCCAGAACGTCGATGCTGACAGCACTGTCTTCATCTACACTCGCTGTATCATTGTTGGCCTGCCCCATTGGCGTCGGTGCGGGTGCCGGAGCAGCACTACCTCCGCCACCACCACCGCCTCCGCAGGCAGTCAGGGTTAGGAGTAACACTGGGATGAGATACTTCTTGAACTGCATGGAGTATTGTAACTGGTTTGGGTTGGGTGTCGCGAGTGGAGTGATAGGATGACGAGTGATGTGGGGATGGTCGTTGTTTATTTACGTTAATGTGACCCGGTGTATACGGGTAAATTGATATATGGACTGTACGATATGGTCACGTCAGGCAAGTTAAAGCCGCCAACGCGAGTTGTTGCAATTCGCACCGGTAATTCGCAGGGGAGATGGGGGTTCGACTTCTAATTCTATACTTCGTTATCGAAGCCCTGGCTCATGTCTGAAGCCGGACAGTCACATTCCGGTTTGCCGACAATCTCGGCAGGTACACCGGCGACAGTCACGTGGGGTGGTACATCTTTCATGACCACACTGCCAGCACCGACCTTGGCACCTTCACCAATTTCGATATTGCCGAGAATGGTTGCGTTCGCACCAATCATCACGCCATGTCGCACCTTGGGATGCCTGTCGCCGGATTCTTTGCCGGTTCCTCCGAGGGTTACACCGTGCAGGATCGATACATCGTCTTCGATGACAGCCGTCTCGCCTATGACGAGGCCCGTTGCGTGGTCAAACATAATGCCACAGCCAATATCAGCTGCCGGATGAATATCAACAGCAAATATGGTGCTGACCTGGTTCTGCAGGAAAAAGGCCAGCGAATGATGGTCATTCAGCCACAGCCAGTGGGCGACTCGATGGATCTGCAGGGCATGAAAGCCTTTATAGAAGAGAAACGGGGTAGAGAAGCTGTTGCAGGCCGGGTCGCGCTCGCGGGTGGCCTTAATATCGATTTCTGCGGCCCGTGTGATCGATTCTTCAGCCTCGAAAGCCTCAGTGATAATCTCGCGAAGTGCCATGCTGGAGACGACCGAACTGTCCAGTTTGCTGGCAAGCAGAAAGCTCAATGAACCCTGAAGCGTATCGTGATTAAGCACAGTCGCCTGGAAGAATGTCGCCATAATCGGCTCGAATTCAGCCCGGGCATGAACCTCACGACGCATCGCCTGCCACAAGGAACCCGCCGTCGCTATTTCAGCGATTCTTGATTCCTCAGCCAGTTCTGTCGTGTATCTTTTGTTGATTGATGAGTTCATAGCATGTTCCCTGCATCGAGAGGCGTAGTTTCTATCATTTCAGAGGGAATTCAAGGGTTTAATTATTCCGTTTGGGAATATTTTTTATGCGTTTTGGGGTTATTTCCTCGTTTGATCGACATACTTTCGTCCCACTTGTCATTACTGTTCCATTCCAGTCATTCCCGCGAAAGCGCGAATCTATCGTCTTGTGTGAGTCACAAACCCGTAGATCCCCACTTTCGTGGGGATGACGACTGGAATGACGGGTGACCAATATACACCGCCACCCCCGCCATTTTCACAGGGATGACACCTGGCGCTTGCGTGCCCGGTGTCATCTGGCATTTAATGCCCTTTCCCAAATACGTATCGTTCAAATATGGGTGATTTTAAAAGCATTGGTTTGGTGGCAAGATCAGGCAACGACTCGGTCTTGGAGTCGTTGCGGCGAGTTCGCAGTTTTCTGGTAAACCGGGGTCTGAATGTTCTGGTAGAAGACAGTGTGCATGAGCAGTTGGATGATTGTGAAGGTCCTTCCTTCTCGCAACCTGAGATGTCCGAACAGTGTGATTTGGTGATTGCCGTCGGCGGTGATGGCAACATCCTGCGTGCTGCGCGAAGTTTTGCGCCCCACGGCGTTCCTATTCTCGGGATTAATCGGGGTCGATTAGGTTTCCTCGCTGATGTTTCACCTGAAGATATCGAGAAAAGCGTCGGTGCGGTTCTTGATGGTGATTATGTGACCGAGGAGCACTTCCTTCTTGAGGGTGAAGTGTCGGTAAAGGGGATGAAGGAGATCCCTAGTGCGTTGAATGAAGTGTTAGTTCACTCAGCCAGGCTGCCGAAGATGCTGGAGTTTGATCTGTATATTGATGACGTTTTTGTTTACAACCAGTACTCGGATGGTCTGATTGTTTCATCACCCACAGGATCAACCGCGTATGCCCTGTCAGCTGGGGGGCCGATTATGCATCCCAGCCTGGATGCCATAGTACTGGTACCCATGTTCCCTCATCAGTTGAACAGCAGGCCTCTGGTTGTGCCGGGGAATTCTGAACTCAAGATCGTTATAGGTTCTCATATCGGCATGAACGCCAAGATCAGTTTTGACTCACAGCTGGAGTTTGAGATTGAGCCGGGAGATTCGGTGACGGTTAAAAAGAAGCAAGAGAAATTAAAACTCGTACACCCGCCGGGGCATAGTTTCTATGGGGTGTGTCGGAGTAAGTTGGATTGGGCCAGTCGGGTTGGGGAGTAGGGATAGAGGTGGTCATTCCCACAGCCCTGTCAGTTATCCCCACACCTCTGTCAGTCTCTATTAGTCATCCCTACGAAAGTGGGGATCCGTCGACGAGTGACTCGCAATCATTAGTAGATCCATGCTTTCGCGGGGATAAGCAATAGAGCGCCATTCCCTGACCAGCCCAAACCAGCTAAGACGCCAAATCCTGCGGTGTATCAATATCCCTAATCACCCCAGGGTCCTGAACTTCAACCGTGAAGACATTGTCAGGATGACTGCTGACGACGATACGAGCACCCCTGTCACCCTTCAGCTGCTGGATTTCGTCAAAGTAGTCGTGATGAAAGAGGACCGGGTGACCTCGTTCGCCATCCTTGATTGGGACAACGATGGGTGATGATGCTTTGTGGAACTCGTATTTTCCGAGGATGGATTCCACTGTTTCCGATTGCACGAAGGGCATGTCGCCTAAAAATACCATAGCAGCTTCCCAGTCTACTTTGTGGATAGCGTTCGCTAGGCTGTGAGCCATACCCTGGGCTGAGTCAGGTGCACAGAAGAACTCGACATTGGGATTGCGGATTTTGGCTTCCAGTTCCTTTGCATAAGCCAGGTCGCCAAATCGCAATACGACAAGAACCTTGTCGATGACGCTTGCTGCCTTGTGAATCGATTCTTCGAGCATGGCCTGCCCGGAGGGCAGGGATAATTTTCTCTTATCACCGCCGAATCTTCGGCTGCTGCCTGCTGCGAGGATAATTGCGCCAATCATGATGTTTCTTTAGCTCCTTGCTATCGAATTAGGCAATTCGATAGTCTGCTTTCAACTCCGTCTTTGTTTCATTCCGCAATGCAGCCAGCTGTGCCAGAATTGCGATGGCGATTTCCGCTGGTGTTTTGCTGCCGATCGATAAACCGACCGGGCCGTGCAATTTCGCGATTTCGGCTTCAGTTAAGTCTAGCTGTAATAAGCGTTCCCGCCGCTTCGCAGAGGTTCTGGTTGATCCCATCGCGCCGACAAAAAATGCATCGGTCTTGAGTGCCTCCATCAGCCCCATATCGTCTATACGAGGATCATGAGTCAGCGCGATGATGGCAGAGAACTTGTCATTCGCAAGATCCCTGACTGCATCATCAGGCATTGTGTTGATCAGTTGTACGCCTTCAACCGGCCACTGTTCGATCATCTGTTCGCGTGGATCGCAGACCACGACGTGATAATCGAGAGCCTGTGCCATCTGAGATAGGTAAATTGATACCTGCCCCGCGCCGATCAAAAACAGCTGGTATCTTGGGCCGTAGGTCTGCACCATTTTTAGATCGTTAGCTGATTCGTCATCGATATCACCAATGATCTCGAGGCGTTTGAATCTGTCTTTGTTGTCGACCTGCATGTGGCCTGTATCAATATCAAGCTTGCGCTCTATACAATCTCGATCCTTGAGTCGTCCGACTACCTGCTTCAACGCACCCAGGTGCCTCGTATCCGGCATAGGTTCAATCACGATATGAAGCTGGCCACCACAAGGCAGGCCAAAGCGTTCAGATTCTTCCTGGGTTTTGCCGTAGAGCATGACTTCTGGCGTCGTCTGTGCGAGTTCCCCGTTCTGAAGATTTTCCAGCAGATCTTCTTCCACACAACCACCCGATAGTGATCCTACGACGTGTCCACGACTGTTGCAGCTGAGCAGAGAACCAATCGGCCGGGGTGAAGATCCCCAGGTCTTAGCGACGGTGCAGAGCCAGCACATCTCACCAGCCTCGATCCATTCGGTAAGTTGAGATAACACCTGATGGTCGGCGTTTTCCATAAATTCTGATTCGTAATTGAGAGGGAGGAGTTTATCGCACACGTGTTGTTCGGGAAAGCGACGATCACTCGATCGCCGCTTTCGCGGGGATGACCAGTGCCGCTGAGATGACAGTTGCCGCACGGTTGACAGTTACAGCATGGACATCAAACACCCAAACATGACGCCACCACCCATTTACGATTATCATCACACCATGATAGTAGCAGTTGAAATTGATCGGGATATCGATCTGTCCCTTTTCTCGCGTTTTCTTCATCAGTCTGGCATCTGGCATCGTATTAACGAATCCGGTGATGTGCAGGTGGTGTGGGTGCAGAATGAGGAAGATAAGGAACGGGTAGTGTCACTGTATCGGCAGTTTACCAGTGGTGAATTCGAGCTCAAGGCTGTTAAGCTGAATGTGCCAAAAACGACCAATCAGCTGATTGACCAGTTCATGAGGTCGCCACTTACTGTATCGCTAATTCTAATCAATGTGCTTTGTTTCCCTGTTACATCCGGTGTGGATGAAGGGAACTTCAACGGCTGGTTTCAGATGATGACGCTGTTGGAATTCAAGGTTGCTGGTGGTCATCTCTACTTTGCAGATCTCGAATACACCATGAGTATCGGACAGTATTGGCGACTGCTTACGCCAATGCTGCTGCACTTTGGCTGGATTCATATTGTTTTTAACCTTCTGTGGATTTGGGAAATTGGTCGGCGCATTGAATGGGTTAATGGTGCATCGGTTCTGCTGCTCGTTATTCTTTGTTCTTCACTCGGTGCCAATCTATTGCAGTACGGACTCGCTGGTCCGGGATTGTTCGGTGGTATGTCGGGTGTAGTTTTTGGCCTCCTGGGATTTTCGCTGCTCTGGAGCTTCATCGTGCCTGATATGAGTATCGGTCTACCCAAAGGTATTTACGTATTCATGCTGGTCTTTCTGGTGGTTGGGTTTACCGGGGCAATTGACCTGCTGGGTCTTGGATCACTGGCAAATGGTGCCCACTTAGGCGGACTGTTAGCAGGCGTCACAATTGGTGGTCTGGCTGGTTTGTTAAAAAAGACCTGAACTTGCCGGCTTCAGCTCAACATCGTATGAAGTAAATCGTCTGAGATTGATGACACCACAGTCAAATATCAGGTACTGCCCTTTGATCCCGAGCAGTGTGCCTTCGATGGAGGGTGTCTTATCAAAGTTCATAGAAACGATTTTTGTCGGGTATTGCTGGACGGGATAGATGATGTCCTGAACCCCCGTATCTATTGCTTGGACAGCCTGCAGTCCAAATCTGTCCTGGAGTTCTGATAGTTCGGATGTGACCCTACCCATCAAGTCATCTCTGGTCTGCTTCAGATCAACAGGTGGATTGTCACCCTTCAGCATACGTCGCCATTGGGTTTTGTCAGTAACGTGCTGTTTGAATATCGTTTCCACCAAACCTGACACTTGCCGCGAATTCACTCTAAAGATCGGAACTGCCTGCACCGCACCCTGATCAATCCAGCGGGTAGGGAGTTGATCTGGTTTGGTGATGCCTACCTTGACGCCAGACGAATTGGCAAGATACACAAGGTGCGGCTGCATGCAGAATTCTTTCCCCCAAACCGAATCACGGCATGTACCCTTTTCAAAGTGGCAACGCTCAGGGCTGACGATGCAGAGATCACATTGTGGTAGCTTCTTGAAACAGGGATAGCAGAATCCCTGACCATAACTTTTTTTACTAGCCTGCCCACAATGAAGGCAGCGAATGCGACCGTGGAAAATTAGCTGGATTCGATCGCCCAGGTAGGGATTTAGGTGGAACTCTTCCTCGCCCAGGGGAAGGTAATAATCGACCGGATCATTCAACCGGTTGGTCATTTTTCGAAGGAAACCGCGCATCGGGGAAGTGTAGCACGATAGTGTCGTATCGAGTCCGTCATCCCGGACTTGGTCAGGGATCCATCCCGGGTGTCATTCGCGATGCATGGATTCCGGATAAGTACTGGTGCACTTTCCGTAATGACAGGAACATGACGGTAACGGGCGAAAAAAGTACAATTGCGGCTCCCAATCCTGGCACCTATACGACGTTTTACACAGGCGAGCAGCAACATGAAAGAAGGCCAACCCAAAGCCATCGAACTGAAGGACTACAAGGTTCCTCCTTATCTGATTGAGACAACCCAACTGCATGTCGATATCGATGAGGATGTCACCCACGTTACGGCGACCTTAAAGTTCAAAAAGAACCCTGAATCCACGGAAAAAGGATCCGATCTTATCCTTGATGGGGGGAGGGATCTGGATACCCGTTTAATCACCATCGATGATAGAGAACTCTTGTCCAATGAGTACTCGATTGAAGATGAGTCTTTAACTCTGTTCGCAGTTCCTGACGAGTTTGAACTGGTGACGAAGGTCGATATCAAACCCCAGGAAAATACTACACTTGAAGGCTTGTACAAGTCTGGAGATATGTTCTGCACACAGTGTGAGGCAGAGGGCTTTAGAAATATTACCTGGTTTTCGGATCGACCCGATGTGATGTCGAAGTATACAACCACCATCAAGGCGAATAAGTCGTCCTATCCGATTCTATTATCCAATGGCAATGAGATTGATCGGGGAGAGGAGGGTGAGAAGCACTGGGTGACCTGGCAGGATCCTTTTAACAAACCAGCATATCTGTTTGCGTTAGTTGCTGGTGACCTGCGTCATATTGAGGACAGCTTTACGACGATGAGTGGCCGCGAGATCAAGTTGCAGATTTTCACCGAGGCACACAATGTCGATAAGTTGGATCATGCCATGGTCTCGTTGAAGAAATCGATGGCCTGGGATGAGCAGGCTTATGGTCGGGAGTACGATCTGGATATCTTCATGATCGTTGCTGTTGAGAGTTTCAATATGGGTGCGATGGAGAATAAGGGGCTCAATGTCTTTAACACTTCCTGCGTTCTCGCGCGCCCGGATACTACAACAGATGCTGCCTACCAGCGGGTCGAGGGTGTTGTCGCACATGAGTACTTCCATAACTGGTCCGGTAACCGGGTGACCTGTCGGGACTGGTTTCAGCTCAGCCTGAAAGAGGGTTTCACGGTACTGCGAGATCAGCAGTTCTCTGCAGATATGGGTTCTGCTGCGGTATGCAGGTCTCAGGGAGTCACAGCGCTGAGGAGTGCCCAGTTTCCGGAGGATGCAGGCCCGATGGCGCATCCCATTCGACCAGATTCCTACATTGAAATTAATAACTTCTATACCGCTACGGTTTACGAGAAGGGCGCAGAAGTCGTGGGAATGATTCGAACCTTGCTGGGGGCTGACAGGTTCAGAAAGGGGACAGATCTCTATTTTGAATGGCATGACGGTCAGGCGGTCACCACTGAAGATTTTGTTACTGCCATGGAAGATGCTAATGGTATTGAGCTGGTGCAGTTCCGTCGCTGGTACAGTCAGGCGGGTACCCCTACTCTGATGGTTTCGGGTGAGTACGATGAGACCGAAAAGACTTTTTCACTGACGGTGAAGCAGAGTTGTCTGCCGACGCCACAGCAGGAGAAGAAGGAACCCTTTCATATGCCGTTGGCGATGGGCTTGATTGGTTCTGATGGTAAGGATATCGAGTTCGATTTTGATGGACTGGATATTGCTAATATTAATGACGAGGGGCAGTACACGGCGGTGCTGAATATCCGTGAGGCAGAGCAGACGTTTGTTTTTAAGGATATTGAGACCAGACCGGTGCCATCGCTGCTGCGGAGATTTTCTGCTCCCGTGAAGCTTGTTTACGACTACAGCCGTGACGAACTGCTCTACCTGATGAGCAATGACAGTGATGGATTCAATCGTTGGGAGGCCGGGCAAAGATTGGCGGTTGATGTGATCCAGGAAGTTGTGGGCCAGCTGCAGCTTGGTCAAACGCCTGTTGTTGACGAGAGACTGATCCATGCCTGTGAATATATCCTTAACGAGGCACTCGAACATGATCGGGATGGGTTGGTAGACAAGGCCATGATTGCTTTCATGCTGGTGCTGCCAACAGAAGCGTATCTGGCTGAACTTACCGAAACTGCTGATGTCGATGCGATTCACGCTGCGAGAGAGCTGGTACGGGATACGATTGCTCGCAGGCTTTCAGGAATTTTGCTTGCCATCTACAAGCTGAATCAGTCCGATAAAGCCTATGCGCCCGAGGCTGATGATATTGCCCAGCGAGCGCTTAAGAATATTGCTTTGTCCTATCTGATGCAGCCTGACGATACAGAAATGGTGAACCTCTGCGTCCAGCAATTCGAGAACTCAGATAACATGACAGATACCAGTGCGGCAATTCGAGCTCTGGTTAACTCATCTGCACCTGATGCTGTGAAGGCCAGGGAGGCGACACTCACCGAATTCTACAATCGCTGGTCAGATGAAGCCCTGGTTGTGGATCAGTGGTTCAGTCTTCAGGCGTCCTGTCATTTGCCCAATGCATTAGAGCGTGTGAAGACGCTGATGCAGCATGAAGTCTTCACTATGAAAAATCCCAACCGGATGCGATCTGTTGTTGTGGCATTTGCGTTTCAGAACGGCGTAAATTTTCATCAGAAGGATGGGTCAGGATATCGGTTCCTGGCTGATTGTGTGATTGAGTTAAACGCTATCAATCCGCAGATGGCTGCGAGGATAATGAGTCCGCTGTCCAGATGGAGGAAGTACGATGAAGATCGGCAGGAGATGATGAAACGGGAGCTTGAAAGGATACTAGATACAGAGAATCTGTCTCCTGATGTTTTTGAGATTGCTAGTAAGAGTTTGTAATCATCTCCAACCAGCTATCGTCCCCACGAAAGTACACAGCGCTTAGGGTTTTAAACCCAAAACACCGAACCTGCAACGTTCTTAGCCTTACTGGCAACTTTTATTCCGGACAGCAGTGCGCCTGCGCGGGGATGACATTTCCTTTGTAGTTGGCGTTTCGCTTTATGCAATAATCAAACAGGATTCAACGCCTCAACCAGCGCCGCTTTCTTGTGTCTGGCACGCTTATGTTTATTCAGTTCCTCCACCAAAGTGAGCAGGTTTGCGCCATCCCACTCTGTGCTGCCGTTAGGGGAATAGAGGCAGGTTTCCAGGTTTTTAATTTCATCTGTTAGTGCTTCACTGTGGGTTATAACAGCGAGTTCTCTGGTCGAATCGATGGTGGGGTATTTTGCTTTCCCCCATATGAAGAGCAGGTTGCGGGCGGTGGCTGCCTGGTTTGCTTTGCATGCGGTGATTAGTCTGCGGTAGAGGTCGCTTTTGCTTGCGCCGTTGTCCTCTTCCTCGGGTTCAGCCAGGCTGGGTTGTGCGCTTTGGTGCCACCACAGGAGCAGGGTGATTAGCCAGAGGAGGAACATTGCGGCGGCAACGTACATCCACAGGTCGGTCTGAATCGCTGGTACGGGTTGTTCAGAAACTTCTCCCCTGGTTACCCTGGTTTGAGGTTGAGTTGCTACCTGAGGGACCAGGGGCTGTACCTGGGCAGAAGCTTTGACGATATAGGTTGATGAAGGAATCCGCGCAACTTCCAGTAAATCGGTTTTAGTATTCCACCAGGGGATGACGATTTCGGGGATGACAATCGCGCCATCGCGGGTCGGCACAATGCCAATGGTTGTTGAACGGGTTGAGACAATGCCTTCCTGGCTGACTTTTTGACTCTCAGCCGCAGGATCCTTGTAGGTTTTTGTTCCTTCAATTTCCGTGTTCTCAAAAAGCGGTAGTAATGAGACAGCAAGACCATCAACCGTCATTGAGAGAGTTCGATTGATGGGTTCGCCGACCGTGAAATTCGCTGGAGGTTCACTCCAGGATTCCGAGATCTTAAGGGATTTGGCAGGTAACCAGTTCTCTCCTACAAACGAGGCTGGTTTCGCATTAACAGTAATAGTATGGGCTTCCGAGAGAGCCATGACCTGTTCGCGTGAGGTGGAGAAAAATCCCCGGCCGGTTCTGGTCCCGGAAAAGGCCTGTTTGGGAATTGTCAGTTGGCCGCTTCGTTGAGGATAGATTGCGTAGCGCTTTTCCAGTATGTAGTAACGGCGGTTGTTGGCGACAGCATCGTAGCGGCGTTCGTTTTCAATTGTTTCCACAACGGCATCTTTGACCGCTGGTGCTGCAGGGAAATCACCCGATATATTCTCGACGTAGTAGAGTTTGATTGAATAGATGATCTGACCCTGAACATAAACCTTGTTTGTATCAACGCTGGTGTCAAAAAAGACCAGTTCCTCTTTCTTGCGTTTCTCGGCGGCTGATTGCCTGACGACATTGATGACGATTGGATCGGAGCGGTCGTTACCGAGGCGGAACGCGGGAATAACCAGCTGGCCCAGCCTTCTGGGGCGCAGCAGCACCTCCCAACTGGTTGATGTCTCCGTGGTACTCCTGCCATTGACGGAGGTAATTTTGGTGCTTTGATTGGGTCCTGATTGACGTAGAATCTGAAAGTCCCTGTCCAGTGACGCAAAGTTGGGACCGCCCTGGTTCTGTGAATTCCGGATTGTCACCGTCAGGGCGACCGCGTCCGCTTCAGAGATCTGGGTACGATCGACGGTGACGGACAACTGCCCCTGCACGGTATTTGCCATGACCAGCGAGCAGATTAGTGCGAGCAGTTGCCGCCATCTAAAAGAGTCGGGATTACCAGTTCGATGAATCATGTGGCGTCTTGATACCTCGTTTCAGCCTTTCATTGTACTGCATCATGAACTTTCGCCTCAGCAGTCCACCCGGGTCATCAGGTACCCGCCGCAACCACTGCTGCAATGCTTGCTGTTCTTCTTCATCAAGGGGCTCGGGTTCCGATTCTGAGGCTTGCTGTTCCTCACCTTCCTGTTGTTCCTGTTCCTGCTGCTCGGAATCCTCAGATTCCTGCTCTTCTCCTTCCTTTTGTTCGTCCGACTGTTGCTGATCCTCAGAATCCTGGTTCTGATCCCCCTGTTCGTTCTCTTCGCTGTCCTCTGGGTTCTGATTCTGTTCGTCATTACCTTCCTGCTGCTGTTGTTCCTGCTGCTGTTGTTCGAGAAGCGTCTCAACCAGCTGCTTGTTGAAACCGGCATCCTCGTTCTCAGGATTCAAGGCAAGTGCCTCATCATAAGCGATGATGGCTTCTTCCAACTGACCCTGTCTGGCAAGAGCGTTACCCAGATTGTACTTGCCATCATCGGATTCAGAGCTGGCAAACGCTCTTGCAGCAGCAACAAAGTCCTCTCCTCGATACTGCGCTGCGCCTTTCCACTGCTCGTTTTTAAATAGATCAGCTGCCGTTTTGGCATCCCCCTGCTGCATTGCTTTGCTGGCCTGTTGATCCCTTGTTTCCCATAGATCGTCCCAGAGGGATGCTTCAGCCTCTGGGGTTGGCAGCAGACAGACAAGAACAAGAGACCAGATCCAACCGCGTCTGAAACTGATGGCGGCAAGTGGCAGGAGCAGTAATAGCAACCAGGGACCCTGCTCAAACCAGACGTCGAAATCGCGTTCCAGTTCCCGGAACTGTTCCTGATCAATTAGGGGTTCATCTGCCAGAAGGTAGGCGAGATCATCGTCGATCAGTGTCATTCTGGTGAACCTCCCGCCGGCCACGCCGGCGAAATCTCTAAGTGCAGCGAAGTCAACTCGAGGGATGATCAGCGTACCGTTCTGATCCTTCAGATAAACGTTACTGCGGGTACCGGGAATGGGTGCACCGTCCTCCGTTCCAACTGCCAGCACAGAGACTGGAAACGCAAAGCGGAATTGTCGTGCGACGCGTTGTGCTTCGGCCGCATCTCTGATTTCATCAGTCACGATGACAATGCGACCACTCTTGATCCCAGCATCGTCAAACAGCGTCTTGGCCATTTTTAAGGCGGGTGTGAGTTCGCTGCCAGGTGCGGGCATGATTTCCGGGGAAATCGCCGGGATCATCTCGGCAATGGTCTTGGCATCATCAGTCAGAGGGGAGACGAGATGGGCATCACCAGAATAGACTACCAATGCGGTGACGCCTTCTGCTCGCGCCGCTAACAGATCCAGCAGTTTTCGCTGGGCACGCACCAACCGGTTTGGTTTGACATCTGTGGCATACATTGATCGCGTCAGATCAAACAGGATGACGATTGCGTCTTCACGTTCGTGCACGGGTTGTGGTGTCTTTTGCCAGACGGGCCCTGCAAGAGCAACGATGGCAAGTATCCAGGCAATCAGAATCAGGTACATCGGGTTTCTGCCGGGTTTACCTCCGGGATCGTCAATCAGATACGGTAAGAGCCGAGGATCAATCGTCTGTTCCCAGTTTGAGCCCCGGCCTTGCCGAAGCCCTAGAATGATGACCAGGATCAATGCGGGAATCACAGCGTAGAACCATTCCGGACGCAGAAAATGAAAATTCTCAACTATCGCGTCAGTCAACACGGGATTCACTTTGATGGCTCCATGTTTAACTGCTTTGCCGGTTTGAGCAGTTGGCTGAAGCCGATTCGGACTTGCGGATAAAGCAGGCCAATCAGAAAACTCACCACCAGTGCGAGTCCAAGTGGCCAGTAGTACAGGGATTTGACGGGCCGGTAGGTCTCGAGATCCTGCTCAATAGGCTCGAGACGATCGAGTTCTTTATAGATCGCGGCAAGTTCGCCGCTGTTTCTAGCTCGTTGGTAGATGCCACCTGTGGCCTTGGCAATTTGTGTCAGCGTCTCGGTATCCAGTTCGGTTGAGGGATTGATAGTGCGATTGAATAGGAGCCCGGACACGACCAGTTCGTCTGCGCCAAAACCCACGGTGTAAATCTTAACGCCTTCCTGCGCGGCGATCTGTGCTGCCTGAATCGGTGAGACTTCACCCACGTTGTTCTGACCATCGGTTAACAGAATTAGTATCCGGCTGTCTACCGGTCTGTCGTGCAAACGTTTGACAGCGAGCCCGATGGCATCGCCGATGGCTGTTTTACCACCCGCAATGCCAAGTGGCGTTTCCGTCAACAAGGATCGCACTGTGTTTCGATCAAAGGTCAAAGGCGTTTGCAGGTAGGCCTGACTGCCAAACAGAATAAGACCGAGTCGATCCCCTTTCCTGCGCTCGACAAAGTCACCGACCACATCTTTGACCACCCGTAATCGAGTCACCTGCTTGTTGTTCAGTTCCATATCTTCCGTGCCCATGGAACCTGAGATATCGACAGCCAGCATGAGGTCACGGCCCGTGGCAGGTAATTCGACCGGATCTCCGACCCACTGGGGTCTGGCGGCTGCCAGAACCAGGAGCAGCCAGGTGAGGACCAGGAGTATTCTTCTTACAAGGTTGCGCGTGGTCGTGCTCTGGTTGGCACTTTCATAGGCATAGGCAGATTGGTAGAAAGGTACATGCAGAGCAGCATCCTGTTTCTCAGATTTTGGCAGAATGAGATAAACCAGGAGCGGTAACGGCAGAAAGTAAGCTGCCCAGGGCCAGAGGAATTCGATCATGTGCTGAACTCCATATCCTGGGACTGCCAGACGTCGTGGGTTAGTGCTCGATGGTGTTTGATCCAGTGGCTGCCGATCTGATGCAGATCGTCGATACTGATATCTATGTCTGGTCTGTAGTTGCCACTGACAAGTACCTGGCCCGCTCCCATACTGAATTCCTGCGTTTCACCCGTCAGGTCAAGAAAGGCGACCCAGGCTTCACCCGTCAGACTCGCCACCTGTTCACGCGTGTAGTGGCTGAGTGCGACCCGCTTTAATAGTTCATTGAAACGAGTCAGGTACTCTGCCGGCTCGTTTTCGCAAGTCGTTTTAAGCACGCCCAGATGTTTCAATGCGTCGCGGCGATACTGATTTCGCATCCAGCGTTGATACAGGTAGTAGAGCCCATAGATCACGACTGCCATTGCTGCGATTGCAAGAATCCACCAGCCTGGTGCTGGTGGCCAGCTGTCGATGGGGCCGGGCAGGTGAATGTCGCGCAGTTGAGCCAGTGGATCAACACTGCCGGGCCCGACAGTCTGAGGAGGTAGTGAAGCAGCCATTAGCGATTGACCATCCGGAATTTTTCATAGGCTTCTGCCAATGTCGATATGAGCTTGTCCTCGGTCGACACTTCAAACAAGGGTGACTTGGTCTTGGTAAATTCTGTCCTGATGACCTCCAGGTGTTCCAGGTAATGCTGATGGTAGTTAATTCGATGGCCTGAGTCAGCAGTATTGATCTGGGTTCGCTGCTGGCCGTCGGTGATGGTATACAGGTCAGGTCTGGGGAGTTCTCGCTCCATTGGATCAGAAACATGGATACCGATAATGTCGTTGTGGCGGGACAGTTGACGAAAATGTAACCAGGCGTCGGTGTTCATATGTCTGAAATCACTGATGAGGAAAATCGTACTGCCGTGTTTT
>Ga0208642_1000577_pt1 | contig 19064 bp, 15 predicted proteins | sample ETN02SmetaG_4_FD_185790 | JGI IMG/M metagenome (GOLD analysis project Ga0208642, IMG submission 185790) | Marine microbial and viral communities from oxygen minimum zone, Eastern Pacific Ocean - ETNP2014F10-02SV251 (SPAdes) (version 2) | ecosystem: Environmental > Aquatic > Marine > Oceanic ...
CAAGGACGTCGGCTGCGAATTCACGACGATGTCCAAGTCCTTCAACATGGCGGGTTGGCGCATCGGATACTGCGTCGGCAACCGGAAGATCATCGACGCACTCGCCGCAATCAAGGGCTACTACGACTACGGCATCTTCCAGGCAATCCAGATCGCGTCGATCATCGGTCTACGCGAGTGCGACGAGTTCACGATCGCGCAAGCAAAGAAGTACGAGGAGCGCCGCAACGCTCTGCTCGAGGGGATGGAGCGCCTCGGCTGGACGGGCACCGAACCTCCGCGTGGCGGCATGTTCGTCTGGGCCCGTATTCCGCAGGAATTCCAGGAGATGGGCTCGCTGGAGTTCGCGCGGCGCCTCATGGAGGACGCCGAGGTCGCCGTCGCTCCGGGCGTCGGCTTCGGTCCTCAGGGTGAAGGTCATCTGCGACTCGCCCTGATCGAGAACCGGCAACGCCTCCAGCAAGCGGTACGGCAGATCGGACGCGCGTTCACACGCTGGCGCGCGGGCGCCGCTTCCTGACGAGTGCCGCCGCCGGAATGGCGTCAGGGGACCTCGTCGAGTGTATAGGCAGAATAAACGCCTTTTTTTGCCCGAGTCCAGCGGTAACTTGCCATCCAACGCCCACCGCAAGCCGGACGGGTTTCGATCGATCTGGCACAGGGCCTGCTCGACGTTGCCAGGTCCATCGACTGCCTAGGTAGAATCCGAATTAAATTCGCTGTTGCGAAAAGCAACGGTGGATTGCCCGCCCATTATTCTCACCTCGCTGCTGACCTCAGGCGTACTGGCAACAACCTCCCCACGACGGATCACGAACAGTCGGTTCGCCCGTATACGTATTGCCTCGATGGGGTCGGCCGCCTGCAGAATAACCATGTCTGCGTTACACCCTGGCGCGAGCCCGTAGTCCTCTAACTGCAGCGCACGTGCCGCATTAACCGTTACCGCGTCAAACATGCTCCTGGCCTCGTCAATGCCCGTCATCTGTCCCACATGCAGCCCCATGTGAGCGACCTCAAGCATGTCATGGCTGCCAAACGAGTACCACGGATCGAGCACACAGTCATGGCCAAATGCCACATTGATACCTTGTTCCAGCATTTCCTTTACCCGGGTCAGCCCCCGCCTTTTGGGGTAGGTTTCCATACGGCCCTGAATAGTGATATTGATCAGTGGATTGGCAACAGCAGAAACTTCTGACTCTTCGATCAGCGCCATCAGTTTCCCGGCATAGTAATCATCCATCGAGTGCATCGAAGTCAAATGCGAGCCGCAAACCCGGCCCTGCATTCCCAGCCGCTGGGTTTCAAACGCGAGGGTTTCAATATGCCGCGAATGAGGGTCATCAGTTTCGTCACAATGCATGTCAACCAGCAGGCCACGCTCGGCAGCTATTTCACACAATGCCTTAACGGACTGGGTGCCCTCTGCCATCGTTCGCTCAAAATGAGGGATGCCACCGACCACATCAACACCCAGGTCCAGTGCTTTAGTCAATAAAGCCTCTGCCTGCGGGTAACGGTAGTAGCCGTCCTGAGGAAACGCAACCAGCTGAATGTCCAAGTAGGGGCGCATTTCTTCGCGAACCTCAAGCAATGCCTGAACCGCCAGCAGTGTCGGCTCACAAATATCGACGTGGGTCCGAATCGCCAGATTGCCCTTGGCTACAGCCCACCGGCATAACAGCCGAGCCCGGCGCTGGATGTCCGCAAAATTGAGATGCGGTTTGAGCTCACCCCAGAGCGCTATGCCCTCGAGCAGGGTGCCGCTCTGGTTGACCCGTGGCCGCCCGTAAGTCAGCGTCGCATCCATGTGGAAATGACTGTCTATAAACGGTGGTGTCACAAGGCAACCGTTTGCCGAGATCTCCTTCACCGCCGTAGCATCAAGAGATGGTGCAACCTCTATGATCCTGCCATCCTTGCAGGCAATGTCCTGCTCTTCTTTACTGTCCTTGAGCCGGCACTGCCGTACGATCAGATCAAACATATTCCAGCACTCCGTTTGTGTAACAGTTGAGGTCCGCTATGACTAAGGCCAATAAGCCCCCAAGACACTGATTGTCATGCTGGCTCGGGTGGTAATAGCCCGCAGAATCCGAGTAACCAACACCCGTCAATATACGCAAGAACTGGCTGGACAATCACGATCCACCTGTCAGTAACAACGCCTGTCGCTGGCCGTTCACTTCGATCTTGCCGCCGCGCTGGCGAATTGCTACTTCGCGCCCATCGAGCAGGGTTTGTGCCTGACTCGCCGGCACACCAGTGCGGAAGGTTGACGAATCGCTATACACCAGCCAACGGCCATTCCCTAGAGCGACCCCGATACCCCTATCGACTTTGATAGGCCGAATATCCCGCCAATCGATGCCTTTAAGTATCTGTGTCAGTTTGCGATAGGTTTTTCCTGCCGGCTTGATCTCAAGTGGCGCCTGGCGGGCCGCTTTGCGGTACAGGGAATTGGTGGCAAACGCAGAGATTTGCTTGCGCTCACCGCCTTTTTCGGTTGGCGGATCATACAAAGTGTGCCAGAACACGCGCTCAATACCGTAAGCCAGCGCCAGTATCACTGTTCGGGCGAGAATCTCTGCCTGCCATTCGGGGCTGAGAAAAGACTCCTTACCTGCCGCGGGCACACTGGTCTCGGTCAGCCACACCGGCTTACCCCGGGCCAATTCCTGCACCCGGCGCAGGGTCAGTTCCACAGCTCCGGCATCACGCCCAGTGTGGTAGGCATGGACGGACAGAATGTCGATAGCGGCAAGTAACCCGGGCACGGCTAATAGATCACGCAGGTAGCGATAGCCGAACTCTTTAGTCACACGGTAGAGGCCGCCGTTGAGAACGCGTGCCCCGGGGTCGGCGCTTTTGATGGCGCGTGCGGTCAAGATGACTATTTCGGCGAACTGCTCAGGCGTACAGAAATTGCTCCGTTTGCTGACCCGGGGGCTGCCCGAATTCTTAAGGTCAGGCTCGTTGTCGACCTCCCAGAAACGCACGCCCCGAAGCAACCCAGGCATGTCGTTGAGTCCATCACCATCGTAGCGTTCCACTGCAGCGCGAACGAATTCGACATAGCGCTCCCTGGCGTCACCCTGCAACACATAGCGGCTGGTGAAGTCCCGGGATTTATTGCCCGGCCACGGGCCAATCATCACCACCGCCTCAAGCCCGACACGCTGTACTGCCTGCAACCACAGGTCGGCCCGGGCAAACGAGCGAGCCTCGCGCTCCCAGCGGTCCCAACTCAGGCGCGGAAAGGCCACGGTGTGGCCGCGGGTCCAGCGGGCACCTACTTGCGCCGCCGCCTGCCCTTGCTGATCCAGCAAACGGCGTAGTACCTCGAGTTTGACCCCGCGGCGCTCGAACTTTTCCGGAAACGAGATCGCCTCATTGATACCGAATACTTCGATTACGGGGCCACGGGGCCGGTATGCGCCGGTGAGTTGCTGGGCAACAGCAACCAGGCACTGGCACCACAGCCCCAAGGCCAGGACAGTTACCAGCGCTATCCTGGTGACGGGGCACCAACAGCCCCGGGTAAGATGATTATTAATGGCCACAGTCAGGGTGTTAGGTGGCGACGCTTCTGCTTGCAGTTGAATCTTACATCTCGATTTCGACCAACGCCCCGGCAGGCAAGTCAAAAGAATCGACGATAGTCATCACAGGTCCATGATTTTTCGCCTGGAAGTCGATTCGGTAAGTTCCCGGTGCCAACGGCATCGGCCCCCAACCGTTCCTCAGCTGGACACTTCCGGTAGGTTCACCGGCCTTGTTCAGCTGGATGAACTTGATCATGCGTGGTGCCTTGGCCCCCTCTTGGGGAATAAAAGCCACACCCGTATTAAGCGGGAACTGGGTTAATTCTCCGGCTGTGATTTCCACTGTACCCAAGATGGAATCGGTGCTGCCATGCTCTGATTGCCGATAAACTACCCGGTACGTCCCAGCTGGAACCAGGTTGGGCTTGTAATCCCGGAACCAGGCCACTTCTTGATCCTGCGCATCAATCAGGCGCCAGAACTTAACTTTCTCGGGCACCCAATCAGCCCTAACCAGTTGGATAGCGCTCGCCACAGTGACTTGGTTGAGTTGGTCCGGAAGAATCTCTACCGCTCCCAGGTTCACCGTCCCCGATCCGTACTCCACCTGGTGCCATAACAGCTGGTAGGATCCCGGGAGCACCAATTGCTCGTGAAATTCCCGGTACCAGATATGCGGTTTACCCGGCTTGTCAGACACGCTCTGTAAGCCCCACCAACGCGGCCGCTCTACCCACTGAGGCAAATTCAGCCGGATGCCCGTCTGCAGCGGCACCTCGGTCGTCTCACCTTTTTTTACACTGATGATCTCGCCAAGCAGTAATGTATTTGAGGTGTATTCGGTCTGACGCCAGGCTAACTGGTAGACGCCCGACGGTGCCAACTGCGGCTCCATTCCCTGCCGCTTAAACTGGTAAACCTCCTCACCCGTTTCCGGGTCTGCCAATGCCCAATAACGGGGTTTTTGCACCCAGTCTGCCGGCACCAGTTTAACCGTCCCCGGACCCTTCGCCTTGATCTTGATCGAGGTCGTAGACGAGGCAACCTCCTGCTCAATTGGCTCTGGCTCAGGCGCTTTTTCTATTTTCACCTGCTCGACTACGCTCTGCTTGACGGTCTTTAGCGCATCAAGCAACTCGCCGGCATTGTCGGCAGTAAAATAGGCGCCGCCACCGGCATCGGCGATACAGGACAACCTCTCTACCTGGTGATCCATCAAACCAAAACCGACCACGTGCATGACGAACTTGATGCCGCTGGCTTTCAATTTCTGGGTCAGGGCACAGGGATCCTTGCCACAGCTCTCCAGGCCGTCGCTTACCAGCACGATGGTGGATTCCCCCTCCTCTTGCCGCAGTCGGTCAATGGTCAGTTGGATGGAATCGGTGATAGGTGTCTTACCGCGGGCCGAGATGAACCGAATCCGTTCCTGGGCGCGGGCCTTATTGGCCGCGTCCATAGGGCCAAGCGCGATTATTTCTTCGATGTCGGCGCAGTCTCCCCTTCTGCGATGGCCGTAGACAGTGACCCCCGAGCGAACATTTGCCGGGGTCTCTTCTAGCAGTCTGGCCAGGGTTTCCTTGGCGATGGTAATCCGCGGCTTGCCCTCGACCCGCTGCCACATTGAGCCTGAAGCATCGAGAATGTAATAGAGAACGTTGTCATTGGCCTGGGCAATGCTGGGCGTAAAGGTCCCAATCAGGAGGGCCAAAACAATGGGTAAAGTGATACGGCTGCGCAACATGACGTTATCCTCGTTTTATTAACAACCGGCATTAACAAGGCCGGGGTCTGTCCTTTGCTTGTTCGGCTGCTGACTGCTGACGTCGCAAGCGTTGTCTTAGTTTAACCCTACAATAGCTCCGGTAGATTATCCACCTTCGGCGTAGCCTCTATCCAAGCTAAACCGCCTGAACTTTCCAGGCTAGTTCGTTATGCCGAGCCTGGACTGCCCAGGTAAAGACGTCAACGATTTCTGCAGTTGCAAACGTCGCAGTACTGATACCCTACGCCACGCTCTCGGCGCCACGCATTTTCCCGAAGGTGAACAAACAGCCGGCAAGTAGTGCCGCGCACAGCAACTGGGTAAAGGTGAGGTTTGCCAGGATAATGCCGCTGTCGGCGCGCAGGAACTCGAGCACGAACCGGCCCAGTGCGTAGCCGGCAACAGCCGCGACTGCAAGGTATCCGGGCGGCATGTCCCGAGAGGTTATGGTCCGCAACAGCCACCAGAGTACGACTAGGTACGCAAGCTCGTATAGTTGTGTTGGATGTACCGGTAGTGACTCGGCAGTGCTGGCGTCGATAAGGCCCAGGTACACATGCTGGGCGTGGGCCGGGCTGCCCGTGGGAAACGCGATTGCCGGCCAAAACCAATCACTCGAGAGCCAGGGCAGAGTCTGAACCTGTGCAACTGAAGTAGATCGCCCAGCCTCAAGTTTTTGTGTGACATCGCCCCAGCAACACCCGGCCAGGAAGCAGCCAACCCGAACGCACGCCAGCCACAGAATTGCCGGTAGGGCCAGCAGGTCCAGCATGCATCGGTAGCCCAACCTGGCCACCCGGCAATAAACGAACAGAGCCGGCGCCGCGACGAGCGCCAGCCCGAGCAGGCGCGAACGCCCGGAGAAAACACCCGAACCCGCCGCGAACATCGATTCCCCGGGACTGACCACGGGCAACAGTCGGGCGCCGGCAATGCTGAGCAGAAAAATCAGCGGCACTGCAAGATCTACGTGCGAGGGCTCGATGCCGACGGCGACTGCCCGTGTTCGCGCGTACCCCCAGGCCAGCAGCAGCCCGACCACCAGCATTACGCCGTAGGGCGTCACCGAGGCATCAACGGCTGTTGGCCACATGGCAATCAGAAAAGTGGCTCGATTCCAAACGCTTCCAACAGGCTGGCCACGTCGTTGTAGTTTTCCTTAGCGAGGCGCTGAAAACGCCAACCGGTGTCACTGAGCGATTTATCTTCCTCACCAAACTGGTACAGCGCGGGATTGTCAAGGTTGCGCCGCAGGATGCGCTCGGCTTCCTCTCGTGAACTGGCTTCGCCGAGGCCGTCAACGGTAGCGTTGACCCAGCCCAGAAAAAGCTCATCAGGGTCATTTCGTTGCACCCGGTATACGCCCCAATGGGGAGCAGGCTGGCCGCTATCGCTGTCCACCATCAGTTTGGGTTCCCAGGTCATAAAACGAATGCCGCCGATATCAGTCAGCCAGCCTTTGACGATTGTGACGCCAGTAGCCTCCAGTTTGTCGCTCGTCAGCGCCTCGGCGGCCGGCAACCCGCTGCAAGCCTGGCTGCCTTCCCCGACGTCGGCCGCACTGTCTGCTTCCACCGCGACACCCTGCTTGTCACTGCCCTGAGCTGAACTCGATGCCGCCTCGACCCCGTTACCCTTTGCCGGTAATGAGACTGTTTTGCCCTCATTGCGGCACTTAATTGAGAGTAAGCCCACCAGCCAGGTTCGCTGGTCGTAAGGGTCGAGTATCATGATGCCCTCGAGCTCGGGAGATCCCGTAATCCATACGCCATTCAATTCCGGATCGATGCGACTCGACTCGGGATCGCCCACCGGAACCGGCAATTCGATGCAAGCCATCACGCCAAGCAGAGCCGGTAATAGCAGCAAGGCCAGCACCGTTCCGGCGCCGGAGCGGCGGGCGCCTGTCTTTAACCGACCATCAGCAAACGCCTTCAACAGGCATCTACCAGGCCTGCTGCAGTTAAACCGTTTATTCATGATGTATCTCGCTGTCAGTTTAATTGGCAAAAGAGCAGGAGGCTGTGTGACCCAAACCTACTATCGCATATCCTAATAGCCTGCGCAGTGGGAAAATCGTGGTAGATAGCGGCCGATTTGCTGTACGCCAGGCTCGGATGCCGCCGCTAATGGGCATCTCGTCGACGGCTCTACCACCGGCAGGCTAAACGGGGGGGAACAAGGAATGACCCGCGATTACCCCCTAACCACAATCAGGCGCAGGGATAATGGCTGCGGGGTTTATCTGATTTTCCCGGGCGCGGGCAAGCGCTGGAACGGGCCATAAAGACCCGGTTTTAGGGTAGGTCTAGCCCGGCAACTTAAGCCACCGGCCGCAGGGAATCAGCGCTTGGAATATTGCGGGCGCTTGCGGGCTTTGTGCAGGCCGACCTTTTTACGCTCGACCTCGCGGGAATCGCGGGTAACGAAACCTGCTTTTCGCAGCACCCCGCGCAAGGTCTCGTCGTAGTGCAGCAGAGCACGGGTGATGCCGTGCCGGATAGCGCCAGCCTGTCCGGTACTGCCACCACCTTTTACGCTGACGGTAATATCGACTTTATCCAGCAAGTCGGCAACCCCAAGGGGCTGGCGTACCACCATGCGCGCAGTTTCCCGGCCGAAATACTGGTCGAGCGGACGCTGGTTTACGTTGATGCTACCGCTTCCGCGCTCGAGATAAACGCGGGCGACGGAAGACTTCCTGCGCCCGGTGCCGTAATAAATCTGTGCTGTTGCTGCCATCTCTACGTTATTCCTTCAAGCTCGATCAAACCTCGAGCGTTTTTGGTTGTTGCGCCACGTGCTTGTGCTCAGCGCCAGAATAGACCCGCAACTTGGTAAACATCGCCCGGCCCAGTGGGTTCTTTGGCAACATGCCTTTCACAGCCGACTCGATGATCCGTTCGGGATGCTCCTCCATTTGCCTGGCAAACGTGATCTCCTTGAGGCCACCCGGGTATCCCGAGTGCCGGTAGTAGGTCTTGGCCTCCGCCTTGTTGCCAGTCACCCGAACCTTGCCGGCATTGATAACGATGATGTGATCGCCGGTATCAACGTGCGGCGTGTATTCGGGCTTGTGTTTGCCGCGTAAACGCCGGGCTACCTCGGTCGCTAAACGGCCCAGCACCTTGTCGGTGGCATCGACTACGTACCAGTCACGGCGAACGGATTCAGGCTTGGCGGAAAATGTTTTCATGAAAAGCTGTTTTGCCCCAACGAGTGAGGCGCGGATGGTACAAGAACACCGCTGCACTGACAAGCCAGTCGAGCGGGGGAGGCCCCGTCAATGTCCTGAAAAAACGGCATGATGCGGGCATAAAATGTAACTCAAAGTGCCGCGCTTAAACCGCCAAAGACCGATGGAGGAGTCTTGCCTGCCTTGGGGTCGGTTCTATCCCTTCACCGCCGTGCCTGCAGATCCACAAAACTTCGGCAGTTTTTACTCATTTCGAGTATTAGCGTTATCTAATATGATAAAGGCATCAACACCATGCTCGATAATCTTTTTTAACGTTTTCGGCCAGTACCTTATTTCAGACCCTCCGAGATTTGCCGTAATAGGGTCATCGGCCGCCGGTTACCGCCGGTGTGCGTGATTGTCCTGCGTCGAAAAGCGCAAACTGCCAGGGCCGTCGATTAATTGATTCCGACTGCCGTCCGTTGCCACCGCTCGCCCCTCTAGCAGTTAAGGTCGTTAATTGAGCAGCGCCGATGCCTGCGGATCGAGCAATTCGACCCAGTGGCGTACCGGCACGGACGCCTCCCCTGCGAGGTGGACCAGACAACCTATGTTAGCGCTGGCGATGACCTGCGGTTCATGTTGCTGCAAGTGCCCCAACTTATTATCGAGTAGTTGCCCCGACAACGCTGGTTGCAGCAGTGAATAAGTTCCAGCGGAACCGCAACAAAGGTGGCTATCGACCACCGGCACCAATTCCGCACCAGCGGCTGCCAGTATTGCTTCTACCTTGCCTCGGATAGCCTGCCCATGCTGCAGCGAACAGGGCGAGTGAAATGCAACCCGGATCCCGGGCGGCGCCTGCAGTGAACTATGCTCACCGTCATGGATCACTTCGGCTATATCACGGGTTAATTCCGATATCTGCCGGGCCTTTTCCGCATAATTGTCATCCTCGGCCAGCAACTCGGCGTATTCGCGCACCGTGACTCCGCAGCCGCTCGCCGTCATGACGATAGCCTCGATACCCGCCTCAACATGCGGCCACCAGGCATCAATATTCCGGCGCATGGCTTGGCGAGCCTCTTCGCTGGCCCCAAGGTGCAAACTCAAGGCGCCGCAACAACCAGTACCTGGTACGTTCTTCACTGACAGTCCGATCCGGTCGAGCACGCGGCAGGCTGCCGCATTGATGGCCGGATCCATCGCCGGTTGCACGCAGCCTTCTAGCATAAGCACTTGCCGTGGGTGCCGTGGCGCTGGGCGGTCTCCAGTCGGTCGCCTCGGCGGTACCTGCCGCGCCAGGATATGTGGCAGCACTGCCCTGACTGTTCGCGCCGCACCCAGCATCGGTGCGAACAACGGTCCCAGCATCATCCGTCGCAACAACCAACGAACTGCACGCTCGAGCAAATGCCGCGGAGCCTTTTCCTCAACTACTTCACGGCCAATTTCCAGCAGCCGGCCATAACGCACTCCTGAAGGACAGGTGGTCTCACAGGAACGGCAGGTCAGGCAGCGGTCAAGATGGGCCCGCGTCGGCGCCGCACACTCGCCCGACTCAAGCGCGTGCTTGATCAGGTAGATTCGGCCACGTGGGCTATCGAGCTCGTCCCCTAGCAGCTGATAGGTAGGACAAGTCGCTGTACAAAAACCGCAATGTACACATTTACCAATAATCTCCCGCGCTTCCTGTCCGGCAGGAGTCTCGCGAATAAAATCAGCCAGCACTGTATGCACGAATCAGGCCTCCGGGTACAGGCGATCGCGATTAAGTACACCTGCCGGATCAAACGCCGCCTTAAGTCCTGCGTGCAAGCGTTGGCCGACGGCATCAAGTGGCTGGAAACTGTTTGCCCGGTCACCGCCACGAAAGCGGGTAGCATGTCCGCCGACCGCCGCTGCAGCTGCAAATATCTGCTGCGGCTGAGCCTCGCTGGCCAGCCAGCGCTGGCCCCCGCCCCACTCCAGTAACTGTTGCTCGGCTAACGCAACGGGCGGCGCCTGCGGCGGCAGTGACAACCGCCACAACGGCAAATCACTGGCAAAAAACTGCAGCCGATGCTCTCTGAGGTCGTGCCAGAAATCGGTGCCCACTCGGCACGGCTCACCACCGAGAGCTGTGGCCGCGGCAGCAACACCGGCACCGCTGCCGGAAAGGCGCAGCCTCAGCACCCCATCGAAAAAAGCCGTCCCGCTGAACGGCCATGGTTGTAGCGCCCACTCACCGAGCCGTGAAAGTGCTTCACTTTGTGTGCATTCAAAACATAGCGTCTGCTCTACTTCGGGCAATGGCAACACCTTAAGGGATATCTCAGTAATGATCCCGAGCGTACCCAGCGCCCCGGTCATGACGCGCGACAGGTCGTAGCCGGCGACGTTTTTTATCACTTGGCCACCGAAGCGCAGGTATTGGCCTTTGCCGTTGACGCAGTTGACCCCAAGAACAAAATCGCGCGCCGCACCGCGGTAAGGGCGGGCCGGGCCAGACAAGCCGCAGGCGATAGTGCCACCGATAGTCGCACTGGCACCGAACGCTGGTGGTTCGAAGGCCAGCATCTGCCCCTCGCCCGCCAGCGCCGCCTGCAGCTCGGCCAACGGTGTACCGGACCGTACCGTCACCACGAGTTCGGTTGGCTCATAGGAAACTACGCCCCGGTGGTCAGCGAGAGAGAGCGTATCGCCCACCGGTGCGCCGCCATAGAATGCTTTGCTGTCGCCACCGACGATACGCAGCATGCCGCCACTTTCACAAGCATGCGTAACTTGCTCTGTAAGGGTGTCCACGAGCGCGTTCATGGCTCTGCAATAGATTCAGAAACAGAAGCGTCTGAAAAAGCTGCCTCACCACCCTGCCCGTGCATAGCCTTGAACTCGGCACAGCGGGCAGGCGTCGGCACTGCCTTGCCCGGATTAAGCAAACCAGCGGGATCGAACACCGACTTGAAGGCATGGAATTGAGCTAATTCATCTTCATTGAACTGGACACACATCTGGCCGATCTTCTCGAGGCCAACCCCGTGCTCGCCAGTGATGGTGCCGCCAACTTCTACGCACAGCGCGAGGATCTCCCCACCGAGCTGCTCGGTGCGCTCAAACTCCCCGGGGTTACCCGCATCGTAGAGAATCAGCGGGTGCAGGTTGCCGTCGCCAGCGTGAAATACATTGGCTACCCGCAGTCCATACTGCTCTGACAGACTGGCAACGCCCTTAAGAACTTTGCCGATCTGTTTACGCGGAATAGTGCCATCGATGCAATAGTAGTCCGGCGAAATCCGGCCCACCGCCGGAAAAGCGTTTTTGCGCCCCGACCAAAAACGCAACCGCTCGGCCTCGTCCCGGGCCACGCGTACCTCGTTAGCGCCCCGCTCGCGCAACACTGCCGAAACTGCCTCAACCTGCTGCTCAACTTCGGCTACGGTGCCGTCCACCTCGCACAGCAGGATAGCCGCCGCCTCGCGAGGGTAGCCGGCCTGGGCAAAGTCCTCAGCTGCCCTGATCGCGGGGTTGTCCATCATCTCCAGTCCCGCCGGGATGATGCCTGCGGCAATCACTTGGGCCACCGCGTCGGCAGCCGCCTCGATGGTGTCAAAAGCCGCCAGCAGCGCCTTGGCTGTCTCCGGCTGAGGCAGCAACCGCAGCGTAACCTCGGTGACCACACCAAGCATGCCCTCCGAACCCGTAATGGCCGCGAGTAGATCGTATCCCGGTGCGTCAAACCCCTCGCTGCCCACGCGGATGCTCTCACCACTCATCAACAAAACTTCAGCAGCAAGGACGTTATGCACTGTAAGGCCATACTTGAGACAGTGGACGCCGCCAGCATTCTCGGCAACGTTACCGCCGATGGTGCAAGCAATCTCGGAGGAAGGGTCTGGGGCGTAGTAAAGACCATAGGCTGCGACCGCCTCGCTCACTGCGAGATTGCGCACCCCGGGTTGGACACGGGCCGTGCAACTGACCGGGTCCACTGCCAGTATGCGGTTGAAGCGAGTCATACTGAGCAGCAGGCCTTGACTATGCGGCGTGGCGCCCCCGGAAAGACCGGTGCCTGCGCCGCGCGCTACCACTGGCACCCGGTGACGCTGGCATAGCGCCAGTATCGCCTGCACTTGCGTGACTTGGTCCGGTAGCACGACCACCCGGGGCAATTCCCGATAGCCGCAGAGGCCATCACATTCATAAGGCCGCAGTTCTTCCTCAGCCGTCAATACCGCCTTAGCCGGCAGTATCTGCCGCAGTTCATGCAGAAAGCTGTCTGGGTTTTCCCGCTTCATGCCTTGGCTCCGATACCATGGCTGCCTTTCAGGCAGGCAAACAATCAGTATGTCACAACGGCCAGTGCCTAACCGAACACCGTAAATGGCTGGTCAGACCCTCGAAACAGCGGTGACGAGATACTAGCTAAGCAGCCCTCAGACCGCGACTAAGCCGAGAAAGTTTTGCAGCAATTGCCTCGCGTTGCGGGCAAATAATGGGAAATACGGCTCCGCGTCTGCTTGCAAACGCCCCAGCGAGCCCGGGCCTTGAAGCTGATCCAGCGCCTCCCCGTAGGCCGGCACTGCACCCCACTCGGGAATCGTGCTGTTCTGTAATTCCACGTGAAACTGCACACCATAGGCATTGCTGCCCACCCGCATGGCCTGCCAGCGACAAAGGGGGGAACTTGCCAGCAACACGGCACCGGCGGGCGGCTGGCTGACCTCCACCGAATGCCATTGCAGACAGCGGATATCCGGCTCGATGCCGGCAAACAGCGGGTCACGCTGCCCGGCCTCGGTTAGGTGCACGTCCAAGATCCCGATCTCGGGGCTTGCCTGCATGGCACACTGCCCGTCAAGCGCAGCGGCCAGCAATTGGTGGCCCAGGCAAAAGCCGAGGTAAGGCCGCTGCAGTTCCTTGACCCAGCGCCGAATGGCAGTTTTCTCGGGCACCAGCCAGGGGCAATCAGCCTCGTCCCACACGTCCATCGGCCCACCCATCACCCACAGCGCATCAAAACCCTCGAGCTGCGGTATCGGCTCGCCGGCGTCCAGTTCTACCGCCTGCCAGACCACGCCGGACTCGGTCAGTAGCTCCCGGAAAATGCCGGGATGCTCACAGGGGATGTGCTGCAGGACTAGAACCTTCATCCATGCACTCCTGTTATCCGCCGCAACACTGTTAATTACTTAGCAGTTAAGCGTGTGGTCGCGCTCCCACTGGCTGATCGAGGCGCAGAAACTGCGCCACTCCTGGTGCTTCAACTTGGCATAACTGTCGACCAACTCACCCCCCAGGCCAGCGCGCAGGACCTTGTTCTTCTCAAACAGGCGGATCGCATCCAGCAGGTTGGAGGGTAACCGGCGAACACCACGGACCTTGTGACCGTCGGTGTACATGTTGATGTCCAGGCGTTTGCCCGGGTCACGCTTATTCTCGATGCCGTCGAGTCCCGCCGCCAGCACCCCGGCCTGCAGCAGGTAGGGGTTGACTGCACCATCCATCAGCCGTAACTCAAAACGACCTGCGTCCGGCACCCGCACCATATGGGTGCGGTTGTTACCGCCGTAAGTAATGGCATTAGGCGACCAGGTTGCACCGGAGAGTGTTACTTGCGCATCAATGCGCTTGTAGCTGTTTACCGTGGGATTGAACACCGCTGCCAGCGCATCGGCACTATGCAGCACACCACCCAGGAAGCGGTAAGCCAGCTGCGACAAACCCAGCTCGTCACGGCCGTTGTGAAATAGGTTCTTCTTGCCGGCCTTGTCCCACACTGACACGTGGGCATGGCAACCGTTACCGGTCAGATTGGTGAACGGTTTAGGCATAAAGGTAGCGCGTAAGCCGTGTTTTTCAGCGATGGCCTTAACCATGTATTTGAAGAAAACGTGACGGTCTGCGGTCACCAGCGCATTGTCGAAATCCCAATTCATCTCGAACTGGCCATTCGCATCCTCATGGTCATTCTGGTACGGCCCCCAGCCCAGTTCGATCATGCAGTCACAGATTTCGCTGATAACGTCATAGCGCCGCATCAGGGCCGACTGGTCGTAACACGGTTTCTCCTGGGTGTCATCGGGGTCCGAGATTCCCATCCCGTCAGGGCTGATCAGGAAATACTCGCATTCCACGCCGGTTTGCATCCAGTAGCCTTTTTTGCGCGCGCGGGCGAGTTGCCGCTGCAAGGCAACGCGGGGTGAGGCCTCGACCTTCTTGCCATCCATCACCAGGTCACCGGCAAGCCAGGCAACTTCCGGTTTCCAGGGTAACTGGATCAGGCTAGCGGGATCGGGAATAGAGAACATATCCGGGTGCGCGGGGGTCATATCCAGCCAGGCGGCAAAACCGGCAAAGCCAGCACCTTCTTTTTGCATGTCGCCGATGGCCCGTGCCGGAACCAACTTTGATCGCAAAACCCCAAACAGGTCGACGAAACTGATCAGGAAATACTTGATGCCCTTGTCTTTGGCGACTCGGGAAAGATTAACTGCCATGACAGATACCTCCGGGTAGTTGTCTTGTAACTGGGTTCTTCAACTATGGTAACCGCGGCACGGGTAATACAGGTCCTGCCAGTCAGCCACTGGCTTTCGCCTCGACGATGAATGAGAGAAAGCGTAGCGGCAAGCGTACTAATTCTTCCGGTCCATGCGGCGCATCGGCATCGAAATACAAGGAGTCACCCTCAGTCATGGCGTAGGTTCTGGCACCATGCCGGTAAGTCATCTCCCCCTTAAGCAGGTAGATGAACTCTACACCGTCATGCTGAAACAGGGGAAAAACCTCCGATGCCTCCGAGATAACAATCAGGTACGGCTCAACCAGACGCTGGCGGTGACTCACCGAATGCCCCAGCAGCCGGTACTGGTGTCCGGCCCGGGTGCCACGCCGGTCGATCACCAGGCCTTCCCCGGCACGCACAAACGAAGCCTCCCGACTCTGCTCGTACTTTCTGAACAATGCCGTAACGGGAACATTGAGCGCCGCAGCCACTGCCTGCAGCGTGGTCAGAGACGACGAGGTCTGGCCGTTCTCGATTTTAGACAGCATGCCCGGTGACAGGCCCGCCTGGCGCGCCAACACTGCGATAGTCATACCAAGTTGGGTCCTGAAGACCCGTACCTGCTGACCAATAGCGCTCTCCAGTCCTCGGTCACGTTTTTCTTCGACCACCCTCGCGATGACCTTACCCTCCGCCTGCCGGCCTAGGAGAGAATCGTTCATGCAGCCAGACCATTCCCGCCCCTGGCTGGCCGGTGCCCGACTAAAGGGATACCGGTCAATGTGCTAGTAGCAATAGTTACGGCCCGCAAGTCTTCGGGTTCGAGGTTATGCAGTTGAGTCTTGCCAGTGCAGCGCGCCATCATCGAGGCCTCGCCGGCATTAGCTTTTAATAGCGCGCCCAAGGCAGCCGCTCTTTCATCGGCTGTGTGATCCAGCGGGAAGCTGATACCTTGAGCTGACAAGGTGCCGCCCAGAGCCAGCGCTGCCGCCACCCCGTAAACTACCGCGCTTGCCCCCAGCGCAATCAGACGCGCCGCGTCAGTGCCCGAGCGCACGCCACCGGCATAAACCAGCGTCACGGCTTCTTCTTTGCGGCGTTGACGAAAAGCGTTGACTGTCATTTTCAACAACTCAAAACGGGGTCGGTTGTTGAGCTCGGCTGCAATCGAGCCCAAGCCACCCACGCCATCGAGCACCAGCAAATCCAGTTCTTCTGCAAGTGCCAGGTCAACGGCCGCATCGATCACCTGCGGCTCGCTTATCGAGATGCCGCGCAATTGGCCCGGAGTAATTACCGGTAACCCCTCTGAACATACCGTCTCCCAGGGAGCAACAATACCTGCTGCTGACGAATCGACAACTGCATCTGCAGTCAGCAACTGCAGCCAACAGGACGCCTCGCCCGGGGCAACCGTGCTCAGACAGGCAACACCGGCCGCTGTGATTGCAACTTGCGCCGCCGCTCGAACCTCCGCGGGTGCCTGGTCAAGGCCACCAATTAGAAAAGGCAACTCCAGCTTAACCCCGCCACCCAAGCTCATGTCTATGCGACAAGCCTCACGGTATGGGTCGATCACCAACCGTGACAGATTCGCTGGCAAGAACACCAGGTCGTCCAGCGATGGCCAGCGTTCTTGCGGGTAGGGGTTGTCGCGCCTTTGCAACCGACGCTGCAACATGGCCTGGTGCTTGGCTAAATCCTGCGGCTCGGTGCGGCCCATGGAAAAAAGATCCTCCCGGTGACGCACAGCGTAATCGGCAGAACCAGTCTCGGCATCGCAACGGTAGCAGCGCGCCGCCTCGCGCAGGGCCGCAGCCTCGTCATAAGTATCCTCGATCTCGGGGAAGGCATCGGGCTTTTTGCCCAGGCCGTGAAAATCCGGTTCCTGCACTGGCAGCTGCTCCCATAATGGATCTTGTGCCACCGGCACACTGCGGCTGCGGTATGGAGTGCGATAGGGAGCTGGCTGATCGATGCCATCGAGAAAAGCCCTGATGTAGTAGGCCGCTCGTTGACCATGGTGCATGGCCATCACGATAGTGGAACCGCCAAAAGCACCGTCACCCGCTGCGAAAACCGCCGGGTCGCCTGTGCGCATATTGGCAAAATCAGCCCGCACCCGCCCGGAGTCCATCAAGCCCAATGTGTCGAGCTCGGCACATTCACCCTTCTGGCCGACCGCAGCGATTGCCATGCCGCACGCTATGTCGTGCTCGCTGCCCGCTACTGTCATCGGCGAGCGCCTGCCGTCAGCATCCCGTGCACCGGCCTCGGTGCGCACGCATTGCAGCGCAAGGCCATTCCCGGCCGTTCTGACCCCAATTGGGAGAGTGTTGTAAATGAACTCAATGCCCTCTTGGGCGGCCTGATGCAATTCTATTTTCCGCGCTGGAATATCCTCCGGGCCGCGGCGGTACACTACTTTGACGCTCTGACAACTCGGCAACCGTTTAGCCGCCCGGCAGGCATCCATGGCCACATCGCCGCCGCCAACCACGACCACGGTTTCGGGCAAGCGTGGACGCTCACCGCTGTTGATACGCCGTAAAAAACTGACGCCATCGACCACTTGCCCGTGATCCTCGCCAGGAATTCCCATCGGCTTACCCCACCATGCGCCAATAGTCAGCAACACTGCACTGTGCCTGGCTTTTAGTTCCTGCAGAGTCAGATCACGGCCAAGCGCAGTATTGAGATGCAGCGTCAAGCCCGGGCATTTTTGCTGGAGGCGCTTAATGTCCTGCTCAATAATGCCAGCTGGCAAGCGGAACTCGGGGATGCCCCAGGCCATCATCCCACCGGGGCGATCGGTCATCTCGTAGACGTCAACGGCAAAACCCGCCGTACACAGGTCGTTGGCCGCGCTCAAGCCGGCCGGTCCCGCGCCCACGATAGCCACTGTTTCGCTGCGGCTAACGGGGACTGGCTCAGCAACATGCTCTGTACCCAGTTGCTCCATAACGAAACGCTTGAGGTTGCGAATCTGCAAGGCCCCATCGCTACCCTGGCGACGACAGGCCGGCTCACAGGGCGCATCGCAGACACGGCCACAAATGGAACTGAATGGGTTGCTAGCCGTGATCGCCTCGAAGGCCTGCGGGTACTTTTTCTCCCAGATGTAGGCGATATAAGACGGTGCATCAGTGCCAACCGGGCAGGCAACCTGGCACGGCGCCGGCACATAATGCCGATTGCCGGTGTCGTCTTTGAAGATCGGCGGCACTGCCGGCATCCGGATACGCTCTAGGTTGTATACGCTCATGTCGCCATCCTGGCAGCAGCGGCCGCACCGGTGGAGGACGTTGCAGCCGGCGCCAAGGCTAACCCAGTGATGGCAGCCGCTTCCGGGGTAAGCGCTACCAGTTCGTCGCGGTTAAGGTCGCCGACATCATCGTAGCCCAGCGCCTGGGTAAGGGCCGCGATCTGCCAGCGCACGCTTTCCAGAAAGCGATGAATGTTGTGGGCTTCAATGTCCACGTGGTAGCGCTGCTCGTGCGCAGGATCCTGGGTAGCGATACCGGTCACACACTGGCCGACGTGACACTGCATGCAGGCAATACAGCCACCCGCGATAATGATCGAGGTCCCGAAAGCAACAGCATCAGCGCCCAGGCACAGTGCCTTGACGGCATCGATACCGTCACGTAACCCGCCCATCAGCACCAGTTGGGTACGGCTGCGGGCATCGATTTCGGCCAGCGCCTCTAGCGCCTCAACGATGGCTGCCAGCGTCGGAATACCGACGTTGTCAATCACTTCAGCACTGCCGGCACCGGTAGAACCTTGCATACCATCCAGTTCGATGAAATCGAATCCGTCCTTGACGGCAATTTTGATGTCATCACGGATACGGCCAGCACCGAGTTTGACGCTAACCGGCACCCGGTAGCCGGTCGCCTCTCTGAACTCCTCAACCTTGATGACGAGATCGTCGGCACCGAGTATGTCGGGGTGGCGCGAAGGTGAGCGCAGATCAATGCCTGCCGGAATGCCGCGAATTGCGGCAAGCTCAGGTGTCACTTTCTTTGCCATCAACTGACCGCCCAGCCCCGGCTTGGCGCCCTGCGAGATATAGATCTCGAG
>Ga0208642_1000581_pt1 | contig 18967 bp, 18 predicted proteins | sample ETN02SmetaG_4_FD_185790 | JGI IMG/M metagenome (GOLD analysis project Ga0208642, IMG submission 185790) | Marine microbial and viral communities from oxygen minimum zone, Eastern Pacific Ocean - ETNP2014F10-02SV251 (SPAdes) (version 2) | ecosystem: Environmental > Aquatic > Marine > Oceanic ...
AGAACTCATTTCAGAAATCGGAGATTGGATATTTCATTATATTGATACAACCCAATCGCTGGAATTAGCTGCACAACAATTAGTTTTTGCCGTTCCTACATTAATACTTTATATTGATGAAAAGGAAGCACAGCGATTTAGCCGAAACGTAGGTTTGTCAGAATTAGAATTTGCCTTAAGTTGAATTAAGAATTTCAAATAATTATCTGCATATACAGTTTAAATTTGAATCTATTTTTTCAAGAAAATTAATTGGTGTTGTTTGTGAAAAAGAATGAATTAACTGGAACATTTTTTATTTTGATTTTTATTATTTCTTTTATTGTTGGAGATTTCAATAAGTCACCCAGCAATCCAGGTAAACCTTTTGAGCACCCAGTTGAGGAAGGTATAGAAGGCGGCCCAAACTCACGATTAATATTTGAATGGCTCAGGCTGAAAAGTCCCATTACCAATGAAATCCCGGATGGTATCAAATTTCGTTCCCTGAAATATGCAAAATCAATTCCGAAAGCAAATCATTTACCGATCAGAATGAAAGGCGCACAATCTAACCAATCGAATTTAGAATGGACTTTACGGGGTCCATATAACGTCGGTGGAAGAACTCGCGGTGTTGTTATTGATAAAATGGATCCGAATACAATTTTAGCCGGGGGTATTTCTGGTGGCATTTGGCGAACAGAAGATCGTGGCCAAAGTTGGGCTAAAATGACTAAAAATCAGCAGCTTCACAGCGTGTCCTCTATTGTTCAGGATCCCAGGGTCGGGAAAACGAATATATGGTATGCAACTACCGGGGAATTGAGAGGGAACTCAGCCGGTGCCCGTGGAGCTCCTTTTCGCGGAGATGGTATTTATAAATCGATTGATAATGGATATAATTGGGAATTGATTTCTTCTACATCCACAAATACACCTGAATTTTTTGATAACTATCTCAATTATTCTTGGCGAATAAAAGTGCATCCAACAACGGGTCATGTTTTCACCGCTTCATTTGGAACCATTTATAAAAGTGAGGATGAAGGGACAACATGGAATGTAATTTTGGGAAATGGTGAGGATCGGTATACAGATTTAACCATGACGAGTAAAGGACTCATGATTGCTGTTTTAGGCGATGAAGAATCAGATGGCCCTATTATGCGTTCTTTAGATGGGGAAACATGGACCAATATTACTCCCACAAATTTTACCACTTCCTTCAGTCGATTAGTAGCTGATATTTCTGAATCGAATGACTCCATTGCCTACTTTATTGGCAATACAAATGATGATCATATTTTTTGGAAATATAAATATGTATCCGATGATGGTTCAGGTACCGGCGGCTCCTGGGAAGACAGAAGTCAATTTTTACCGGATGATTACAATTCTCAAAGTGGATATGACATTCACGTTCGTGTAAGTCCAACGGATGAGAATTTGGTCTATTATGGTGGAACAAATTTATATTACTCAACAGATGGGGTTGCAACGACTTCGAGGAACTTCAAGTTTGGTGGTTATGGCACATCCAATCACCATCCGGACCAGCACGATGTTATTTTATTTCAAAATGAACCCTTTAAAGTGTTGTCTGCAAGTGATGGTGGTGTACATATCATGAATGATCATAATGCCTGGGAGAAAAAGTGGGAATCATTAAACAATGGCTATGTAACCACCCAATTTTATACCATTGCTGTAGATCCCTCTGGATTTTATCCAGATTTAGTCATGGGAGGAACTCAGGATAATGGTACTTATGAAACGACGGTAAAAGATGTGATGGATCCATGGGAGCAAGTGAATGGTGGTGATGGTGCCTATTGCTCAGTCATTCAGTCTGGCAGAGCCTATATTATGTCATCCCAAAATGGATATACACTTATTAAGGATTATTCAAATCCCTTTGATTGGTCCTTTGGTAATGGGCGTTATAATAATTACTCCTGGGCTTATTTGCATCCACCGGAATTTAATAGAGATGAAGATGCATTGTTTATTAATCCTTTCTATTCTGATCCACTCAATGATCACATTTTATATTATTCTGGTGGGAAATATGTTTATCGAAATAAAGATGTATATTTGAATAAAACAAATTATAAACAACCGGATGGTGGTGGGTCTTATGAAAGTGTACATTGGGAAAAGTTGAGCAAATCATCTATTGGATCGGTGAGTGCTTTTGGTGCCAGTAGAATTATGCCCGCTCACCGGCTTTACTATGGCACTACTTCCGGATACATTTATCGGTTGGAAGATGCCCATGAAAAAGATAAAGCTGTTGAGATTCGAAATAACATTGGTGCATTTGGTTATGTGAGCAGCATATCTGTAGACCCATATGACGGGGATAGGGTCATGGTTAGTTTTTCTAGCTATGAAACGAAAAGTATTTTTTATTCGATTAATGGTGGCGATTCATGGACGGATATAAGCGGAAATTTAGAAGAAAATCCCGGGGGGAGTGGGTCTGGCCCATCTGTGCGATCAGTCATTATTTTTCCATTAAAAGTTGGCTATCTATATTTTGCAGGAACCAGTACGGGATTGTATTCCACATCTCAATTGGATGGAGCCAATACGCAGTGGGCTCAGGAAGGGTCTGAAACAATCGGTAATGTTGTGGTTGATATGATTACGGGACGCCCATCGGATGGATATCTGGCAATTGCTACCCATGGGAATGGTATTTATACGACTTTTGTTGATGGTGATTTGTTGGCTGTGACTGATGGAGATATACCGACTGAATTTGAATTAAGCCAGAATTATCCCAACCCGTTTAATTCCACAACAACGATTTCCTTCAATTTAAAACAAGCTGGATCGGTGACTTTAAAAGTGTTCGATTTAATGGGAAAAGAAGTAGCAACTTTGGTGAACGGATATCAAGAATCTGGTGTCCGTCAGGCGATTTGGAGTGGAAAAGATGGCAATGGAAATGTCATGCCCTCGGGGATATATTTTTATCGATTAGAAGTAAATGGATTAGTTCTAACTAAAAAAATGCAACTATTGAAATAGATTTCAGTTTTTAATTTAGGATCTGAGGTAGGATGCACCATTCACATCTACAATACATCCGGTGAGAAAATCATTTCCTTCAGATGCAAGCCACAAAGCAGTTCGTGCTATTTCTTCAGGATCGGCCACACGATTTAGTGGGCTTTGGGCACGAATAGAATCGTCAACCATATCTGCCACACGATCGGTGGCTACAAATCCCGGTGCAATGGTGTAAACGAATATATTGTCTTTTGCCAATGCTTGGGCCATGGATTGTCCTAATGCATTGAGTCCTGCCTTGCTGGCGCCATAGGCTGGAGATTTGGGCTCACCTCGAAAAGCGCCTCTTGATGAAATATTCACAAATTTTCCGCCTCCCTTTTTCTGCATCACTTTCGCCGCACAAAACATAAGATATGCAGGTCCCATGAGGTTGGCGCCGATGGTTCGTTTCCAAATATCCTGCCAATCGTTATAGGAGAGTGAATCAAATTCATATTGTTCAACCACCGCCGCATTGTTCACGACGATATCCACGGTATCCAAGGATTGAATCATGGATTCTATTTCGTGTGGATTTGACAAATCTGCCTGTACGATTTGGCTATTTCCGGATAAAGATGCCTGCGTTTCTTCCGCGCCTGTTTTATTAGTGTTGTAATGGACAATAATTGTCCCATTCGCGTTTGCGAACGCATCACAGATAGCTCCGCCTATCCCCCCGGAAGCACCGGTAACCAGAATGGTTTTTCCTGTAAAATCAATTGTCATGAGATAATGATTTAAAATATTTTGTTAAGGCAAATATTTCAACACCCATTCCTGCTAAAAGGAATATGATTGTAGCGGGTTTGAAAATAGAAATATCAAAAATGACAAATGATGCATAAGCGAGGATGCCAATAATGATTAAATATTTTCCTATGCGGTGAAAGGGACTTGAAAGTTCCATACGGCGGATGCTTTTGGGATATTCTTTTTCAACCCAATCATCCAATTCTTTCCTTTCTTCTGGTGATATTCTCATTTGAAAACCCGTTTTAAATTAATACTGATTACAGATAAAGCAATGGCTGCCACTACATCTGCAATGGGTGGTATACCGGGAAAGCCGTAATTCCAGGCCATAACTCCGGACAACCAAATTAAATATACTCTCATAATTTTCCTTTTAAAATGTTTTGAATATGGGATTCCAGAGTCCCCATGGGCTTTTCTATGATACGCCCGATCTCAATATCCCCACGATAAAAAATGAATGTGGGTGTGTTGGTAATGCCAAAGGTTGTGTAATCCTGAAAATACCCTTTTTTATCTTTAGTCAGTCCGATAATCTCAAAGTTTTCGTAATCATAATATAATTCATCCAGAATCTTGTAAAGCCGGGGAACTTCCCGCTTGCTATCGTGACACCAAGTGCCCATAAATATTTTGATTGAAATATTCTTTAAGTTGGCTGAATAAAATCCATTCAAATCGGGGTGGTAAGCATCATACTGTTTTGGGAACCAAGTATAAGAATCATGATCTGTAATTAATGATTTAGAGAGGCGTCCAAAATGGTTTCCATCATCAAAAACGACAGTGGGATTATTTTTGGGAATTATTTCGGCGCAGCCCAGAAAACAGGCACAGAAAATGGTTATAATTATGAATCTCATAGGGCAGAAATTAAATTGGATTTAATTGAGAACTGGATTTGTTTATTCCGATGGATAATCCAAGATAATGATTAACGGAAAAATTATCAGTCGCTGAATTTAGATCCCACCGGCGCGCGGTATTTCTGGAAGGGGATCATAAGCAGGTTTTTAATATTGGAATTTTCTTCCGGTGCCATGTGGGTATCAATACCGTAAGTAATTTCATCCATTTTATTCACGCTTGTAGTGGTTCTTAACAGGTGATCCCAAATGGAAAAAATGTTTCCATAATTACTGTCTGTATGGGGTTGAATGTAATGGTGATGAATTTTATGAAAATGTGGCGTAACGATTATGGTGGCAAATGTTTTATCAATTATTGTGGGTACTATAATATTTGCGTGTGTAAGATGAGCAAAAAATGCAGAAAGGGTTTGGTAAATCATGACAACCCCGAATGGTGCACCCGTAACAAGCACTGCCAATGCAGTAAACAATAACCGAATTACACTTTCTCCTGGGTGATGGCGCAACCCACTAGAAACATCAATATATGGATCAGTATGGTGAATGAGATGGAATTTCCATAACCATTTTACTTTATGTTCAATCCAGTGCACCAACCATGCACCGACAAAATCTAACAACAATATTCCCAAAATTATTTTTAACCATAATGGAACCATGAATATATTTAAGATGCCCGTGGAATTAGCTTTGTTGTAGTCTGCAGCCAATAAAATAAGTGAAGCACCAGCGAAGTTGATAACCAACGTTGTTAATGTAAAGAATAGATTCAGTAATATATGTTTTAGCTTATTATACTCGAATCGAAAATGTGGAATCCCCATTTCTACAATAAGAAAAAAAACAAAGCCCGATACAAGATAGATCGATCGAGTTGATGCAGGGATTGTTTCAAAAAATTGAATTATATTTTCCATTTGGTCCTTTTTTTATGGGTGGAGACTAAAGAACTGGGGGGACTTTAACAAATAAAAAACTGGGATTAAACGTAATGACTATTGGGCTCTTTATCTACCAAGACTCTTAAAGATTGAATGAGTGATTTTTCGTATTTTAATTTCTTAAATATTTAATAATTCCACCGATAATACTCACAGCAATTTCTGGTACAGTTTGGGCATGAATATAAATACCCACAGGTGCATATACGCGCGATAAATCTGTATTGGTAAATCCTTCATCTAATAATCCTTCAGCAAGCAGTTTCCACTTACGTTTACTACTTACAAGGCCGATCCAGCGAATATCAGACTTAAGGAGCCAACGAATTAAAGTTAAATCGTGATGATGACCACGAGTGGCCACCAAAGCAAGGTCAGTTGATTGTAGTTTGAGTCCGCCCATGTGCATATCAACTTCTTGAAATGATCTATTGAGTGCATATGGGAATCTTTCTAACGATACAAATGACTTTCGATCATCATGAATAGTTATATCGAGTTCAATATAATGAGCCATTTCGGCCACAGCTTTGCCTACATGCCCACCGCCAAAAATATGTAAAATAGGGTTGGGAGAAATAAACCTAAATAATTGAATACAATCATCAAAGTGGAAGGATTTATTTTTTCGAATTTGGGTTAATTCTTGAATAAATGGATCTTCATGTTGGCCACTATTTTTGATATTTTGTCTTGAAATTTCTTTTGATGAAAGATGAAATGTGGTTAGCCAAGATTGTTCTGTATTAAAATCATTTATTTGATTAAAAAAGGATTGGACCTCTCTCGTAAATGGCTCAACAGCGACTTGGACTGTTCCGCCGCAAAGTCCTCCATCCTTAGATAAATCATTGTTTGTGAAATCAAAAGGATCCAAAGATGTTTGATTACTATTTAAAGCATCGAGAGCCCGTTCAATAACTTCTTTTTCCATCGTGCCACCACCGATTGTACCTACCGTTTCACCTGATTTGCACACCAACATCATTGGGTAATCTTTTCGAGGAACAGAGCCCTTCCACTCCATAACGGTACAAAGGGCACAGGACTCATTAAAATCAAATTCGATTAGTTTTTTATAAAAATGTTTTTCCATGCTATCATTTAGTTAAGAATGATTGTTTAAATAAATGAGGACAGCTTCTAAGCCTGCTCGACCTAAACTACGTGCTTTATCAGATAGCTGGTTGTAATCTATATCCGCACCACGAGGATCAATATCTGCAACTTTTAATCCAGGTGTCATTGAAACAGATGGGTGAATTAGTCCCCGTACCATACCCGAGAAAGGTGCTTTAATTGGAATAGTATTATTAATCGAGCCCAAGCATTGTCCTTCTTCAACCATGTCGCCAATTGTACAATGCCAAATTATTGTCCCCATATTTTTTGCATAAATCACCCGTCTACTTGATTCACCACCTAAAGCTCCGGGTACACCCGTATCCATTTTGGTTGTTCCATTTGTTACTAATTTTCCTAAATAATGTCCACGCATTGTTTCAATGCATACATGACAATTCGAATAAGTTGAAAATCCAGGGCCATACCCAACAAACAAATCAGCCCAATCTCTAAAATCTTCATTATAAGTTTTAATCATTCTGGCATCAATAACAATTTTAGGAGAAAGCGTTAATATTTCATCAGGATTATCCAATAATAAAGGAATAAAAGAAGATTGGTTGCCATTTTCATACTGATCAATCTCCATGTGTTTAGAATGAATTTCCATTACGGAAGTTTCACTATCCACAATGGCATCACTAAAAGTCACGGTTCGTCTTATTGCTAACGGTGGATTAATTTCACTTAATAAAATATTGAATCCCGATTTAAATAATGATATTGCAACAGCACTTCCTATTTCACCGGCACCTCTGATCCAAATAACTTTATTTGAATTAATGCTCATTTAAATAAATATCTCAAGATTGATTTTCCTATCTGTTGAAGGGATTAAAGATACATCAAAATAATATTTACCCATTAAGATTTTCCCACCATTTATTCTTAATACTCCCATAAAATACTTCACCAATATTTTGTGTTGCAATTTTTTCTGCCAATAATTTTGCCCGCGTAGGGAATGCATCGGCTTTGTTGATAAAGAAGGATTTTGAGATAGAATCAGGAATCTTGGATAAATATCCCCTTTCACTTGTAACAACTTTTGAAATAAATGGTGCATCGATACGGGTATCTTTATTTATGGACCATAAGGATTGGAATAAATCCGGACGATGGATTTTCCCATCACTTAATTTCGTATCAACAGCATCGGCCCCAACAACAATAATGGTATGGGTGGTGAAAGGGGGTATGTTTGGGTCATGATGATTATGGGATTTTAAAGGTAAACCTCGCGCACCATCAGCTTCAAAGATACAAATATTAGTTTGTGCTATCCATGACTCTAATTCATTTGAACTAAAGCCAATAAATTTGTCCTCACGGATCTTTTCCTTCATTAAATATAATGGATTATTATTCAATAATAATGGCAATATGCTTCCACTTGGTTTTGCAAATTGAATAGGAAAAGAATTTGAAGGACCTGCCTTAACAATAGATGTAAGCAAAACTTTCTCAAATTTCATGGAGCATTCATGCCCAATTTGGTGGAGTAATGAAGTTTTTCCTCCTCCACCAAAAATAGCAATTGCCGATGCGTCTCGATTATATGAATCAATGGGGATAATTGGGAGAAAATTCATAATATAAATTAAGGCAATTTACTGTCAGTAGGTTTTGGAATTTTATCTGTAATATTTTAACTTCTCGGCACATATGTATCCATTCAGGAATGGAATAAAGGGCTGGTCGTTCAATCAGCCCTTTTTTTGGGTCTAATTTGAAAAAATGTGTAGATTCATGAAATTCTGGAAAATATAGAAATAATTAGTCAAATACCTTTTGTGGAGATATTATGGATATAATTCGAAGAAGAATATCCTTTGATGAAATACCTTTAGACAAAACTCAAATCAAAATACCAAGACACTATGAATCAAATCTCAATTAATGAATTTATTGCAGGGATACCGAAAGCGGAACTCCATTTACATATCGAAGGCACATTTGAACCGGAACTTATGTTCAAAATTGCACATCGAAATAATATTCCAATTAATTATTCATCTGTAGACGATCTTAAAAAAGCTTACAATTTTAATAACCTTCAAGAATTTCTTGATATCTATTATGCTGGTGCCAGTGTTCTCATAAAAGAACAGGATTTTTATGATTTAACCTGGGCCTATCTCACCAAAGTTCATAAACATAATATAGTCCATACAGAAATATTTTTTGATCCACAAACCCATACGGATCGTGGTGTTTCTTTTGAAACGGTTATACACGGTATCCACAATGCTTTGGAAGATGGAAAAGAAAAACTCGGTATCAGTTCCCAATTAATTATGTGCTTTTTACGGCACTTGGATAAAGAATCTGCAGTTAAAACATTAACCCAAGCATTGCCCTATAAAAAGTGGATTACAGCGGTGGGATTAGATTCATCTGAACTGGGAAATCCACCATCAAAATTTGAGCGTGTGTTTTCTAAAGCGATCGATGAAGGATTTATTACAGTTGCCCATGCAGGAGAAGAAGGACCTGCAGATTATATATGGGAAGCTGTCAATCTGTTGAAAGTTTCCAGAATTGATCATGGAAATCGATCTCTTGATGATGATCAATTAATAAAATTCCTTGCAGAAAAACAGATTCCATTAACGATTTGTCCATTATCAAATATTGAATTAAAAGTGGTTGATGATTTGAAAAATCACCCATTGCTTGAATTGATGGATGCGGGATTAATGGTTACCATTAACTCCGATGATCCAGCGTATTTTGGTGGGTACATGAATGAAAATTACTCTCGAATCGCATCCGCATTAAAATTATCAAAAAAACAAATTACAGAGCTTACAATAAACAGTTTCAAATCCAGTTTCTTACCTAACAGCGATAAAGAAAAAATGATTAGAAAAATTGAAGAGTATTATCAAAAAAATAACAATTAACAGATGAGTATACTGGGTAAATCTATCAACCGACCCGATGCACCGGGCAAAACAACAGGGAAGACTCGGTTTTTAACCGATATTGCTGTTGATAATATGGCGCATGGAGCACCGGTTTATTCATCTATTCCATTTGGTGAATATACAAGTATTGATTTGTCTAAAGCAAAAAAAGTGGATGGGTATATTGATTTTGTTTCTGCAAAAGATATTCCTGCTGAAAACCAAATTGGAGTCATTGTCTCAGACCAACCGCTCTTTGCAGATAAAACAGTTCGATTCATTGGTGATAGCATTGGATTGGTTGTGGCTGAAACACATGAAGCCGCAATTGAAGCCGCCAAAGCTGTGTCCATCTCATACGCAGAAAAAACACCCTATTATACCATTGATGAAAGCAGAGATGCTGAAGACAATTTTATTGATGAATCCAATTTGGCTTGTCACCACAAAGTAAGAAAAGGCGATATCCAAAAAGGCTTTGTGGAATCTGATCAAATCATTGAAGCGCGATTTAAAACACCATACCAGGAACATTATTATTTAGAACCCCAAGCATGTATTGCATCACCCAATGGTTCTGATAAAATGAAAATATTAGGATCACTCCAATGTCCGTTTTATATCCAAAAAGCTATCGCGCGAGTGTTTGATTGGCCCTATGAGAACATATTAGTGGAACAAGCGCCAACCGGCGGTGCATTTGGGGGCAAGGAAGATATTCCATCAGAAGTCTGTGCTCGTGCAGCTGTAGCTGCTATGAAAATTAATCGTCCCGTGAAAGTAGTTTACACACGTCATGATGATGCACAACTCACCAGCAAGCGACATCCATTTCAAATGAATTACAAAGTGGGCGTTAAGAACGACGGAACATTGGTTTCGGCTGAAATATTATTAGAAGAAAATGCAGGTGCTTATGCCACGTTATCCACGGTGGTCTCATATCGATCTTGCGCACAAGCCATGGGCCCATATGTAATTCCAAATATTCATGTTGATTCTAATTCATATCTTACAAATTTACCAACGACCGGTGCTTTTCGTGGATTTGGTTCTCCCCAAGCGGCATTTGGCCATGAACGTATGATGGACGTGATTGCAGATGAATTGGGTATAGAACCCATGGCGTTAAGACTAAAAAATGTTATTAGACCAGGAGATCAAACGCAAACAGCGCAGGTATTGAATGAAAGTGTGGGTGCAGAAGAGACCATACAGGAAGCGGCTAAACTTGCAAAATGGGATATATTTAATCCAACAAAAGATAGCCGTTATAAATATGGGTTGGGCATGAGTTCTATTCATTATGGGAATTGTCTCGGCGCAGCTGGGTGGCATATGGATGGGTCTGGTGTGAATATAAAATTATTCCCAGATGGAAATGTTCATGTGGCTTATGGTTTGGTAGAAATGGGGCAAGGTTCCGAAACAGCGGTACGCCAAATGACAGCTGAAGCCATGGGTATTTCCATGGATAGAATAACTGTGCTACCCACAAATTCAGCTCAAGTACCAGATAGTGGTCCTGCTGTTGCAAGTCGAAATGTTGTAATGACCGGTAATGCCATTCGAAATGCCACTAAAAAAATTCTTCCTGTTTTGAAAAATTCTGCTGCAAAATGGATGAGTTGTTCAATCGATGATATATCCATTAGTAATGATATAATAAATGATCGTTCTTCGGGGACAGAAATTCAATTCCATGAATTATGTGACTATATGGGTAAAACACAAACGGATATGGAATTCACGGGCTGGTGGCATACGCCTGAGTTGGATTATGATGCCACTACAGGAATTGGAGAAGCATATTTCTCATATTCTTTTGCGACTCAAATTGCCAAAGTAAAAGTGGACACTTTAACAGGTTTGGTTGATGTAGAAAATATTTATGCAGCTTATGATGTGGGAAAAGCCATTAATCCATCTGGTATAGAAGGACAAGTAGAAGGCGGATCAGCTCAAGGTATTGGTTGGGCAACAACAGAAGATTTCAAAATAAAAGATGGAAAAGTTCAAACGCCAAATTTAACCACTTATTTATTGCCAACAGCCTTGGATAGTGCCGATGTGGAAACGACGATTGTAGAAAAACCCGAACCTGAAGGTCCTTGGGGAGCAAAAGGAATTGGCGAACCAAGCATAATTCCTACTGCGGGCGCGGTGGCAAATGCGGTGAGTAATGCCATTGGCATTCAAATGAATGAAATTCCACTCACACCGGAGCGCGTATTAAATGCATTAAATGGAAAATGATATGAGAACTTTATTAAATAATTGTCGAATTGTTAATCCTTACGGAGAAATGCCATTTATGGAAAATGGATCCATTCTTATTGAAGATGGGATTATTAAAGAATTGGGAATGTTGGACCCAACCATTCAAGTGGATGAAACGGTTGATTTATCTGGGAAAACCGTTTTACCTGGAATGATTAATGCGCATGCTCATTTATATTCAGCTTTGGCGGTAGGAATGCCCTTTCCAAAGGGGAATCCAACCAATTTTACCGAAGTGTTGGAGCAAGTGTGGTGGATTTTAGATTTAGCTTTAGATAAAGACAGTACCCGAGCTTCCTATGAATCAGGATTGATCGATCATTTACGTCATGGTGTAACGACAGTGATTGATCATCATTCCAGTCAATCATTTGTTAATGGTTCATTGCAACTTCTTGTAGAAACTGCAGAAAAATTAGGACTCAATATTTCTGGTGCATTTGAAATGACAGATAGAAATGGTGATAAAATATTTCAAGATAGTTTAGAAGAAAATCTTACTTTTCATCGATCTTTTATCCAATCAGACACCGTTCGACCATTAATTGGGTTACATGCTTCATTTACCTTGTCTGATGAATCACTACAAGCAATCTCTGATGCATTGAAAAATGAATCACATTGGGGAATTCATATTCATACAGCTGAAGATAAAGCAGATCAATTGGATGCTGTAAATCGGGGTTATAAATCCACATTGGATCGGTTGAATCATTTTGGGTTATTGAACAAGAAAAGTCTTGTTATTCATGGCATTCATTTTGTTGAAGAAGATTTAAAAATTATTAAGGATACAGAAGCAATGTTGGTCCATAATCCATCATCCAATTCGAATAATCGAGTGGGAATGACACCCAATAAAACGATTCAACTATGTAGTTCAGGTTTAGGCACGGATGGAATGCAAGGGAATATGTTAGCTGAAGCTAAAGAAGGTACACTTATTAGAAGCGGGCACCTTGCAGGGGGTGAAACCAATGTGAATTATGCTGAATTGCTCTTCAATAATAACCCTGAAATAGCATCGAATCTTTTTGGAAGAAAAATTGGGAAACTTGATCCTGGATATGCAGCTGATTTGGCTATCTTCGATTATACACTCAGAACTGACTTCAATGAGAATAATTGGATCGGTCATACCTTATTTGGAATGGAAACCCCAAGTGATGTTATGACAAATGGAATTTTTAGAATTAGAAATAATGAATTCATTCAAATTGATGAAAAAGATATATTAAGCAATGCAGAAAAACAATCACAACAATTGTGGCAAAAAATGGAAAAGATTTTATAGCCACAAAGTAAGCGAAGAAACACGAAGTAAAAATGAAATGATAAAAATTCAACCCAATTTGTCCCCCTGTAATAGGGGATCAAGGGGGTATTATGAATGGAAGATTGAATTACTTTGTGTCTCTGAGTCTTTGTGGCAGAAACAAAAATAGGAATACGAAAAGAATGAACATACAAGATCAATTAAAAGCGATATCTCAACTGGATATTAGCGGGTATGGAAAAGATTTTTTACTCACATGGGATAAGTCGGACGATGAAATTAAAGCAACATTATATTTAGCGGAATTATTCAAAGAAATGCACAAGCAAGGGTTAACCTATAAATCGTTTGATGCGGGATTAGCATTATCTATTTTCCGTGATAATTCAACACGAACCAGATTTAGTTTTGCTTCAGCAGCCAATGCGCTTGGATTAGAAGTGGCAGATTTAGATGAAGAAAAATCACAAATTGCTCATGGTGAAACTGTGAGAGAAACAGCCAACATGATTTCATTTATGACAGATGTTATTGGAATTCGAGACGATATGTTTTTGGGAGAAGGAAATACCTATATGAGAGAAGTGGCAGAAGCGGTTCAAACCGGGTATGAAGAAGGGACGCTTCATCAACGTCCTGCTTTGGTGAATTTGCAGTGTGATATTGATCATCCAACCCAAAGTATGTCTGATTTAGCCATGTTAAAACATACGTTTGATTCTTTGGATAATTTAAAAGGGAAAAAAATTGCTATGACATGGGCCTATTCTCCAAGTTATGGAAAACCACTTTCAGTTCCCCAGGGAATCATTGGGCTGATGACTCGCTTTGGCATGGATGTAACATTGGCGCATCCTGAAGGATATGGACTCATACCAGATGTGGTGGATTTAGCGGGAAAACAAGCTGTCGCCAGTGGTGGATCATTTTCAGTGAGTAATGATATGACCGAAGCATTTCAAGATGCAGATATTGTATATCCGAAATCGTGGGCACCATATGACGTAATGGGGCAACGAACAGAATTGCTTAAAGAAGGGGATAAAGCTGGATTAAAGTCTCTTGAACAAGAAGCATTAGCCAATAATGCAAAATATACTGATTGGGAATGCAATGAAGAAAAAATGGCTGCGACTAAAGATGGAAAAGCACTATATATGCATTGCCTACCTGCAGACATTAGCGATGTTAGTTGCGAAAAAGGTGAAGTAAGTAAATCTGTATTTGATCGTTATAGGAAAGATACTTATATCGAAGCCAGTTATAAACCTTTTGTCATAGCGTCCATGATGTTTTTGGGCCGGTTAAATAATCCAATAGAAAAATTAAGTGGGCTTGTGAATAATAGTAAGAAGCGATTCTAAAATGAAAACGTATATAACTTCCAAGTTCGCGAAGGAACGCAAAGAAAAAAATAATCTAAAAATATCTTTTTGTGAATTTTGCGCCTTTTGTGGCAATGAAAATTTTTTATCATGATTAACGGGAAAAAACTAGTTGTTATTGCTTTAGGTGGCAATGCCATTAAAAAAGCTGGGGAAGAAGGGACTGCTGAAGACCAATTCCGTAATGTTTCAACTTCTTGTGAGCAATTGGTGAAAATGAATAAACAGGATTATTTGATGGTGTTGACCCATGGGAATGGTCCCCAAGCCGGAAATTTGCTGATTCAACAAGAAGAAGGGAGCAAATTAGTTCCATCTATGCCTTTAGATGTAGTGGATGCCATGACACAAGGCGAAATTGGGTATATGTTTCAGAATCAACTACAAAATGCATTTCGACGAGACGGAAGAGAGATTCCTATTGCATCACTTATTACGCAAATGATTGTGGATGAAAATGATCCTGATTTCCAAGATCCATCCAAGCCAGTTGGTCCATTTTACACAGAAGAGGAAGCAAAAGAGCTTGAAAAATCCAAAGGATATATTGTTAAAGAAACTCGATCTGGGACTGAAAAAAATTGGCAGCGAGTTGTGCCATCTCCGGCACCCATTGGACTGGTTGAAGCGAAAGTTATTCGCACATTGGTGGGGAAACGTGTCATTGTTATTACGTCCGGTGGCGGTGGAATTCCTGTCATGAAACAGCCAAATGGAGAATTGGTTGGCATTGAAGCTGTCGTCGATAAAGATATGGCTGGAATGAAATTAGCCCAAGTTGTAGATGGTGATATATACCTTGTTTTAACAGACGTAGACCATGTTTTTATCAACTATGGAAAAGAAAACGAAAAGCCAGTTCGCCAAATGACAACTGAAGAAGCAAAACAATATTTAGCTGATGGTCAATTTCCTGAAGGAAGTATGGCACCGAAAGTTAGAGCGTGCATTGCCTTTGTAGAAAATGGTGGGGAAAGGGCAATCATTACATCCATTAATAATGCAGTATCTGCACTTAAAAGCGAATCGGGTACAGAAATAGTTTTGAATTAAAGGACGAAAAATGAAAATCAATAAAAAAGTATTAGAAAATACAATCAATCAATGTCGGGAAAGGAATATTCTGATTCCTACATATAAACAAATGAAAAATCCGGAACTGGTTCCAGATAAAATCAAACAGGAATTATCAGAAATTGGATTATGGGATGTGAACCCAAGAAATTTATTTCGAATTACATGGAAAAATGAACCTGTATCTTCTGGTGGTGGGTTTGGGAATGTGAATTATTTAGAAGTTCCAAAAGAACTGTCCGGCGTAAAAGCACGTATATTTATTCTATTAGGGAAATATTTCCCAACGGGTGCTCATAAAGTTGGTGCTACTTTTGGCCCATTAGTCCAAAGGCTCATTACAGGGAAATTTGATCCAACACATCAAAAAGCACTCTGGCCATCTACTGGTAATTACTGTCGTGGTGGCTCGTTTAATTCAGCATTGCTGGGTTGTGGTTCTGTATCTGTTTTACCAGAAGAAATGAGTAAAGAACGATTCGATTGGTTGGAAGATATTGGGTCTGAAGTTTATCGGACACCTGGCAGTGAAAGTAATGTGAAAGAAATCTACGATAAAACAAAGGCATTAAAAGCGGAACGTGGCGATGATTTAGTTGTCTTAAATCAATTTGAAGAAATCTCAAATCCATTCTGGCATTACCATGTGACAGGTGGTGCGATGGAAGATGTATATGAGCAGAATAAAACGAATGATTCTAAATTCAGTGGTTTATTTTTAACTCAAGGTTCCGCAGGCACATTGGGAGCTGGTGACTATCTTCGAAAAAAATTCCCAGCCATAAAAATTGCTGCAGGGGAAGCGCTACAATGTCCAACATTGCTTTATAATGGGTATGGTGCACATCGTATTGAAGGCATCGGCGATAAGCATGTCCCTTGGATACACAATATGAAAAATATGGATATGGTAATTGGAATCGATGATAATATTTCAATTAATCTTATGCGTCTATTTAATGAACCTACTGGTTTGGATTTCTTGAAAGAGCAAGGTGTTGATTCTGCAGTGGTTGAAAAACTTCACTTATTGGGAATTTCCGGAATTGCCAACCTTGCAGGTGCTATCAAAATGGCTAAATATTATGAATTTAATGAAAATGATACGGTATTCACCGTTGGTACAGATTCAATGGAAATGTATGGTTCTCGTCTGGTTGAAGAACGTCAAAAACATGGTAATTATTCCACACAAAGTGCAGCGGTTGATTTCGAAGCGAAACTTATGGGCCTGGATTCTGAAGGTGTGATGGAATTGTCCTATTATGACAAAAAACGGATGCACAATTTGAAATACTTCACTTGGATTGAACAACAAGGCAAAACTGTGGAAGAATTGGATGAACAATGGTATGATGATGCCTATTGGAGCAAATCATTTAACCAGCAAGAAATATGGGATGATATGATTACTGAATTCAATAAAAAAACAGGATTAGCTAAACAATATAGTTAGGTTATTAAGAATACGAGTAATATGAAGAAACTTGATTATATAGGATTAAAATGCATCTCATGTGGAGATATTTCTTCACAAAAAGATTTCCACTACACGTGCGAATTATGTGGTGAAAATTTGGATATCATTTATGATTATTCAGCTATCAATAATGATTGGTCTAAAGATGAATTAATGAAAAATGTAGATCATTCTATTTGGCGATTTCTTCCATTGTTGCCTGTTAAAGAATCTCCAACAAATACATCAATGCAAGTGGGTGGAACACCGTTAATTCAATCAGATTCATTGGCGAAAGCGTTCGGTATTAAATCATTATGGTTGAAAGATGATTCGCGAAATCCATCAGGTTCATTGAAAGACAGGGCAACGGAAGTTGGTATACAACATGCAAAGGAACAGGGACAAAAAACAATCGTTGCTGCTTCTACTGGAAATGCTGCAGCATCATTGGCATGTTTATCAGCGACTCATGAAATGGAAGCAGTCATTTTTGCGCCATCATCTGCACCAGCAGCAAAGCTCACTCAAATCATGCAATATGGTGCAAAGCTATTCCCAGTGAATGGGAGTTATGATGATGCTTTTGATTTATCCACAGAAGTGGTAAAAGACACTGGATGGTATTTCAGAAGTACGGGAATTAATCCCATCTTATCTGAAGGCAAGAAAACGGTCTCATTGGAAATTGCTGAGCAATTGAATTGGCAAAGCCCGGATCATGTATTTGTGCCCGTTGGAGACGGATGCATTATCGGTGGTGTCTATAAAGGATTCTATGATTTGTTTAAGCTGGGTTGGATTGAAAAAATCCCAAAAATTCATGCAGTTCAATCGAATGGTTCGTCAGCGATTGTAAACGCTTTATCCACAGGTACATTATCTGCGGTGAATGCAAGTACGATTGCCGACAGTATTTCTGTTGATTTACCCAGGGATGGACTAAAAGCCATTCGAGCAGTAACCGAATCAAATGGAATTGGAATTAAAGTATCCGATGATGCAATATTAGACGCTCAATACGAAATGGCTAAATCTTCTGGTCTTTTTGCTGAACCTGCGGCTGCGACCGGTTTTGCTGGGTTAGAGAAATCTTCTATAAAAGGATTGATTTCTTCTAATGAATCGGCTGTTGTTTTGGTGACTGGTACTGGATTGAAAGATATTCATTCAGCTCAACAATTGGTACAAATTCCCGATGCAATTAATCCCAATATTGACTCCTTTAAAAAAAACTGGAGAAAAATCGGTGGCTAAACAGTCTTATTCCATATCACTTTCTGTTAATGGAAAACTGATTCAAGCGGATGTCTCTGCAGATCTGCGTTTGTTAGATTATATTCGGTATGAGTTGGATTTAACTGGTGCCAAAGAAGTTTGCGGAGAAGGTGAATGTGGTGCTTGTACTATTGTTTTGGACGGTAAAACAGTCAATTCTTGTTTAATTCTTGCGGTTGAAGTTGATGGCGCAGAAATCACAACCATTGAAGGACTATCTAAAAATGGTACACTGAATGAAATGCAAAAAGCATTTGTAGACCACCATTCGGTTCAATGTGGCTATTGCATTCCAGGAATGGTTCTATCCGGTGAGCAAATAATCAAGGACCACGAACAACCACTCCGGGATACAATCAAAGAAGATTTATCCGGAAATATTTGCAGATGTACCGGTTATCAAAAAATTGTAGATGCCATCGAAACTGTGGCTAACCAATCATGAAATATTTTACTCCGAAGTCATTAGAAGAATTGAAAGATTTATTTCTTTCTAATCATGATTTGAATATTTTAGCCGGGGGGACAGATGTGCTACCCCGATGGCAAGACAATCCATCATTAAAACCT